>ERZ506887.609-NODE-609-length-20462-cov-11.031068_pt1 | contig 20462 bp, 19 predicted proteins | sample MGYA00512905_ERZ506887 | MGnify/ENA metagenome assembly ERZ506887 | reverse complement strand
GGCCATTCCATCGCCCGCCCTATTGCCTTCGGCAACAGGGTCCCACCCCAGCGGAACATTTGCTTAGGAAACTCCCCGCCGTCCTTTTGATACAGCTTTTTCTATGAAAGGATCTTAACTATGAAGCGCAGAACTTTTATTTCGATGATGAGTGTCATGGCCGCCGCCGGCGTTCTGACCCTGTCCGGCTGCTCCAACAGCAGCACCTCCACCGCCGCAAGCTCCGGTGCATCCTCTGCTGCCGGTTCCTCTGCTGACCAGCTGGCTGCCATTCAGGCCAGTGGCAAGCTGATCGTGGCACTGGAGGGTGCATGGCAGCCCTGGAGCTACCATGACGAGAGCGACACTCTGGTGGGCTATGATGTGGAGGTCTCCCGCGCCATTGCCGAAAAGCTGGGCGTGGAGCCGGAGTATGTGGAGAGCGATTGGGACAGCCTGTTCGCCGGTCTGGACGCTGGACGCTTTGACATGGTCTGCAACGGCGTGGAGGTCACCGACGAGCGCGCCCTGACTTATGATTTCACCACCCCCTACGGTTACATCCACACCGCTCTGGCCGTCCGCAAGGATAACGACGAGATCAAGACCTTTGAGGATCTGAAGGGCAAGACCACTGCCAACAGCCTGGCTTCCACCTACATGGAGCTGGCTGAGAGCTACGGTGCCACCGTGCAGGGCATCGACACCCTGGAGGAAACCATCCAGCTGCTGGCTGCCGGACGCATTGACGCGACCCTGAATGCAGATGTCTCCTTCTACGATTACCTGAACGTCCATCCGGATGCCGACTTTAAGATCGTGGCCCAGACTGAGGATGCTTCCCACGTTGCCATCCCCCTGCGCAAGGGCGACAACAGCGCCACCCTGCTGGAAGCCGTCAACAACGCCATCGATGAGCTGCGCGCCGACGGCACCCTGAAGGAGCTGAGCGAGAAGTATTTCGGTCAGGATATTTCTTCCGAGAATTAACTTTTTGTTTTGATTGTCAGCGAAGCATCGGAAGTGCATCATGGTCTATCCCTTAGGCGAAACCGCAAAGCTTCTGGGAGTCGTCAAAAATATCCGGGAAGAAGATGTTCCCGAGCGTTTCCGTGCCGAACTGTGCGGTGTCCCGGAAAGCAAATAAGAATATTGACGAAGGGGGCAGGTGTCATGCAGCACCTGCCCCCTTTTTGTTATAAATATCTTCCGGTAATACTCTCCGGGTTTCCCTGGATCTCCTCCGGCGTGCCTGTTGCCACGACGCGGCCGCCGCTCTCGCCGCCGCCCGGCCCCATGTCGATGACATAGTCCGCGTTGCGGATGACATCAAGGTCGTGTTCAATGACCACCACCGTTGCTCCGTTGTCCAGCAGGGCTTGGAAGACCCGCAGCAGCACCTGCACGTCCAGCGGGTGGAGACCGATGCTGGGCTCATCGAAAACGAACACCGAGTCGGTCTGGGTGCGGCCGATCTCGCTGGCCAGCTTGAGGCGCTGGGCCTCGCCGCCGGAGAGGCTGGGCGTCTCTTCGCCCAGCGTCAGGTAGCCCAGACCCAGCTGCTGCAATGTCTGCAGGCGCTGGCTCACTGTCTTCATCCCGCCGCAGAACGCAAGGGCGGAGTTGACGTCCATCTCCATCAGTTCCGGCAGGGAGACGGCCTGCTCCGCCTCGTTGGTCAGCTTCACGCCGTAAGCCGCCCACGCGTAGCGGGAACCCCGGCAGTCGGGGCAGACGATGTTCACATCCGGCAGGAACTGCACGTCCAGGCTCACCTCACCGGTGCCGTCGCAGCCGGGGCAGCGCAGACTGCCCGTATTGTAGGAAAAATCGCTGGCCTTGAAGCCCTTTTGCCTGGCGTCCGGAGATTTGGCATAGAGCTTCCGCAGCTCGTCGTGGACGCCCGCGTAGGTCGCCACGGTAGAGCGCACATTGATGCCGATGGGCGTCGCGTCGATGAGCTTGACGTGCGCGATGCCCTCGGCGCGAATCTCCCGGATATGTGCCGGGAGGGCGCTGCCGTTTATCTTTGCTTCCAGCGCCGGCACGAGGCTTTCCAGCACCATCGTCGTTTTGCCGGAGCCGGACACGCCCGTTACCACGGTGAGCCGCCCCTTGGGAATGTCCAGTTCCAAAGGCTTGACCGTGTGGATGCTGCCGGTAGAGAGATGGATAGCCCCCTCTGCGAACATCTCTTCTTCCCTGGCACACCGGCGCAATTTCGTCTCAGCTTTTCCGGAGAGGAACGGCCCGATCTGGGACTCCGGCTTTGCCTCCAAATCAGCTATCGTCCCTTCGGCAATGACATGTCCACCCTTGACTCCCGCTTCCGGCCCCATCTCGATCACCCAGTCGGCCTCTTTCAGGATTTGGGTGTCGTGGTCCACCAGAATGACCGAGTTGCCGTCGGCCACGAGGTCGTGCATCACGCCGGTCAAGCCCACGATGTTCGACGGATGCAGGCCGATGGATGGCTCATCCAGCACATAGAGCACGCCGGTGGTGCGGTTGCGGACGGCCCGGGCCAGCTGCATCCGCTGGCGCTCACCGGTGGAAAGGGTCGAGGCCGAGCGGTCAAGCGTCAGATAACCCAGACCTAAGTCCATCAGCCGCTTGGCGGTACTTTCGAATGCCTCGCAGATGCTCTCCGCCATCGGGCGCATCTCTTTCGGCAGGCTGCCCGGCACGCCCTTCACCCACTCCACGAGGGCTTCCAGCGTCATCTGGCAGGCTTCGTCCAGCGAGATGCCCCGCAGCTTCGGCGCACGCGCCGCCGCTGAGAGCCGTGAGCCGTGACACTCGGGGCAGACATCTTCCCGCAGGAACTTTTCCACCCGCTTCATGCCCTTGTCATCCTTGACCTTTGCAAGAGCATTTTCTACAGTGTAGACGGCATTATAATAGGTAAAGTCCAGCTCGCCGGCCTGATTCGAGTTCCTGGCGTGGTAGAAGATATGCTTTTTCTCTGCTGGACCGTGGTAGACGATGTCCTTTTCCTGTTCGGTCAGGTCGCGGAACGGCACATCCGTCCTCACGCCCATTTCCCGGCAGACGTCTGTCATCAGCGACCACATCAGGCTGTTCCACGGGGCCACTGCGCCGCCGTCGATGGTCAGCGAGTCGTCCGGCACCAGTGACGCCATGTCCACCGTCCGGACGCTGCCTGTGCCGCTGCACTTCTGGCAGGCCCCTTGAGAGTTGAAAGCCAGCTCCTCCGCCGACGGCGCATAGAAATACGCACCGCACTCCGGGCAGACCAGCTCCTTGCCCGCCGCAACAGCCAGCGTCGGCGGGATGTAATGCCCGTTCGGGCAGCGGTGGCTTGCGAGGCGGGAGTACATGAGCCGCAGGCTGTTCAGCAGTTCCGTGCCGGTGCCGAAGGTGCTGCGGATGCCCGGCACGCCCGGCCGCTGGTGCAGCGCCAGCGCCGCCGGAACATACAGCACCTCTTCCACCGAGGCTTTCGAAGCCTGGGTCATCCGGCGGCGGGTGTAGGTGGACAGCGCCTCCAGATACCGGCGGGAGCCTTCGGCATACAGCACCCCCAGCGCCAGCGAGGATTTACCCGACCCCGACACGCCCGCAATGCCCACGATCTTGTTCAGCGGGATGTCCACGTCGATGTTTTTCAGGTTGTGTACCTTTGCCCCGCGCACGAGCATTTTGTCTATCATTTTGGTTTCCCTTCCCTTTGGCTTTTTTTCGCCAGATGAATTCCATGTTCTCTGTTTTAGTATAGCGTATCCTGATGTGTATTTCCACAATGGTCACCAATAAAATGCTATTTGCACCGGCAGACACAGAAGAGTATACTATAATCAGTAAGGATCTCAAGTTCCTGTACACATGTATCTGACGAGATAAAAGGAGAACGAACATGGCAGTATTTCCAAAAGAATTTGTATGGGGCGCTGCAACTGCAGCCTATCAAATCGAGGGCGGTGCCGTCGAGGATGGAAAAGGCCGGAGCATCTGGGATGTTTTCTCCCACACACCGGGCCGCACCTATCGGGGCGAGACCGGTGATACCGCCTGCGACAGCTATCACCGCTGGCGGGAAGACATCGAACTGCTGAAGTCGATGCACCTGAAAGCCTATCGCTTCTCTGTGGCGTGGACGCGCATCGCCCCCACCGGCGGCACGGACTGGAACGAAAAAGGCTTTGCCTATTACGATGGTCTTGTGAATACTTTGCTGGAAGCGGGCATCGAGCCGTATATTACGCTGTATCACTGGGATTTGCCGCAGGCGCTGGAAGAAAAGGGCGGCTGGCAGAATGAGGACACCGCCCGGGCGTTTGCAGTCTACACGGCAAAAATGGCAGAACATTTCAAAGGCAGGGTCCACCAGTGGTTCACCTTCAATGAGCCTGCCTGTATCGTGAAAATGGGCTATGGGACAGGTGAGCATGCGCCGGGGCTGAAACTCCCGCTGGAAGGGCAGTTCACCTGCTGGCAGAATATCATCTATGCGCACTGCCTTGCCGCGCAGGAGCTCCGCCATACGGACGCCGAAAACAGAGTGGGCTTCGTCTCCACAGGCCGCATCTGCTACCCCGCATCTGAGGCAAAAGCAGATGTGGACGCCGCCCGGGCTCTGACCTTTGCCTGCCCGGACGAGGACTGGGCCTTCACCCACACGATGTCGCTCGACCCTCTGTGCCTTGGCCGCTGGCCCGGACCGGACCTCTGTGGGCCGCAGCTTTCCGCCTGCATCGGTGCTGTGCCGCAATACATCAACGACGCCCTGTCTCTGGGCAGACCGGATATGCTCGGGCTGAACATCTACAATGCCGCGCCTGTACAGATGGGAACGAATGGCCCCTGTTATGTGGAGCGCCCTGCGGGATACGCTCACACAGCCATGAACTGGCCGGTAGAGCCGGAAAGCCTGAACTGGGGTCCCCGTTATATCCAGGAGCGGTATGGACTGCCCATGTTCATCGCGGAGAACGGCTTATCCTGCACCGACAAAATCTATCGGGACGGCAAGGTGCATGACGTGGAGCGAATCGATTTTCTGGCGCGCTATCTGGAAAAACTCTCCGAGGGCATTCAGGCCGGTGCCGACGTGCGAGGGTACTTCCATTGGAGCCTGTTGGACAACTACGAGTGGCACAGCGGATACAGAGAGCGTTTTGGTCTGGTGTACGTCGATTACGCTTCCGGGCGGCGCATCCCGAAAGACAGTGCCTTCTGGTATGGCGAAGTTGCGGCGACCAACGGCGGGTCCATCTGACCGGTAAAATAAAAGGCCGGCAGTTTCTCCAATACAGAACGAATATTGCAGCCATATCCAAGATACGTCTTACCCATCCTGCAAATTCTTTTATAATAGCACCGCTGCCTGAAAGCGCTGCAACAAATTCCCATATCAAAAGGGAAGCTTTCCGGTATGGGACAACGACAAATCATTTTATTGGGATACGAAAGAGACGTCCTCCGCCTGCTTCGGCGCTGCCGGATGGCCCGACTCCGCTTTTGTCAACATCTGCTGGAACTTCCGGGCCGCCGTGTTCAGCGGGCGGTGATGGTCGTAGACGAGGCAGATAGAACGGGATGGAATGATTTCCTGCAGATGCAGCTCGACAAGCTCGCCGCGGGCCAGAAGCTCTTTCGTCATCGGTTCCGGCACGAAGGCAAGGCCCAGCTCACTTTTCACCAGCGTGAGCATCTGGTCGGTGGTGGCGGCCTCGGTGTCCGGCTTCAGCACCGCATCATGTTCCAAAAAGAATTGCCGGTAAAAGCTGCGGGTCATGCTCTCCTCGTTCAGGCAGATCAGGGGATAACCGGCCAGTTCCTTCAGGCTCAGGGTCTGGCTGGCCAGCGCCGTAAAGGTCCTGCCGCCCACAAGCACCTCATAAAAGGGCATCAGCTCTACCATTTTCAGCCCGTTTTCCACCTCTGCGGGGGTGGTCACGATGGCAAAATCTACCTCGCCGTTGCGTACCGCCTGCACCGCCTGCGGGGTGGAGTGGTTGGAGATGCGCAGCCGGATGCCCGGGTACTCGGTATGGAAAGCGCGCAGCTTTTCGGACAGGTAGATATTCAAAGCGGTCTCGGTGGTGCTGATGCTGATGGCACCGTGCTCCAGCGTGGCGGTGGCGCTCAGTTCCTCCTCTGCATCTTGTATCTGCACCGCCGCCGAGGCAATGCGGGAATACAGCAATTCGCCCTCCGGCGTTAAGGTGACGCCCCGGTTGGAGCGGATGAACAGCACGCAGTTCAGCTGGCTTTCCAGCCGGTTCATGGCGTGGGTGATGTTGGGCTGATTGTTGCCCAGCACCCGCGCCGCGCGGGTAAAGTTCTGATACTTTGCCACATAGTAAAAGATTTTGTAGTATTCCCAGTCCACATACATAGGTGCAGCCTCTCTTTCCTGTCGGGCTTCCGGCGCGGCCTGCGGCAGAAGCGGCTTTATGCTCTTCTTGTATCATAGCACGGCGCGCCGGAATTGCAAGCGCTTTTTACGGCTTGACTGTGCCGGATGCGGGCAGCAGCCTTTGCAATGTAAAAAACATATTGCTGCTATACGCAGGATACTTTTTACATATTCTCTGCACGCTCGTATAATATACACCGCGAACAGGAAACAAGAATGAAAAGAAGGTAAATGAAGTTTATGCTGACTGCTGTTACTGGAATCAACTGGGGCGATGAGGGCAAGGGCCGCGTCATCGACCTGCTGGCCGAAAATGCCGATATCGTTGCGCGCTATCAGGGCGGCAACAATGCCGGTCATACCGTTGTGACCGAGAAGGGCAAGTTCATCCTGAATCTGCTGCCCTCCGGCATCCTGCACCCGGAGGTGACCTGCGTGCTGGGCACCGGTATGGTGATCGACCTTGAGCATCTGGCCGGGGAGATGGAGGCCATTGAAGCGCGCGGGGTGAAGGTGGAGCCGGAGAACCTGAAACTCTCCGATAAGGCTACCATCTCCATGCCGTGGCATAAGGTACAGGACGGGCTGGAAGAGGACCGCCTTGCCAAAAAAGGCGGCGCGTTCGGCTCTACCCGGCGCGGCATTGCTTACGCTTACAGCGACAAGTACCGCAAAAAGACCCTGCGTCTGGGTGACCTTTTGCATCTGGACGAGGAGCGCACCCAGAACCGTCTGCACATGATCCTGGACGCCAAAAACATGGAGCTGGCGGGCTGCTACCATCAGGAGCCCATGAGCTACGATGCCCTGCTGAACTGGTGCAGGCAGCAGGCTGCGTACTTTGCGCCCTTCATCTGCGACGTGGGCGCTTTCTTGCAGCAGGCGCACGACAGCGGCAAGCGCATCGTGCTGGAAGCGCAGCTGGGCGCAATGCGGGATATCGACTACGGCATCTTCCCGTTCACTTCCAGCTCCAATACGCTGGCAGCCTACGCACCGCTGGGTGCGGGCATCCCTAATTGCAAGCTCGACCATGTGGTGGGTGTGCTGAAAGCCTACTCCACCTGTGTGGGTGCAGGCCCCTTTGCGGCAGAGAACGCAATGGACGAGGCGTGGAACGAAAAGCTGCGCAAGGCAGGCGGCGAGTACGGCGCAGCCACCGGACGTCCCCGCCGGGTGGGTCCCTTTGACTGCGTTGCCAGCCGCTACGGCCTGCAATGTCAGGGCGCGGATAAGATCGCGCTGACCAAGCTGGACGTGCTGAGCAGCATGAAGCAGATCCCGGTCATCACCGGTTACAAGCTGGACGGTGTGGAGGTCCCCCGCTTCGACACTCTGTCCGACCTTGACCGCGTGCAGCCGGTGGTCACGCTGCTGCCCGGCTGGAACAAGGATATCTCCGGCTGCCACAGTTGGGCGGAGCTGCCCAAGGAAGCCAAGGCCTATGTGGAGTTCCTTGAAAAGCAGCTGGGGCACGAGATCCAGTTCGTTTCTACCGGCGCGGAGCGCGAAAAGTTTGTGCTGAAGGGAGAATGGCTGTGAGACATTTTATTGAGCCCGGCAGCTTTTCTCTGACCGAGCAGCTGGCACTGCTCGACCTTGCCGACCGGATGGAGGCCGACCCCGCGCCCTACGCCCACCTGTGCGATGGCCGCATTCTTGCCACCTTATTCTACGAGCCCAGCACCCGCACCCGGCTTTCCTTCGAGTCGGCCATGCTGCGGCTGGGCGGCAAGACACTGGGCTTTGCCGGGGCGCAGCTTTCCAGCGCCAGCAAGGGCGAAACGGTGGCCGATACTGCCCGTGTGGTAAGCAACTATGCAGACGTCATTGCCATGCGCCACCCCAAGGAGGGCGCGCCGCTGCGGGCGTCCATGTATGCGCGTGTGCCCGTTATCAATGCAGGCGATGGCGGCCACGCCCACCCCTCCCAGACCATGATCGACCTGATGACCATTCGCCAGCGCAAGGGGCGGCTGGATCATTTGACTATCGGTTTCTGCGGCGACCTCAAGTTCGGCCGGACGGTGCACTCCCTCACCGCCGCGCTGAGCCAGTTCGAGGGCAACCGGTTCGTGTTCATCTCGCCGGAGGAGCTGCGCATCCCGCAGTACGTCAAGGACGAGACCCTGACCCCGCTGCACCAGAACTATAAAGAGACCGCCGACCTTGAAGCCGAGTTGCCCGGGCTGGACGTGCTGTACATGACCCGCATCCAGCAGGAGCGCTTTTTCAACGAGGAGGACTATCTGCGGTTGAAAGGTTGCTATGCACTGGACGAAAAGCTGCTGCAGCTGGCGCCGCCCACCATGCCGGTGCTGCACCCGCTCCCCCGCATCGACGAGATCAAGCCGGACGTGGACAACGACCCCCGCGCCGCTTATTTCGATCAGGTGCATAACGGTGTGTATATCCGCATGGCCATTATACTGGCACTGCTGGGCATCCCCGACCCGCTGACCGGGAAAAAGGTACTGGAAAGTATATAAGTTGTGAACAGGGTTGCTGCACAAAGCAATGTGCAGCAGCCCTGTTTTTGCGTCTCTCGCCTTTACACCCCTCCCGTGAAAAGGCAATTCTGGAAAATCCGCGTTTGCGCAGCAATGAAAGCCCCAGTGGGGCTTTTAAGTGGTAGAGCGGTCTGCGTTAGCAGATGGAGGGATTTTGCCCCGACAAGCTCCGCAGATTTTCCAGAATTGCGAATTTTAAATAATTCTTCCGCTGAATATGCCCAGAGCAGCGCGGAGGGCATTCCAAATTTTCCCGCTACCCCCGCAGCGGCGGGTCTGGCACAAAGATCATGGTGCCCCGGGCAGAGAAAAGCAGCTGCGGCATCATGCAGCTGTACCCCAGCCACAGCACCGCCAGAATGCACAGCACCAAAAGCACCCTGCGCAAAAGTACCGGACGCCGGGCAGGGGAATAGCGTTTTCTGCGGTCACGCTGCATAGGCTGCGCCCTCCCTTTTCAAGGCTTTGCCCAGCTTATGCCGCGGCAGAAAGAATTGTGCACAAGCGGGGTTTGTGGTAAGATAACAGGGAAGAACCACGGAGGAACTGCTTATGCTGACCATTACACTGCTGGGCACGGCTGCCACCATGCCGCTGCCGGAGCGCGCCCTGACCGCTGCGGTGGCGGAGTGCGGCGGGCACAGCCTGCTGCTGGACTGCGGCGAGGGCACCCAGACCGCCGCCCGCCGCGCCGGGGTGAACCTGATGCGCGCGGATGCCATCTGTCTGACCCACTACCACGGAGACCATATCTTTGGTCTGCCCGGGCTTTTGCAGACCCTTGGGGCGCAGGGGCGCACCCGTCCGCTGACTCTGCTGGGGCCGGAGGGGCTTTTGGAGGTCTGGCGGGCGGTGTATGCTCTGACCGGGTCGCTGCCCTACGCGGTAAAGCCGCTGGTCTGCCGCGCCGGGCAGCCTGTGGCGCTGGATGCTCTTTCGGATGGATGGCCCGCCGGGGCAACGCTGCTGCCGGTGGCAACAAAGCACCGGGTACGCAGTCTGGGCTACCGGCTGGAGTTGCCCCGGGCGGGCAGGTTCGACCCGGAAAAGGCGCGGGCACTGGACGTACCGGTGACCCAGTGGCGGCTTTTGCAGCGGGGACAGGCTGTGCCGCTGGCAGAGCGCATGGTGCAGCCCGCCGAGGTGCTGGGCGCGCCCCGCAAGGGGCTGCGGTTCGTCTTTTCCGGTGACAGTGCGCCCTGCCCGGCGCTGGAACAGGCGGCGCAGGGCGCAGACCTTCTGCTCTGCGATGCCACCTACGCTTTGCCGGAGCAGCAGGAGCAGGCCGCGCAGTGGGGGCACAGCACCTTTGGTCAAAGCGCGGCGCTGGCAGCAAAGGCTGGTGTAAAGCGGCTGTGGCTGGTGCACTATTCCCCCATGATCACCGACCCGGAACAGCAGCTTGCACAGGCGCAGAGCGTCTTCCCGGCGGCAGAATGCGGCTTTGACGGCAAGTGCATCACCCTGCATTACGAGGAGAACGAGGAATGAAGCTGACACTTGACCCCGGGGCAGCTGCCCTGCTGGACACCCTGCACGCGGCGGGCTATGCTGCCTATGCCGTGGGCGGCTGCGTGCGGGACAGTCTATTGGGGCGCACCGCCCACGACTGGGACCTGTGCACCAGTGCCCTGCCGCAGCAGGTGATGGAGCTGTTTGGGGCAGAGCAGTGCATCCCCACCGGGTTGCAGCACGGAACGGTCACCATCAAATACGGCGGGCAGCTGTACGAGACCACTACCTTTCGCACCGAGGGCAGCTATACCGATGGCCGTCACCCGGACGCGGTGCAGTTCGTACCGGACGTGCGGGAGGATCTTGCCCGGCGGGATTTTACCATCAACGCCATGGCATATAATGAAGCCGAGGGGCTGGTAGACCCCTTTGGCGGGCAAAAAGACCTGCAAAACGGTCTGCTGCGGGCGGTGGGTGAGCCGCAGCAGCGGTTTACTGAGGATGCGCTGCGCATTCTGCGGTTATACCGCTTTGCCGCAAGGTTCGGCTTTGCGTTGGACGCTGCCACCGCCCGGGCGGCGCGGCAGCTGGCACCCCACTTGGACTGCATCTCTGCCGAGCGCATTCAGGAGGAACTGGCAAAGCTGCTGGCAGCCCCGCAGCCGGGGGCATATCTGGAGCCCGCCGTGCTGGCTGTGGTGCTGCCGGAGCTGACCCCGGCGGCGCTTGAAGCCGCAAAGCCGGTGCTGGATGCCTGCCCGGCGGGGGAGGAAAATCTGCCGGTGCGCTGGGCGGCGTTGCTGGGCGCTCTGGGCGAGGCCGATACCCGCCGTGTGCTCAAACGGTTGCGCTGCTCCAACGCCTGTATCGAGGAGACCGCGGTATTAGTGCGGGAAACAGCGGGGGAGGGCGTGTGCGGGAGTTTCTCCGAGGACCGTCCGCTGGGGTGGGACCCTGCTGCCGCAGGCAGTAGGGCGGGCGATGGAATGGCCTGCAACAGCAACGACTGCCGCCAGCGGCGGAAACAAGGAGTTGCTGTTGGGGCAGCGGCCAGCGAGATGCGAGTGCCGTCCAAGGCACGAAGCAGATGTTGGGTGCCGCAACCCGAACTCGTGTCCGAGGAGAAAGCTTCTGCACACGCGGGAGAGGTTTCCATCCGGCAGCTTTTAGGCCGATATGGGTTGCGCACCGTGGAGCGGCTATGTGCACTGTGCGCGGCGCTGCACCCGCAAGCTGCCTCGGAGTGCGCCCTTGCGGCGCAGCGGGCGCGGCAGCTGGAAGCCGACGGCGTATGCTGCCGGGTGAGCCAGCTGGCGGTGAACGGACGCGACCTGATGGCGGCGGGCATCCCGGCAGGGCCTGCGCTGCGCCGGGTGCTGGAGGCGCTGCTGGACGGCGTCATCCGCGCAGAATATCCCAACGAAAAACCGGCGCTGCTGGCTGCGGCGCAGAAAATTATAGCGTCTTGACAAGCGGTTTATGCTGCGGTAGTATTATACTACTGCTTTAGTATGTTGAACCCATAAAAGGAGAACCTATGACCACTCAGAACCCTGCAAACCGTCCCCGCGCCCTCATTGCCATGAGCGGCGGCGTGGATAGCTCGGTGGCGGCCTGCCTGATGCAGCAGGCAGGCTACGACTGCACCGGCATCACCATGCGGCTTACCCACAACGAAACGCTGGGACAGTCCGGCTACCAGACCTGCTGCTCGGAAAAGGATATCGAGGATGCCGCCGAGGTGGCCTTTGCACTGGATATGCCGTATCAGGTGCTGGATTTTACAGCCGACTTCCGGGCGCAGATTATTGAAAAATTTATCCGCGTTTACGAGGCAGGCGGCACCCCCAACCCCTGCATCGACTGCAATAAATATATGAAGTTCCGCCACCTGCTGGACTGGGCGGAGGAACACGGAATGGAGTATGTGGTCACCGGCCACTATGCCCGGGTGGAGCAGGACGCAGCCACCGGCCGCTGGCTGCTGAAAAAGGGCTTGGACGAGGGCAAGGATCAGAGCTATGTGCTGTATAACCTCACGCAGGAGCAGCTGGCACATATCCGCTTGCCGCTGGGTGCGCTGCACAAGACCGAGGTGCGAAAGATCGCGCAGGAGCACAGCTTTATCAACGCCCAGAAGCACGACAGTCAGGATATCTGCTTTGTGCCGGACGGCGACTACGCCCGCTTTATGGAGCAGTTTACCGGCAAGCACTACCCCGCCGGAGATTTTCTGGATCAGAGCGGCAAGGTGGTGGGCACCCACAGCGGCGCAGTGCGCTACACGCTGGGGCAGCGCAAGGGGCTTGGTCTCGCGCTGGGTGCGCCGGTGTACGTCTGCGGCAAGGATATGCAGGCCAATACCGTCACGGTCGGGCCGGAAAGCGAGCTGTTTGACCGCATTGTCTACGCAGAGGATGTGAACTGGATCGCCATTCCGGCGCTGACCGGGCCGCTGCGGGTCACCGCCCGCACCCGGTATCATCAGGCCGAGCAGCAGGCCACCGTTTACCCCGCAGAAAGCGGCTTCCGGCTGGAATTCGACCAGCCTCAGCGTGCCCCCACCCCGGGGCAGGCTGCCGTGCTGTATCAGGGCGATGTGGTGCTGGGCGGCGGCACCATCACCCGCGTAGAAAAGTAAGGAGAATAAAATGCAGGATCAGTATTCCCGCACCCAGCTGCTGTTGGGTGCAGAGGCTATGGAAAAGCTGCACCACGCCCGGGTGGCAGTGTTTGGCATCGGCGGCGTGGGCGGCTACACGGTGGAGGCGCTGGCACGCAGCGGCGTGGGCGCACTGGATCTGATCGATGACGATAAGGTCTGCCTGACCAACCTCAACCGTCAGATCATCGCCACCCGCAGCACGGTAGGGCAGTATAAGGTGGATGTGGCAGAACAGCGCATACACGACATCGACCCCAACATCAAGGTGACCACCCACCGGTGCTTCTTTGGCCCGGAGACGCAGGACGACTTCGATTTTACCCAGTACGACTATGTGGTGGACGCCATCGACACCGTTACCGGCAAGCTGGCACTGGTGATGAAGTGCAAGGAGGCGGGTACGCCCATCATCTGCTCCATGGGCGCAGGAAACAAGATGGACCCCACCCGCTTTGAGGTGACTGACATCTACAAGACCTCGGTCTGCCCGCTTGCCAAGGTGATGCGTATCGAGTGCCGCAAGCGCAAGATCAAGCACCTGAAGGTGGTCTACTCCAAGGAGCCTGTCATGACTCCCATCGAGGATGACTCCATCAGCTGCAAGGACCACTGCATCTGTCCCCCGGGCACTCAGCGCAAGTGCACTGCGCGGCGCACCGTGCCGGGCTCCAACGCCTTTGTGCCTTCGGTGGCCGGTCTGATCATCGGCGGCGAGGTCATCAAGGACCTTGTGGGCTTTGTACCGCTGAAGGGATAAAACAGACCGCAGCTTCCTTGCTGCGTGGGACGATTTGGAATGCGCTCCGCGTTGCTCTGCGCATAAATCAAGGAAAAAATATTTATAATTTTGGAATACCGGAGCGTCTGCGGACGCTCCGGTATTCCATTTTCACAGGTGGGGTCGTGGAGAAAAACGGCAGTTGCAGCGCCGCTTTCTGCGAAAGCGCGGCGCTGCGGGCGGGCGCTCGCTCCCCCGAGAGGGCCGACTTCCCCCGGCCGGGGGAAGATGTCACCGCAGGTGACAAAAAGGGGAATCTGTCGCGCAGCGACTGAGGGGCTTCAAATCGGCGGAGCCGGAAAAAACGGTTAAAAGATCTTCACGCCGAACAGGCGTGAATCTTCAGTTTTTTCCGGTGTAGCCCACTTCTTTGGGGTTAAAAGGGGCGAGCAGCCCCTTTTTCGTGGCTCCAGCGCGTCGAAATCGCTGGCACTTTTCTGGTTCTCTTTTGGTGTCAAAAGAGAACATCCCTCGGCAAGCAGAACCTTACCCTGCAAAAACAAAACCAGCCAAGCCCGCAGGCTTGGCTGATTTGAAAGCTGTCGTTATTCCCTGATCAGGCACCCACGATCAGGCGCACGGCGCCGTAGATGCCGGCGTCGTTGCCAAGGCTGGCGGCCTTGATGGGAGTCTCCTTGCAGGACTGGAAGGCGTACTCCTTGTAGTGGCGCACCAGCGGGTTGAACAGAACCTCCCCGGCGCGGGCCACGCCGCCGCCGATCATGAACATTTCGGGGTCTGTGGTGGCGGCAATGTTTGCCAGTGCCATGCCCAGCGTGGAGGCCATCTCGTCCACCTCACGGGCAGCCAGTGCGTCCCCGGCGCGGGCTGCGTCGAACACGTCCTTGGCTTCAAAGTCTTTGTCACGCAGGGTGCAGGCGGTGTCCGGGTTTGCGTCCAGCAGCTTCTTCATGCAGCGCACAACGCCGGTGGCGCTGGAATACTGCTCCAGACAGCCGCGCTTGCCGCAGCCGCAGACTGCGGTCTCGTGGGGGTTGACGGTGATGTGGCCGATCTCGCCGCCGGCACCGTGAGCGCCGTCGATGACCTTGCCGTTCACGATGACGCCGCCGCCCACGCCGGTGCCCAGCGTGACCATGACGGCGCTGCGGCAGCCCTGTGCCGCGCCCATCCAGATCTCGCCCAGAGCAGCCACGTTGGCGTCGTTGCCCACCAGCACCCGGATGCCGCCCAGCAGTTCGCTGAGTTCAATGGACACGTTGCGGTTGCCCCAGCCGCCAAGGTTTGCACACACGATGGGCACGATGCTGGAATCCAGCACCGGGCCGGGCACGCCCAGACCGACACCCTCGACCTCGTCTGCGGACAGACCCTTTTCCTGCATCTTCTGCTGCACGGCAGCAGCCAGATTTTCCAGAATATGAGCACCGTTATTGGAAGTATCGGTGCTTACCTCCCACTTTTCCAGCAGCTTGCCGCTGGTGGTGAACAGGCCGACCTTGGCGGTAGTGCCGCCCAGATCGATGCCAAATGCGTATTCCTTCATGTCATTTACCCCTTTGATGCGGATGCGCCGCATTTTTTATCAGTATTTTATAGTATACCATATTTTTCCGCAAAAGAGCAGTACTGCGGCGGCATTTCGTGCAATCGGACTGAAATCCATGTAAAATTTTGGGCAGTTCCACAAGGAGATTCAGCGCACGGTGTTGGTCAGCGTGCCGATTCCCTCGATCTCGCACTGCACGGTGTCGCCCGGGTGCAAAAACTGCGGCGGGTCCATGCCCATGCCCACCCCGGCAGGGGTGCCGGTGGCAATGATGGTACCGGCTTTCAGGGTCATGCCCTGCGAAAGCTCGTGGATGACGTGGTCGATATCAAAAATTTGCAGCTTGGTGTTGGAATCCTGCCGCAGTTCGCCGTTCACCCGGCTGCGGATGGGCAGCGCGGGCGGGTAGGTGTCAAATTCATCGGCGGTGACGATGCAGGGCCCCATGGGGGTAAAGCCGTCCAGACTTTTGCCGAAGTACCACTGCTTGTGGGCGGTCTGCACGTCCCGGGCGGAGACATCGTTCAGGATGGTGTAGCCGAACACATAGTCTTTGGTCTGCCCGGCGGGCACGTCCTTGGCATCCTTGCCCAGTACCACGGCCAGCTCACACTCGTAGTCCAGCTTCTGCACAAGGTCGGTGTGTGCTTCGATGAAGCCGCCGTCCGGTACCGCGCGGCTGACCCGCTTGGAGAAGTAGATGGCGTCCTGATGCTGGGTGGAAAAGGCATCCGCAGAGTACTTTTCGGCCTCATCCGAGTGTGCCATGTAGTTGATGCCCAGACAGACCACGTCCTGCGCGGGGCAGGGGATGGGGCTTTGCAGGGTGACGGCTTCCACCGGCAGTGCCGGGATGCCGCTGATGGCCAGCTGCAAACCGAACCGCACCTGCGGGGTGAGGAAGGGGATGGCATCGGACAGGGTCTCATAGGAGAGCCCCAGCCAGCTCAGCGGCCAGACCTGTGTGCCGTCCTGCGAGAGGATGGCAGGGTCCTCCACACCGTCCGGCAGGCGGCAGGTGACAAAACGCATACAGTTCCCCTCCCCTCAGTGCCGGTAGGCGATGGCGCTGCGGATGCGGTCGGCTTCGGCTTCTCCGGCCAGCTGGCGCACCAGCTCCAGCGCAAAGGGGATGGCGCCGCCCAGACCGTAGCTGGTGGTGATGTTGCCATCCACGACCACCTCGGTGTCCAGCACATGGGCACCGGCCAGCTTGTCCTGAAATGCAGCGTGGGCGGTGGCGTTTTTGCCCTCCAGCAGACCCAGTGCCGCCAGCACGCTGGGTGCGGCACAGATGGCGGCTACCTTTTTGCCCGCCTTTGCAAAGGCAACGCAGGTATCCGTCACCGTCTTGTTGGCGGCAAGGTTCGGCGTGCCGGGAATGCCGCCGGGCAGCACCACCAGATCTACGTCGGAATAATCGACCTCCTCTGCCAGCGCATCGGCGGTGATGTGCACCTTATGGCTGCTTAGAATCTCCCGGCTGCCGGAAGCACTGGCCACCAGCACCTCCACCTTGGCGCGGCGGAGCAGATCCACCACCAGCAGTGCCTCGCACTCCTCGGTGCCCTCCGCAAAAAATACAACAGCTTTTGCCATAAGAAAAACCTCCTGTTCAAATCTCAAAAAGAAAAGCCGCGTGCCGCAGCTTTGGGCAATGCCCTTTTGGCGGTACGCGGCCTTTGTGTCAGTCAGCGGACTTTTTTTCAGCTTCCAGCAGCGCACGCAGTACACTGTCGTCTGCGCTCAGCACCCGGCTGACCCGGCTGATGATGGCGCTGGACGCACCGGTCTTGTCCATGATCTCGGTGTAGATGCACTTGTCGGCCAGCAGTTCGGCAATGTTGTAGCGCTGCTCCATTGCGCTGAGCTCCGAATAGCTGCACACGTCCTGCAGAAAACGATAGCATTCCTCCGGGGTCTTGAGCTGCAGAAAAGCCCGGTACAGGCCGGAGTTGCCGGTGGGATGATCTTTCGCCATGATAGTCTCCTTTTTTGCACAGAATGCCCGCAGACAGCGGCTTTATTACACTACATCAGTGTAGTACAAATGCGGATAAATTTCAATGGCTATTTTGTGATTTTTCGGAAATCAGCTCAGGGTATGCTCATACACCAGCTCGTTGCGGGGCACGGTGCCGGTCTCCTGCTCGGCGGGGCGCAGTTCGCGGTAGCGCAGCGCCTTGAAGAATTGCTGCACCGGCAGCGCCTTGGCGTGGATGGTGCACCACACCCGGCCCTTGCCCTCGCCCTTGGCCAGCCGCTCACAGGTCTGCACGATGTCCCTGCCGATGGCTTTGCCGCGGTATTCCGGCTTGAGGTACAGGTGCATCAGGTGCAGGGCGGTGTTCTCCATCTTCCACGCAAAGTAGCCGATGAGCTTGCCCCCCAGAAACACCAGAAAATAGTTCACGTCGTTGTCGATGTCCGCTTCAATGGCGTCGGCGCTTTGCAGCTCCTCCACAAGGGTGTCCAGCTGCTTTGCGGGGTAGTAGCGCTTGTAGACCTCGTGCCACAGCTCGCTGGCAAGGTCGGCGGTGTTGTGGATGTATTTGGCCTTTGCGACCAGCTTGTAATCAGGCTTCATAAAACTCCTTATACTCTTACGATGTAATCCGGCTTGCGGGGTGCGGCGGGCTTGGGCGCGGCGGCGGGGTAGCCCAGAATGCAGTGGCCTACGCCGATCCAGTCCCCCTCGATGCCCCACTTTTTCAGCAGTGCTTTGCCCTCGGCGGAGTCGAACTCCTCCCGGGCGCGGTTGATCCAGCAGCTGCCCAGCCCCAGCGATGCGGCAGCCAGCATCAGGTTGCCCATGACAAGGCTGCCGTCCTGCACGGCGCAGTTTGCGTGGGCATCGGCCAGCACCACCAGAATGGTGGGTGCGCCGTACATGGGGTCGCTGTCGGCGCCCATGACGGCGGCGTTCATCCGGGTCAGCTGGGCGCGGGTAGCGGCATCCTGCACGACCACGATCTTAGCGCTCTGGCGTCCCATAGCGCTGGCAGCGTAGGTGCCGGCCTCCAGCACGGCGTCCAGCTCTGCATCCGTGATCTGCCGGGGCTCGTAGGCGCGGCAGCTGCGGCGGCTGCGAATGGTTTGTAAAGTCTCGTTAGTCATGAAAGATCCCCTCCTTAATAGTGGATGGCTTTATTGTACCACAACCTGCGCCGGAGTGCAAAGTGCCCGCCGGTAAAAAACATTGCTGGCTCCCGAAAACGTTTGCACTGCAAAAATACGACAGAATGCACAAAAAACAAAAGAAAGATTATGGAAAAGCATTCTTGTTGCCAGCGGGCAAATCGGGTATAATAGGGCTACCATAGCGGAAAGGAGTTGTGCTCTATGGCAAAGGCATCGCAGGTCGTCATTATGGAGGGGGAATACTACATTATCAAGGCCCCCAACGGGAAGGTACTGGAAGTAAAGGATTTCAACACGGAGAACGGCGCCGGTATCCAGCTGTGGAGCTATGCGGGCCATCCGTGGCAGCAGTGGCAGTTTGTAGACGCGGGCGAGGGACGCTGGCGCATCCAGAACCGCTTTACCGGCAAGATGATCGATCTGGCACTTGGCGGCGTGGTGGAGGGCACATGGCTGCACCAGTGGAGCCGCACCAGCGGGCTGAGCCAGTGCTGGGCGCTGGAACCCACCCGCAGCGGACGCACCCGCATCCGCAATGTGCTGGCGGATAAGTACATAGACCTTGTGGGCATGAACACCGCCAACGGCGCACAGGCGCAGATCTGGAACTATGTGGCGGGCGGCAATCAGGAGTGGACGCTGGAACGCATCGACCCCGATGCTGCCCAGACCGGCAAGCGCGCCGGGGAGGCAAAAGATCCCCAGCCCACGCCAAGCCAGCGCAAGCACCAGAACGATCTGGTGCGCAAGCTGAACAGCGCAGGCAAGGGCCGCGCCGGGCGCAAGGCATAAATCGAAAAACGCTTCCGCTGCTTTGCGTGGGCATCCGCAGCGGAAACACTTCCCAAAGGGCTGCTGCACAGCGTTTCATGCAGCAGCCCTTTCTTATGAAAAAAGATACGCGTATGCCGCCGCGCAGCGGCGGCATACGGTAAGCATTCTCGCCCTCTGGCAAAAAAATCGGACAAAAAGGAGAACTACCCAATGAACTTAGGCGCATTTATGAACCCGGAATTTCCCATCTTCAGCACCACCCTTTGCTATCTGGAGCGGGAGGACGCTTACCTGATGCTGCACCGCATCAAAAAGCAGGACGACTACAACCACGACAAATGGGTGGGCGTGGGCGGCAAATTTGAACGGTTTGAAAGCCCGGAGGACTGCCTTGTGCGGGAGGTGCAGGAGGAGACCGGCCTTACCCTGACGCGCTACCGCGCCCGGGGACTGCTGACCTTTGTGTGGGGCAACATGACCGAGTTCATCCACCTGTACACCGCCGACCGGTGGGAGGGCGAGATGATAAGGGGCGATGCCTGCGCCGAGGGAGAACTGCAGTGGGTGCAAAAGTCTGAGGTGCAAAAACTGCCCATCTGGGAGGGGGACAAGATCTTTTTCCGTCTGCTGGAGGAGGAGCACCCCTACTTTTCCCTCAAGCTGGTGTATGACGGCGACACCCTGAAACAGGCCGTGCTGGACGGAAAACGCATCGTATAAAAAGGTGCAAAATATATGGACTTATGGTGGGATGCAACTGTTTGGATAAAATAGACATAAAAAGAAAAGATTTTTCAGCACTTAAATCAGGACGCGTGCAGAAAAAACAAAAAATACTGACAGATGTGCCGTCAAATAAGGACTTTTGACGCATTTTAATGGAAAAAAGAAAAAACCGCTTCCTTTTTTTGCAAAAATATGTTACTATTCTGTTACGGAACTGTGGACAGCCTGCAACCAGAGACTGTCTGTAAACACAAACATTCTTTAAGGAGGAATGTGTCTTATGATGAAGTATCTCCAGAAACTGGGCAAAGCTCTGATGCTTCCCGTCGCTGTGCTGCCGATCTGCGGCATCCTGATGGGCATCGGCTACGCTCTGGCTCCCGCTGTTATGGGTGCCGAGGGCGCAACTTCCGGCGCAGCATACACCGTCGGCTTCCTGCTCATCAAGGCAGGCGGCGCATTGATCGATAACATGGCATGGCTGTTCGCCATTGGTGCCGCTGTCGGCCTTGCTGACAACGACGGTACCGCAGGTCTGGCCG
>ERZ506887.608-NODE-608-length-20468-cov-6.299466_pt1 | contig 20468 bp, 13 predicted proteins | sample MGYA00512905_ERZ506887 | MGnify/ENA metagenome assembly ERZ506887 | reverse complement strand
CTCAAAACAGCCTAAAAAGTGGTCTCGTTTTTGATGCCAATTTTGAACACCCTACCTTGTGAGGCTACGAGTTCGTCAATTTTATTTTTGTTCCAACCTATGTTGTACGATACTTCCCAACCCCAATCTCGAGTTTGAATAGGACGTACGGTTAACATGGCTTCAAAACCAGTGTTATGCAGAGAACCTCTGTTGCTGAGTCCACTACTACTAAAGTTTGAACCTACTGCTACAAAGCCCGTGTTCAGCAAATCGGTTGTTTTGCGGTAATACCAATCGAGGTTGGCTACTACACGGTTATTCCAGAAACCGAGGTCAAGACCTACGTTATAAGTAGTAGTCTTTTCCCAAGTCAAATCCTTATTATAAGCCTCAGGGCGATAAGTTGAGCCATCACCTACAATAGGATAGAAAGCTCCAGCTACATTCTGTGTGTAGTTAGGCATGTAAACATAGTCGCCATAGCCATGCTCTTGCTGACCTGTGATACCCCAACCTAAGCGAAGCTTTAAGTCGGTCACTGCCTTAACATCCTTCAAGAAGCTTTCCTCCTTTACTTTCCAAGCAAAGGCGGCTGCAGGGAAGAGTCCCCAACGCTGATCCTTTGAGAAACGTGATGAGCCATCGTCACGCAACGTGAAAGTAATAAGGTAGCGATTCAACAAGCTATAGTTGAAACGACCAAAGAAGCTAACCAAATAATATTCGGTTTTGAACAAGCTATTCTTTTCAGCAAAGTAGTTAGGATTGGTCAATTCACCTGGGTGCGCCAAGTGAGTGGATGGGTAGTAAACGGGATAACTATAGTCTGTTTTACGATGGAAGTGCTGCCACTCATAACCTAACATAGCATCAAAGTGATGTGCCTCAGTAAAGTTTTTAGAGTACTGTGCATACATGTTGAGCGAGAGGTTATACTTGTCTGACTCATTCCACCCCTTGCTACCATAGTATATATTGCCATAATCGGTAGGCAAACAAGTTTTATCACTATGACCATGGGCTACTTCCATGCCACCATTCACGTGCAAGCGCAAGTCTTCAAATCCATGCACCTTATAGTCTAATTCAAGGTTGCCTTGCAAGGAACGGCTCTTACCAATATTTTCTTGCTGCAACAACACTGCTACAGGGTTACCTACAGCCAATTTATTGTTAGTGTGTGTCCACTGGCTATCACCAAAGTCTGCCGTAGAAGGCCATTGCCAAAAGCCACCATACTCCTTTGCCTCAGCACGATCATCATATACGGGCTTGGTAGGATCCATGTTCAATGCCTGACCAATGGCATCAGTGTTGGCGTATGATGAACGCGAATACATGAACTTACCATTAAGGTTAACCGACAAGTGATCTTGCAAGAAGCTGGGCGAAATATTGAAGCTACCCGTGTAACGGCTATAGTCTGATGTCTTGAGTGTACCCTTTTGGTTGGTATAACCAAAGCTTACGCGGTAGGGCATATTCTTAATGCCACCACTCAAAGTGATGTTATGGTCAGTTGATACAGCAGTACGGAATATCTCCTTTTGCCAATCGGTGTCGGCAAAGTGGTGTTCGCCTGCAGCATTCCAATAGCCCAATGAGTTATAATACTCTGAAGCTTGCCAGGCAGCATCATCGGTCAGCCCCGTGCGACGACGCACCAAGTCAATAAACTCTTGTGCATTGAGCACATCCAGATACTTGGTATTGGTGCTTACTGACACATTACCATTGTACGACACATGCGGACGGGTATTTTTGCGTCCCTTCTTAGTAGTGATGATGATAACACCATTTGAGGCGCGTGAACCATAGATGGCGGTAGCCGAAGCATCCTTCAACACAGTGAAGGTTTCAATATCGTTCGGGTTAACCAATGTGAGTGCATTAGGTGAACCTTCAATACCATCATTATCCATGGCCAAACCATCAATTACAATCAGTGGGTCATTTTTAGCATTCAGTGAAGAACCACCACGAATACGAATCGTTGCGGCACCACCAGGAGTACCACCATTGCTCACCACATTAACACCTGCCACCTTGCCCTGAATCATATCCTGGGCTGAAGTTTGCAGACCATGGTTTTTATCATCAGGCTTGATAGCTGTTACTGAACCTGTTAGGTCATTTTTCTTAGCTACACCATAACCAATAACAACAGCTTCATTCAACGTTGAGTTATCCTCAAGCGTAATTACCACTGTTCCATCAGCCTTTACAGTAGCCGTTTTGTAACCTATATAAGCCACGCGGAGGGTTGCTCCGGGCTTTACATTAATTTTAAAATTACCATTCGCATCGGTTTGCGTCATCGTTTTCGACCCAGGTACAGTTACAGTAGCATAGGCTACTGATTCGCCCGTTGTGTCTTGCACATGTCCGCTCACCGTGAGGCCCTGTGCCAAAGCACCGAGCGGAAGGCTTGCTCCTGCCAACATCAGCGACAAAAGCTTGGAGTTGAGCATCTTCTTGTTCATGATATTAAGAAGTATTAGTGATTTGCGTGTAAAAAAGGGAGGGGAAGTTCAAAGGTTTGAACTTAAAGCGATTCCTACTGTGCTACAATGCTGATAGCAAAACCGCCACCACTTGCAGCATGCAGTTTCAAGTTTGTTTTATTAGTTACCACCTTACGAGTAATGGTATAAGCTTTAGGATTCTTATCCCATGAAGCATCTTTGGCATCAGCATAAATGGTGGCCAAATATTTTTTACCAGGAGTGAGGAAGTCAAGTTTAAGATTAGCCGTGTGACCATTCTCATCAGCCGAGCAACCTACAAACCAGTTTTCAGAGTGTTTATCCTTACGAGCTATTGTTACATAGTCACCAGGTTCAGCCTCCAAGTAAAGACTCTTTTGCCAATCAACAGGCACGTCTTTGATAAATTGGAATGCATCCATATGCTCCTTATAATGCTCTGGCACATCAGCAGCCATTTGCAAGGGACTATACATGGTTACATACAAAGCCAATTGGCGAGCTATGGTTGTGCGCACACGACTGGTGTTTGAAGGATTCATTTTTGAACAATCTGTTTCAAAAATGCCTGGAGTATAGTCCATCGGGCCACCTATCAAACGTGTAAAAGGCAATATAGTAGTGTGGTCAACGGCATTCCCACCAAAGCTCTCATACTCTGTACCACGTGCACTCTCATTTCCAATTAAGTTAGGATAGGTGCGACATATACCTGTAGGACGAGTAGCCTCATGTGCATTGACCATTATTTTATAGTCAGCGGCCTTGGTTACACAATATAAGTAGTGATTGTTCATCCACTGACCATAGTGATGTTCACCGCGTGGAACAATGTTACCCACATAGCCACTCTTAACTGCGGGGTAACCATTGTCAACCATAAACTGGTAAGCCTTGTCAAGATGACGCTCATAGTTACGAGCCGAACCAGATGTTTCGTGGTGCATAATCATTTTTACGCCCTTCGAAGCAGCATATTCATGAATTGCCTTGACATCAAAGTCAGGATAAGGAGTGACAAAATCAAACACATAGTCCTTTTCATGTCCAAACCAATCCTCCCAACCAATGTTCCATCCCTCAACAAGTACCGCGTCAAAACCATTTTCTGCAGCAAAGTCAATGTAGCGCTTCACATTTTCGGTATTAGCTGAGTGAGTTCCATTAGGCTTGGCATGTGTGTAGTCTGTTTCGCCTAATTTTACGGTAGAGAAGTCATTGGTATAAGCCCAAGTACCTTTGTTGGTAATCATGTCCCACCAAACGCCAATATACTTGGTAGGCTTTATCCACGATGTATCTTTTATTTTGCAAGGTTCGTTTAAGTTGAGCGTCATGCGCGATGCCAAGATGTCAGCACCATGTTCACCTGCTATAATCGTACGCCAAGGCGAGGTGCAGGGAGCTTGCAAATAACCTTTGTCACCACGTGCATCTGGGGTGAGCCAACTTTCAAAGGTCATGGTCTTGTCATCATAGTTAAGGTGCATGGTTGAATAGTCAATACAAGCAGCTTCATGCAAGTTTATGTAGAGTCCGTCTTGGCTCTTCATCATAAGGGCTGTTTGCACCCCACCCTGCCATATAGGGGTTTGTGATGAATTTTGCGTCACCGCGCTCTTCATCAACCCACGAATTTCACTAAGTTTGCTGGTAACTGTTTCATACTCTTGCGTATCATAGTCGCCAGGTATCCACCATGCGGTGTGATCGCCTGCCATAGCAAACTGTGTGTGTTCCTCTTTTATAGTAAAGTAGGTCAAATTCTTTTGTGCAGGAAATTCATATCGAAAGCCAAGTCCATCATCAAACATACGGAAACGTATCTTTATTTCCCGTTCATTCTTTGGTTGCGACAGCGTAACACACAATTCATTGTAATGGTTACGAATGCTACTTTCCTCGCCCCAAACAGGTTGCCACGTTTCATCAAATGTGGTCGTCGTATGGTTAGTTTCAACAAAACCCGTCATGAGGTCAGCCTTTTGAGCCAATTTCGAAGCATCAGCACGCGTTTTAAATTCATAGTCTTGTGCCTTATTGGGGTCTTCTTGTTTGAGTTCTATTCCAAGGTGTGAGGGCTTGATAATATCGCGCCCTTTATATTTAAGATAATATGTAGGACGACCTTGTGCATCGAGTGAGAAATTCATTTTGAAATTCCCATTAGGCGATTGTAGGTCTTGCGCTGCTGCTGTCATCGATAGGCAAGCAAGCGATAGGGTAAACAATAAATTCTTCATCATGTTTTGCCTATGTTGTATTTATTATGTGTTGTTACTTTCGGTAAGCTGATTGCGACGGCTTTTGCTCAATTCGCGTTGCAAAACTACTATTAAGAATTTATGAAGAAAAGGGGATATAATTAAAATATAAACTTTTTAAAAATCTTCATCATTGATTTTCAGTCACTTACAATCATTCATACACTTAAATTTTATAAACTAAATATGAAGAACCCATCCAATTAACATACGGTTTTGCCATATATATAATACATGAATACATGTTATAGAACATATTTTATGACATCCATTAACAATACATCAGTTCTTATAACAGCCAGGTAACGATATTAATTCACACAATAGCGAGACAGCTATGTCGTCCATCAACCCATTGGCAGAATTTTTTTGGGGGGATTAACAAGTAAGTATGCTACATACGTTATGTTAAAGTCAAAATGGTAAGAAGCTAAAAAGAACTGTTAACATGTCACCCAGTTAACCCGTTAACCCGTTAAGCTGTTAACCTGTTAACCCGTTAACCCGTCTTGCCCACTTTTACCAACAAACATATTGGGGTTTTCATTATAATGTGCTAATTTTGTTGCCAACACCATAAAACAATATGAACTATGCGACTGACAGAAGAACGATATATCAGTTTGCTGACCGATTTTGGTTTTAAACGCATCTTTGGCTCAGACATAAATAAAGACTTGCTCATAGACTTCCTTAACTCATTGTTTAATGGTGAACAGGTGGTAAAGAATGTAACGTATCTTAATAGCGAACATGTGGGAGATGTGTATGCTGAACGTAAAGCCATATTTGATGTGTATTGCGAGAATGAGCATGGCGAAAAGTTTATAGTGGAAATGCAAAATGCTTATCAAACGTACTTTAAAGATCGCTCATTGTATTATGCCACTTTCCCTATACGCGAACAAGCGCCAAAAGGTGATAATTGGAACTTTAAATTGCAACATGTTTATGTGGTGGCTCTGCTCAACTATGACATGAATGAAGAGGCTTTTTCGCATGAGAGCATAAACCATGATGTGGGACTGCTTGACAAACAGACACATAAGGTTTTTAATAACAAACTCACGTTTAAATATGTAGAGATAGCAAGATTCAACAAGGATATTAACGAACTTGAAACCAACTTTGATAAGTGGCTCTATGTGCTACGTAACCTATCGCGCCTTGACAATCAGCCCACGTATTTGCGAAATGAGGTGTTCAATCGTTTGTTTTCACAAGCCGAGATAGCCCGCTTTGATAAAAAAGAACTAAAGGCATACGAGGACAGTTTGAAAGCTTACCGTGACATCAAAAACTCATTGGACACAGCAAAGGAAGAAGGACGTGCTGAAGGGCTTGCAGAAGGACGTGCTGAAGGACATGCTGAAGGGCTTGCAGAAGGGCTTGCAGAAGGACGTGCTAAAGGACATGCGGAAGGGCATGCTGAAGGACGTGCAGAAGGGCTTGCTGAAGGAGCTTCAGAAAAGGCCTTAACCATAGCTCGCGAGTTGCTTGCCATGAACATGTCAATAGACAATATCAAGAAGGTTACTGGATTAACGGATGATGAAATTCATAACTTATCAAATACATCTTTGTGATAAATTGGTGTATGCCAACTAAGTGTTCAGAATTATTTTTGCAAGTCCAGGAGAACTCCATGAGCGTTTTATCTGCTTGTGTTGACCATTAAAAAAATCAAATCTGAATTTTTATAGCATTAGCACTCTCTCCGTAGATATAGAAAAGAAACTTAAGGGCTGGATTCCAAGCGAGGAATCCAGCCCTTATTTTATACCAGTCGAAAACGTTTACCATACAGCAATCGTGTTCAAGCAATGTTTGAACACCTATTTTTGTACTTATTTATAGAATTCATCAGTGGTAAAATTCATTTCAACTTACTCATTAACGTAAGGTAAAGTGGCATAGTCGTGACTATAACGTAACATTTGGTGGTCATAGCTTTCGGTATAGTCAAGCGTAACGTTGGTTATATTGCCACTTGCATCGCGTTCGGCCTTGTAAACGGGGTTGATAAAGCCCTTATAAGGCGAAAGATGCAGTTGTTCGTAACGCGCCAACACCTCCTTGTGAAGTGTAGGGTCAACCTTTACACCATAGGTTTCAACTAATTGACGGGCACCTTCATAATCACCCTCACTTTTGATGCGCTGAATTTCAGCAAGCAATTTGCCAAACAAGGTGCGTAATGCTGCATAGTCGTTTATCTTGACATATGTTTTACCATGTTTTTTGACCAATTCAACCACCTTGTTAGCTTTGCCCTGCTCATAAGCCCAATGGGCTATCAATGCACGGTTGCGCATGTGAGCCTCCTCTATGTTGTTACCAGGCTTGATACGCACAAGTTGCGTCATTAGTCCGTTCATCATATAGGTGTAGTACTGACTTTTGTAAGCCTCAAGGTTAGGGGTGAGTCCCAAGTCGACTAACTTTTGATCGGCCACATAGTATAGTCCAAACAAGTCAGCGCGAGCTTCCTCAATGGTGGAACCATAAGCCTTGAGTGAGTCGGTGTCGGTGCCAGGAAGCAACTTACCACTACCATGACCTAAGCATTCGTGCAAGTCAGTGTGCAAATCATCGCAAGCATCACCATATTGGTTAATGAGTGTACGTGTTGCTTCGTCTATTACAAACTCCTTGTCCATGCCGCTACCATGTGCGGCCTTGTTATAAGCATCGGTCAAATTGCCTATGGTTACACTTTTTGAACCAAATTCGCGTCGAACCCAGTCGCTATTAGGCAAATTGATACCTATAGCGGTTGAGGGATATAAGTCACCACCCAATATGGCTGCTGTAATGACCTTAGCCGAAATACCTTTTACCTTTTCCTTTTTAAACGCTGGGGCTACGGGTGAGTTGTCTTCAAACCATTGTGCATTGGCCGATAACTTTTCAGTACGCTCGGTTGCAGCTAAGTCTTTAAAGTTAACAATAGCCTCCCACGAAGCCTTCATGCCTAAGGGGTCACCATACGACTCGGTAAAGTAGTTGGTAAAGTCAACCAAACTCTTTGTATCCTTTAGCCAATGAATAGAGTAGTCATCAAATGTACGAAGGTCGCCCGTGCGATAGGTTTCAACCAATAGGTCAATTACCTTTTGCTGCTCGGGGGTGTCGGCATAAGGGCGTGCCTTAAGCAAGTTATCAACAATGCGCTCAATGGCTTGCGTGTACATGCCCCCCACGCGCCACACACGTTCAGTTAGTAATCCATACTCATTGCGTTCAAGTCGGCTATTCATGCCCATCATTATGGGACGAGGGTCGGCAGTTGGCTTGCGCTGTGCATAGAATTCTTCAGCCTCGGCCTGTGTTATGCCTGGTGCGTAATAGTTACAAGCAGAAGTTTGCACCAAGTCGTCACCATCCTTTTGATTAACGCGCATAGGCATAACAGTGGGGTCAAATATAACGGGGAATATTTCATCACATAGTTGGTCAACACTTTGTCCCGTGGCTAAAGGCAATTCGGCTGTGGGCACTTGCTTGAGTGCAGCACGCAGGTCATCGGCTTTAAATGAAGGTTGAAACTTTTCGCAACCATAATGGTGATGTATGCCTGATGAGAACCACACACGCTTAAGGTAGGTGGACAAAGCTGCATAAAACTTGTCGTGCTTGTTGCCCGTGTAGTGTGTGTAAACAGCCTCGAGCATGCGACGTATGCGCAAATTGTAACGACCATTTTGATCGAACAATATATCGCGTCCTTGCAAGGCCGCCTCTTGCAAATAGTAAATGAATGTTTTCTCCTTGAGTGTAAGTTTGTCAAACCCTTCAACTTTATATCGAAGCATTTGAATATCGGCAAACTTTTCGTCCGTATACTGAAAGTTGTCGGCCTTTTGCGCTTGTGCGCCTAAGGTTGCCGCTGATGCAAGTATCATAGATAAAATAGCTTTTTTCATGTTAAGAACGTGAACATCGTGAACATTAAGTAAGTGGCTCAAAAATCTACTTCAACCAGTTTTTGGCTTCGTCGTAGGTAATGAGTACGTTAATGGTGCCAGCAGCGTAGCAGTTTTTTACGTAAGGCGGATAGGTAAACACAATGCCGCACTCAGTTAATGCAGGACGTGGATACCACTTGCCATTAAATAATTGCATTTGTCCCGAACGCACCATGTAGTCGTTTGCATCAGGAGCAGGCAACACCTCGGCTACTGAGGGCCAAGTGTCTTCATCGTGAGCAGCTTGTGGGCCGTTTTTGAGTTTTTCGCCCACTAACTTAAACACCTCTGGCAATGCCTCTTCTTTAAACAAGTCAGTGAGTCCCATCAACGAATCAGCCTTTTCGTTCAGCGTAAAGTAGTAGTGATAGAGCATGCCATGCGCACCGCCTGTGTAGGTTTCGTCTTCAATACTATAGGTTACACAACTTTTGTCTTTAAATTGCCAAACGGGGGTAATGGTGGTACGGAATGAATAGCTCATGGGATGAAACTCCTTACCCATTTGCTTTTCGAGTTCTGATTGATCATCCATGTAGCCTGTCTTCAAAGCTTTCCATTTGTTTTCAATCATTTTGTCAAGCTCATCATCCTTCCACTTTTCAGCATCTTTAGGGTCAAGCATAGCTGCAAAAATGTGGCTCACCATGGTGTTATACCCACTACCTTTTTTTACACCTGTGCTGTTTTCGCCATCAGGGGTAAATAGTGTTGCACTAAAGGTGATGTTATCATCAAAATTTTTGTGATATTGCAAACTATAATCTGCACTTTTGGTGTCATAAGCCGTGAGTAAATCGTCATCATAAGTGCAAAAGTCCTCTGGGTCATTATTGACCGAATCATTATTGATGGAGTCTACAGCCGTATCATCACCATCAACACCCGCCCAATCATCATCCTCACTATAATCAGCCTCAACAGTGTCGGCTACGAGTGTATCAGGTTCATCGGTTGTGTATGCTTCGCTCTTGTTGCCTTGAACGGGGAGCGAGAGTGCCAAGCACAATGCTGCTGGCACAAGGTAAGTCATTTTATTCATATCAGTTTTTCTTATTTACGTATATTGAATGCTCTTTCTATGCGTTGGCGGAATTAGTGAACAAGTTGACAAGTTAACGGGTTAACAGGTAAGTTTGTCAAGCATTTTAGCTTCTTACCATTTTGACTTAAACATAATAAGTGGTGCAAAGCCTACTTACTTGTTAACCTGTCAACTTGTTAACCCGTTAACCAACAATTCCGCCAACGGGTTCTTTCTATGCGAAAGTAGAATTATTTTGCTAAACGCAAAAGTAAAAGGTTTACTTTACACTTTACTATAAGCTAATTTAACGCATAAAAGCGAAAAAGTAACTATTTCTGAACGACATCACCCATTGCTCTATCCTTTTTTGTTCAGTTGCAAAAGGCGATAATAACTATCGGCAAAGCAGGTTGGCATAAGTGTGTTAGCATAACGAATGAGCGGTCGTAGGCCAGATGTTGCTACGCGCAAACGTAGACTAAAGGGTATGTGCGATAAAGCTTGACGACATTGCAACGTGAAGGTTCTCCTATCATTGGTGTCAAGTCCGACCCAACAGAATAAGCGCCACATGCTATAGGCTTCGTCAAGAATAAATTGTACCACATCTGTTGTTAACAAGTTGTGCTGACAACTATAACGAACCATTTCAGTTACTATTTCGGCCCAAGCCCTTGCATGCTTGATGGGTGCTACGCCATGAGTGGTAATGGAATCTTCGCGTACCTTGTATAAATAGGTGCTTTGCTGCACCACACACATGCTGCTGGCTGTGCATGCTAACTGAAAGCTCCACAACTCATCCTCATGTAATAGTCCCTCTTTAAACCATAATTGGTGACTGAGCAAAAAGCTACGTTTGCACAACTTGCCACAAGCCATGGTGTACCATTGCTGCTGAAAGTAAGCCTGCCGAATGTGTGGGTTGCTCATGAGCGCGGTGCCGTGTGGCAATGTTAAGGGCGAAGTTTGCGTCCGGTTGCCCATTAATTGCATTCCACCAATAACAAAGTCGTAATGGTGCGCTGACAAACAAGCTGTTAAGCGTGTCAAGCAATCAGGCATTAACTCGTCGTCACTATCTAAAAAGTACACATAGCATCCCTTAGCTGCTTGCAACCCTGTGTTGCGCGCTGCTGATAGTCCTCGGTTCCGCTTATGACGCAATATACTAAAATGTACGGAACCACGATAGTTTTTTACAAACGATGTTGCAAGCGTCATGCTTTCATCGGTGCCACAATCATCCACCAATAAGCACTCTATGTTTTTTTGATACGTTTGGTTTACTATAGATTGTAAGCAGGCTATAATGTAGGGGGCTACATTATATATAGGTAGGATAATGGTTACTTCAAAGTCGTACATGGTGTCATAGGGTTGGGGGTAGTGAATGAGCAACACAAAGGAGTCAGTGTTGTAAAAAATCGGCTGTCAACTTCACTGCTTCACTAAAGGCTGTAGGTTGCCCTGGCACTGTTATAAACAAATGGGTAGCTGTGGGGAACACATGGTATTGTAGTGGATGCTTTAATTCAAGCAACCGCTTAGCCCACGCTGACGTTTGGTCATACAATATATCGTGCCCTGCTGATAACAATAACACGGGCGGCAATTGCTGCAATTGCTCGTCAGTGGCAAGCGACACCGACACTAACGAATGCTGTTGCTGCCCAGCAGCATAAGCTTCATTAAAGGCTTCAAGCAGTTCGGCATCATTGCCATAGCCCTTAGCATAGCTCTGCCATGATGGGGTGCTACGCGTAAAGAGTTCGGTAACTGGATAAATGGGTACTATGCTGTGTGTTGAAGGTTCTGTCATTGCAGTGGCTATTGCTAAGTTGCCTCCTGCACTATCCCCCCCTATGCTGATGCGTGTAGTATCGCCTCCAAAGATGCCCGCATGTTGCTTTAAATATTTAAATGCCATGCGGCAATCGTCTAACGGAGCGGGATAGGAATGTTGAGGAGCTAAACGATAGTTAAGTGCCACAACATAGCAATTGGCCTTTTTCGCCACAGCAGCACAAAAGCGTGCACAACTGTTGATACTACCCAAACACCACCCACCACCATGCAAATAAAGTAACACGGGGCGCAGTCCTTGTTTGGGTTCTGCTGACTGAAACAAGGTTAACGTGGGGGTTAAGGGAGTTGACTTTATGTCTGAAGGCAATATGGGAGCCACATTACGACTGGCACGAATTTGCGACAAAGCAGCATCGTTGCCTTGCATGGCTTGCCTAACAGCTATCATTTGCTTGTGTTGCAACCCTGGCAGCATAGCTTTCAAAAAAGCAGTTTCCTCCTTTTGCATTTGTTGCTGCAAATCAGCACGGGGTGTAATTTGTGCTTGTGCCAACAGACTCGTAAACGCAAGCGTTAGCCACGTATAATGTTTCATTGTAATGAACATAAAAAGACTGAGGATGTGTCAATATGCCACAGAAGATTCGTTGACATTTTGACACCCCCTCAGTCAATCACTATAATTAATTATCAAGCTTGCGATAGCGAATGCGTTTAGGCTCTTCAAGCCCTAAACGTTTGGCTTTGTTCACTTCATAGTCGGTGTATGAACCTTCAAAGAAGAATACATTGCCATCGCCCTCAAAGGCTAATATATGGGTACAAATGCGGTCAAGGAACCAACGGTCGTGACTAATAACAACAGCGCAACCTGCAAAAGCTTCTAAGCCTTCCTCTAAAGCTCGCAATGTGTTCACGTCAATATCATTGGTAGGCTCGTCGAGTAGCAACACGTTACCCTCTTGCTTCAAAGCTAAAGCCAGTTGCAAGCGGTTACGCTCGCCACCTGAAAGCACGCCACACTTTTTCTCTTGGTCAGCACCAGCAAAGTTAAAACGGCTCAAATAGGCACGTGCATTAATGTCGCGTCCGCCCATTCGCATCAGTTCACTACCTCCGCTAATTACTTCATACACTGACTTTTCTGGGTCAATGTCGGTGTGTTGTTGGTCAACATAAGCTAACTTAACAGTTTCACCCATTTCAAAAGTTCCAGCATCAGGTTTGTCAAGTCCCATAATCAAGCGGAACAAGGTTGTTTTACCCACACCATTCGGACCAATAACACCTACTATGCCTGCGGGGGGAAGGGTGAAGTCAAGATTTTTATAAAGAACTTTGTCACCAAAAGCCTTTGACACACCATGTGCTTCAATCACCTTATTACCCAATCGTGGTCCATTAGGAATAAATATTTCTAACTTCTGTTCCTTTTCCTTTTGATCCTCGCTCAGCAACTTGTCGTACGAGTTCAAACGTGCTTTACCCTTTGCTTGACGTGCCTTAGGTGCCATGCGCACCCACTCTAACTCACGTTCAAGTGTTTTGCGTCGTTTGCTGGCCACTTTCTCTTCTTGTTCCATACGCTTGCTCTTTTGTTCGAGCCATGAAGAGTAGTTACCCTTCCAAGGTATGCCTTCACCACGATCAAGTTCAAGAATCCACCCCGCCACATCATCTAAGAAATAGCGGTCGTGTGTTACAGCAATCACTGTTCCCTCATACTGATTTAAGTGTTGCTCTAACCAGTCAATACTTTCAGCATCCAAGTGGTTAGTTGGCTCATCGAGCAACAACACATCAGGCTTTTGCAACAACAAGCGGCACAATGCCACACGACGGCGCTCACCCCCCGAAAGGTGTTCAGCCTTTTGGTCGGCAGGCGGCAGACGCAATGCATCCATGGCACGTTCTAATCGGCTGTCAAGATTCCATGCATCAGTGGCATCTAATATGTCTTGCAACTCACCTTGTCGTGCAAAAAGTTCGTTCATTTTGTCCTCGTTTTCATAATACTCGGGCAAACCAAACTTTTGATTTATCTCTTCATATTCGGCTAAGGCATCTACCACGTTTTGTACACCTTCTTGCACAATTTCTTTTACCGTCTTTTGGTCGTCCAATTGAGGGTCCTGTGGTAAGTAACCCACAGTGTATCCTGGCGAAAATACCACTTCGCCTTGATAGTCATTGTCAAGTCCGGCAATAATCTTCATGAGTGTTGACTTACCAGCACCATTCAAACCAATGATACCGATTTTTGCACCATAAAAGAAACTCAAGTAGATGTTTTTAAGAACCTGCTTATTGTTTTGTTTGATGGTCTTTGACAAACCGACCATCGAGAATATAATTTTCTTGTCGTCAACAGTGGCCATAGGGGAATAGTTATAATATTGAGAGGGAGTAATGTGTATGGTCAAAAGGTAAAGGAGTGTAGCTCCTCCCTACTTTCCGTCTTGTTATATTACTTTTTCTGAAGTGTGAGTACAACTTTACCTTCAGCGTCCTTCAACAACATGGTGTTGCCATTCACCTCAGAAGTTTTCACCTTGTTCAGTGCGTCTATAAATTCACGCTCATAAGTATCGTCTGGACATAGCATTCGTGTCATGCCCATGTGTGAAAAATCGGGTTTACCATTAGCAAAACGCTTTAGGTCAATACTACCTGTTAGTCGGTTGCAACCCGTATAGCCATAAATGTTGCCCTTGCTGGTGTCAAAACCTAAGAAGGGAGTTTCGCTACTCGGTGTGATGCTACGTCCGTTAATGTTTGTCACACTCCACTCACCACTCACTGTGTAAGCAGACTTGCTGGCTGCACATGAGGCTAACAATAACATGGCAGCAGGAATAATATAGATAAATTTTTTCATTGCTTTATACTTCTATTATAGGTACGCACGTTCCTATTATTATATATGTACTTTTTTAATTTTGCATAGGATTCCATCCTTGTGCTTTCAGATCAAACTCATTACCATCACGTGTAATGAGCTTTTGCCCTAACTCGGCACGAGTGATGTGCCCTATGACTTTTACGTTTTCAACTTGCGACACTCGCTCATGGTCAGTGAGCGGAACGGTAAAGAGCAATTCATAATCCTCACCCCCATTTAGTGCAGCAGTGTAAACATTCATGTTAAACTCTTCAGCCGTAACAGCCGTTTGGTAGTCAATAGGTATGCGCTCTTCGTAAATGCGACACCCCACTTTACTCTGTTTACAAATGTGCATAGCCTCAGACGAAAGTCCGTCACTAATGTCCATCATTGAGGTAGGACGTATGCCTGCTTTGCGCAAATGCGTTATTACATCGCGACGAGCTTCAGGCTTGAGCAAACGCTCTATCAAGTATTCACGACCAGCAAAGTCAGGCTGTGCAGCCGTTTCGGGAGTCGCCTTTTGCGATTCAAACACCCGTTTTTCACGTTCCATCAGTTGTAGCCCCATGTAGGCAGCTCCCAAGTTACCACTCACACATAACAGGTCGGTGTCCTTAGCTCCAGAGCGATACACTATGTCTTCAGCATTAGCCTCGCCTATGCATGTAATGCTAATGGCCAATCCCGTGAGTGATGTGGTAGTGTCGCCACCTACAATGTCTACACCATGACGCTCGCAAGCCAAGCGTATGCCTGCATACAAATCATCCAAATGTTCCACCTTAAAGCGACGTCCCACAGCAAGACTTACTAATAGTTGGCGAGGAGTTCCGTTCATGGCATACACATCTGATAGATTTACCATAGCTGCCTTATAGCCTAAATGTTTGAGCGGAGTGTAAGTGAGGTCAAAGTGTATGCCCTCCATCAACATGTCGGTTGTAACCAATACACGTCGAGGGTCGGCTGCATCTGAGCTATACTGCAGCACAGCACAGTCATCACCTACACCACGAAGGGTGGAAGCATTTTTAAGTTCTAATCCTTCAGTCAGGCGGTCAATCAGCCCAAACTCACCAAGAGTCGAAATATCTGTCATTATGTAAGTAGCTTAAAAGTAGAAACCCAAACCTATGCGTGCACCTACCTCACTCTTTTCAGAGAAAGAGTCGAGCGACATTTTATAGTAAAGCGAAGGCTCTATGGTGATGTAGCGGTTAACAAAGAATGCATAGCCCACTTCAATAGGTATGCGCACATCGTTTGACGAAGGCGTGTAGTGTACATATTCGGCACCTGCACCCAGGTACACACCACATTGGTCAAAGTAGTAACGTGCTCCTGCACCCACAGCCACATCATTAATTTCCTTGGTATGATCGTAGGTTATGTTACCGCGCAACATTAAACAATCAGCCATAAAATAACCTGCTGTTGCGTCCAATCCGAAACGGAACTTTTGACTTGAACTATATGATAGTCCTATGCCTGAAATGGAAGCCCCTACATATTTAGTTCCCTTAGCAAACTGGGCATTAGCCGCAGTTATGCCCGTAAAGAGCAAAAGGAGTGATAAAAATATTTTCTTCATATATCACGTTTTTTATTTCAAACTTTGTTTTATTGATATGCCCCTCTGATGGTTATGCTTGCTGTAGCCAATAGCTATGAAGTTTGGTTTCATCGTTTTACATATTATTGAGCTACACAAGCATTTATCAAGAGGCATTTTTGCAAAGATAGGCAAAAAGATTGAATGAGTTGTTGCAATAGTTTCTAAAAGTATTGCAGCAACACTTAGTCAAGTATTGCTGCAATAAATAACAAGCATTTTTCGATTGTTTTGCTCTACATATGGCAAACTTACCTGTCAACCCGTTAACCCGTCAACCCGTCAATCCGTTAACCCGTCAACCCGTCAATCCGTTAACCCGTCAACCCGTCAACCTGTTAACCCGTCAACTCGTCAACTCGTCAACCCGTTAACCCGTCAACTCGTCAACCCGTCAACTCGTTACATGTTATGCAAAGCCGCAATTTTATTGTCCAGTTCTATCTCGTCACTGCATAGCACCTCGCGTGGTTTTGAACCGCGTGTCGGACCAACTATGCCTGCCCGTTCTAATTGATCCATCAAACGCCCTGCTCGGTTAAAACCTATTGAGAACTTACGTTGTATGAGTGATGTTGAGCCTTGTTGATGAATCACTATAAGGCGAGCAGCCTCTTCAAATAACGCATCCAAGGTTTCACCTGACAAGTCGCCTGGTCCCTTAGCATTATCATCATCCATTTCGGGCTCAGGCAGTTCAAAGGCACTAACGTAGCCATGTTGACTCGATATATACTCATTTATTTTTTCTACCTCAGGTGTATCAACAAAGGCACACTGTACACGTGTGGGTGCATTACCACACAAAAAGAGCATATCACCCTTGCCCACTAACTGGTTGGCGCCACCTTGATCAAGAATGGTGCGACTATCAATTTGCGACATTACCTTAAAAGCCATACGAGCTGGGAAGTTGGCTTTAATGGTACCCGTAATAATATTGGTAGTAGGACGCTGTGTGGCTATGACCATGTGTATGCCCACGGCACGTGCTAACTGCGCAATACGGGCTATGGGGAGTTCAACCTCTTTGCCTGCAGTCATAATCAAATCGCCAAACTCATCAATAATTACCACGATGTAAGGCATAAACTCATGACCATACTGTGGGGGTAAAAGGCGCGATTTAAATTTAGCATTATACTCTTTAATATTACGCACCTTGGCTTTTTTAAGCAAGTCGTAACGATGGTCCATCAGTTGACATAAACTCTTGAGCGTTTGCACTACCTTGGTTACATCGGTTATGATAGGGTCTTCATTGTCATCGGGTATCTTGGCCAAGAAGTGACGCTCAATGGGAGCATAAATTGAAAACTCCACTTTTTTAGGGTCAATCATCACAAACTTCAGTTCTGAAGGATGCTTTTTATACAACAGCGAAGTGATGATGGCATTCAAACCTACTGACTTACCTTGACCTGTAGCACCAGCCACCAGCAAGTGAGGCATCTTGGCCAAGTCTACCATGAACACTTCATTGGTAATGGTTTTGCCAAGGGCTATAGGCAATTCAAAGGTTGACTCTTGAAATTTGCGTGTATTGATGATGCTCTCCATTGACACTATGCGTGGATTCTTGTTAGGCACCTCAATACCAATAGTACCCTTACCTGGTATAGGAGCTATGATACGTATGCCTAACGCTGCAAGCGAAAGGGCTATATCATCCTCCAGATTACGTATTTTGTTAATACGCACACCTGGTGCAGGCGTTACCTCATAAAGTGTGATAGTAGGACCTATCGTGGCTTTGATGCTTGATATTTCAACACCAAAGTTACGCAACACGTTGATAATGCGATCTTTGTTAGCATTCTGCTCTGCCATATCAATGGCTGGTCCATTTTCATCATAATGTTTGAGCAGCGGAATAGTGGGAAATTTGTAGTAAGGCAAGTCCTTGCGTGGGTCATAAGGTTCTTGTGCCAGCACCTCTTCAACAGTTTTACCATGTGCTTTATCATCTACCACAGGAGCAGCTATATCAAGTTTTGTGTCGGTGCCACTCTGGTGGGGCAATGGCGCCTCAGAAGTGGTTGCATGTATCTCCATTTCACCTGAGCCCGTAGCAGTTGATGGCATAGAAGCGGTTGTAGCTACTTGAGAGCTATGAGTGTCTAAGTCAATCGACACAGGAGCTGATGAGTCGTCATCGTGGCAAGATGTTTTTTCGTCATGTGAAAGATTCAAATCAATGAAAGTATTTTGCGTTTCGTTGTCCTCATCATTCTCGTCTACAGCATCATTCGCCTCACCATTATAGGTTACGCTTGCGTCATTCTCCTCATCACCTTCATCATCAAGTTCATCATTAGCATTACCTTTGCTCGGCAGCTTATCCTTAATAAAATCTTGTGGATGCATCATGCGACGAACTACATTCACCGTTTCGCTCGTTAAGTACATCAAATAAAACACTGCCGTAGCCAACACCACAATCCAAGCACCAAAACTGCCTAAATTGTTTGTCAAGTAGTTTTTAACAAAATCGCCATGTCCCCCACCCAGTCTGAAACTAAAAAAGTTTGTGATGCGCGTAGGCAATATATCTGTGACCAGAGACAAGAACACAGACCCCCAAATCATGATGATGGAGAAATTCAAGAACCACTTCCACAAACGTATGTGATAGTTGCCTACTAACTTTACGCCTACCAATAATGTAAAAATGGGTATGAGCAACGAAAATAGGCCAAAGCACATGTCCATAAAGTAGTTTGAAATGTAAGCTCCCAAACGGCCACCATAGTTAGCAGCATGTGTGAGTTCACCATTTTGCACATACGATTGGTCAATGCGCCCTGTAAAAACATTTGATACAAAACTGATAATAAGGTATATACTTATGCACATTACACAAAGGCCTACTATGAAGCGTATGTTGTCAGCATGAGTGCAATTGCTCCATAGCTCTTTGCAACGTGCCTTTATATTACCTTGTTTGAGCTGTTGCCACAAGCTTATGGGGGCAGGGGTTGTGCCTCCATTACGCTTGGGTGCTCGTTTGCTGGTTGTAGCTTTTTTAGCCATTTTTTCTATCTATGTATAGGTAGTGAAGGATTTATCACTCCCCCACCTTTTTTATTCTGTATAAAACTCTATTAATCGGCTTAATGCACGCTGACAAACGGGACAAAAAGCTTTGCACTCATTTGTTTTCATACGACAATCTTGGTACGCACGGTAAACGCCCTTCGACATGTAGCCCCCACCTTCATACACACCTATGCGCTCCATGTGTCGCACATCGGGTGCTGTGGGTATAGAGGTGTGTGGTGGTAGCATATCTTGCCACTTCGCTGCAAAGTTATGAAGTGTGGTTAAATTCTGCTCCCAAGGTTCACGACTGTCCGAATAGTAGTTTTCGTATTGGTCATCGTAATAATACTCATCGGCCAAGCCGCCAAAGCTATGTCCAAACTCATGCACCACCACAGGTTCAAACTGGCTGTGATGTGCCGTTGTTAGCGTATAAGCATTGTATATGCCTCCCCCACCATAAGTGTCAGTATTAGCCAATATGATGATGTGTTCGTAGGGAATGCCTACCAACAAATTGTGCAAATCGCGTTGATGCAAGGTAGTGAGGTAACGATCAGAGTAGAACGTTGAAAAGTGAGAACTCAAGGCTGTATGGCGCCATATGCCCTCTTTAGGCACACTCACATCACTATCGGTAGAGGCTGCCGCTACTGCCACAAAATTAAAACGATGGGCATAGTGCTTAAAGGGTTCATGCGACAGAATGGCATTTACTGCCTTTTGTGCATCGGCATAAAAGCGATCTGACTGTCCTTGCGTGTAACCTTCGGCCACTATGGCAACATCAATCTTTTCAGCAGAATTACCACTATAATGCAAATAGCGATGTGGTGGCACGGGTGAATGGTCGAGTTGCCTTATAAGTATGTCATGTGGGTCAACTACATGGGTGAAGCTACTCTGCACCTCACCTTGATTATTATATAGCCGCACTGTCACCTCTGCCTTGTTTGAGGGCATTGGTAACAAATAGGTGTTTTCAAACGAACGCTGAGTTCGTGTAGCCTCTTCAGTTGACAACCACTCTTGAAACAAGGTTGAAAACGATTGTTTGTAAATCACGCGATGTGTTTGCGCATCAGCCATAGTTATATCACCATTACCTGTTAGTGGCACACTATCCATGTGAGTATGGCGTCCTGCCCAACCAGGAAACGAGCAAAGTGCTGACAGCGCTATGTGTTGTGTTTTAGCATCCCCACTAAAGTCATAGTCTACACGCAGGGTTCGTTGAGGTAAGTTATTTTGTAAAGTTGCCGTTGACTGTGCTAATGCCGTAAGGCTAATAGTAGCACATAGCAACGGAACAAATAGTCGAAACATATTCATTATAAATTACGCGTTGGCGGAATTAGTAAACAAGTTGACAAGTTAACGGGTTAACAGGT
>ERZ506887.596-NODE-596-length-20768-cov-4.628494_pt1 | contig 20768 bp, 20 predicted proteins | sample MGYA00512905_ERZ506887 | MGnify/ENA metagenome assembly ERZ506887 | reverse complement strand
CAAAAACGACGGAATACGTCAACTTCCGCACGGGCCCGGGCACAAATTACAGCTCCAAGGGTGTCATTTCCCTCGGCACTACCGTCACCGTAACGGACACGAGCAACTCCCAGTGGTATGCCGTCCGCCTTGCTAACGGTTCCACGGGCTACATTTTCGCGCAGTACATCAAAATCACGAGTACACCGTCCGCAACGGCAACGCCTGCGCCCACACCGACCCCCGCGCCGTCCGATCCGTCTAAAGAACAGACCGCAAAAACGACGGAATACGTCAACTTCCGCACGGGCCCGGGCACAAATTACAGCTCTAAGGGCGTCATTCCGTCCGGCACTGCGATTACCGTAACGGATACAAGCAACTCCCAGTGGTATGCCGTGCGCCTTGCTGACGGCTCCACAGGCTACATTTTCGCACAGTACATCAAGATTACTTCCGCTACCGCAATGCCCGCGCCTACCGAGGCCCCGGCAGACGGCACCGTCCGCGCCAAGACCACGGCAGACGTCAACCTGCGCAAGGGTGCAGGCACAAATTACGGCGTTATCCGCGTTGTCGGCAATAACACCGCCGTCACGGTCACGGAAGCCACCAACACCTGGTATAAAGTAAAACTTTCCGATGGCACAGAGGGTTACCTCTATGCCCAGTATGTCACCGTCACCTCCGGCGACATCAACAGCGTCAAGAAAGAGGAGACCACCGATCCCTCCACGCTCACCGAAGCCGAACAGAAAGCAAAGTCTGTCCTCGATACGATCGGCTGGGACCTGCGCGCGGCCTACAACTGGTCCGCACACGCCCTTCCGTATTACACGCTCGGCCCGGAGGTCACCGGCAACAGCGTTCATTCCGAGTGGTACGCAAACTTCGGCTTTGACAATCACAAGGGCAACTGCTACGTCATGGCAGCTACATTCCAGAAAATGGCAAAGCTGCTCGGCTATGATGCACACCTTGTTGAGGGCTACATCCGCACGTATAACGGCCGCGGCCGCCACGGATGGGTCGAGATTGACATGAACGGCACCACCTACGTGTTCGACCCGAACTTCGAGTACGGCGGTTACGGCAACGGCTACCAGATCAACTACGGTATGTCCGGTACGTTCAAGTATATCGACTACGCCCGTGTAGATTAACGGCAAACCCTAAATCGGAAAGGAAATTTACCCCATGTACAATAAAATGAAAAGAGGCGCGTTGGCGTTTGTCTGCGCGGCGCTCGTGCTTTGCGCCGGCTGCTCCGCTGCGGAGAATTCGTCTTCCGCAGAAGCCACACCGTCTCCCACCGCAGCCCCCACGGCTACGGCAGAGCCCACCGCCACACCCGTCCCGGAGCTGAAAGTCGTCGGCGAAAAGTCCGACAGCAAAGATACCTTCTGCGTCACGCTTGAAAACGGTACAAAGCAGGAGATCACCGCCGTGTCCGTTAAGACCGGCAGCGAGGAAAAGTTCCCGGAGAGCATGATGAAAAAGGGCGAGACCCTCGCAAAGGACGAAAAGTTCGAGCTTTACTACACGCCCAAAACGGAAGAGGAATCCTCCGGTTCCGGCGACGAATATTTTGTCTCCCCGCGCTACGATGTGCAGCTCACCCTGAAGGACGGCAAGACCTACGTTTTGCACGGCTTCCCGTTTGAAGATATCAAAGAAGGCACTGTTCTCTTAGAGGATGACATTGCCTACATCACATACACCTCCGTTTCCACGAAGGAAAAGATCGATACCAAAGAAGCGGAGCGCGCCACAAAGGAAGCGGAAAACGGCGAAGTTTCCGTACAGACCGAAGAAAAGCCCGCATCTGCGGCAGAGGTCGTTACGGAAGAGCCCACCTACGAAGAACCGTCGTATGAAGAGCCCTCTTATGAAGAGCCTTCCTACGAGGAGCCGAGCTATGAAGAACCCGCTGCCCCGGAAAACCCGGATAACGGCGGGCAGGAAGGCTGCGTGAACGGCGCGCTGTTCAACTGATGAGCCGCCACATGAGAGCGGAAGCAGGGACTTCCGCAAACAACTCCCGCGTCTATTCGTTTTCTTATCTGCGCGCTGTGGCGTGCTTTGCCATCGTGCTTCTGCACACGGTGTTCTGTGCCGTGTCTCTTTTCCCGGAGGAAGCATCTGCCACGCAAGCCCTCCTCTCCAACATCGTCGTCAACAACATGATGTGGGCGGTGCCGTGCTTTTTAATGGTTTCGGGTGCGCTGCTTTTAAACCCGGAGCGTCCCGTCACGGTGAAAAAATGCCTTACAAAGTACATTCCGCGCATGCTCATCGCGCTCGTCGTGTTCTGTCTTCTGTTCCGCGCATTGGAGATCCTCGTCAATCACGAGCCCGTCAATGCCGAAACGCTGCTTTCGGGCTTTTATGAGATTTTCTCCGGCACCTCGTGGTCGCACGTCTGGTATCTCTACCTCATGATCGGCATCTATCTTCTTTTGCCGTTCTACCACAAAATCGCGTCGAACAGCACGGCAGGGGAGCTGCGCTACCTCATGATTGTCTACGTCATCTTCCTGTCGCTTGTGCCCGTTTTAAAAACGTTCGGCATCTCCGTCGGGTTTTATATCTGCGTTTCCGCCATTTACCCGTTCTACCTCTTCTGCGGCTACGCATTGCGGCAGGGCGTGTGGCGCGTGAATCGCGGGCTTGGCCTGCTGTTTCTCCTTATCGGCACAGCGGCGGTCGTCCTGTTCACCGTGCTGAAAGAAAACGGCACCGTAAAGGCCGCAGGCGTGTTCTACGGCTATTCTTCCATTTTTGTCATTCTCCAGTCCATCGGCGTGTTCACGCTGTTTGGCTGCGCGGCAGACAAAACCGGCGCACCGCGAAAAGAAAAATCTCCCGGCGTTTTCGGCAAGTTCGTTTTGGAGATTGATAAATGTTCGTTCGGCATTTATCTCATCCACATGATCTTTGTGCGCGGTATTTTAAAGCACACGAAGCTCCACCCCTACGGCGCAGGCAGTCCGTTTGTTTTGATCGGCCTGACCCTCGGCATCTTCCTTGTCTCGTTCATCCTAACGTGGATTCTGAAGAAGATCCCCGGGGTTAAGAAAATCCTGTAAACGAATTTGGAGGCACACTTTCTTGTGAAGTGTGCCTCCATTATCATATCGGTTGAAGACGGCTATATTAATTTTCCCCAAAATGGAAATATCATGCCGCATACATATGCGGTATATCACAGTTTCACCCTAAAAAGGAAGAAACTGCAAAAGAATACGCGCTTTTTGCTTGACATTTTTGTGCTTTTTCCGCTACAATCAAAGAAAAAGGGGAGGCGCTGCCATGTTCATCCAGTCCCGTATTCTGACTGTCCTCGATTGCATACCCGTCGTCCTCGCCGATATCGAAACCGAGCGCGAGCTCATGGAGCTTGCTGCCGAAAAGCACCGAAAGGAACCTTGATATGTCCGCACTCCACATGGAAAAGATCACGGAGCACTCTAAAGATTTTCACCGCACCGAAAACCTCTACGTCCGCGCGTTCCCCGCAAACGAGCGTACGCCCATTTGCGGTCTCATGCGGCACGACGGCCACGATTTCGTCGGCTTCTACGACAAAGACGAAAACTTCTGCGGCTTTGCAAGCCTGCTCACCTACGGCGGCATCACGCACATTCTGTATTTCGCCATTGATGAGCAGTATCGCGAGCACGGCTACGGCAGTGAAGCGCTAAAGCTCATGCATACGCTGTACCCGAAAAACCGCTTCATCGCTGACTTGGAACTCGACATCCCTACCGCCGAAAACGAGCCCCAGCGCCACTTGCGCCGCGCATTCTACCTGCGCAACGGCTACACCCCGTCCGAGGTACGTTACATCTGGCAGGGCGAGCAGTACGAAATTTTAGTCAGCAGCGGCACCATCACAAACACAGAATTTGAAAACTTTTGGGATCACTTCCCAAATGATGAAGATCGGTGATCTTCATCATTTGTGATCACGGATAACTGATAAAAACATACAGACTTCAACAAAACGGTCCGGATCGTTTTTGATGCAGACCGATAAAAAGGAGCCCGCCATGACCCAAAGAACCCCCGAAGAAATGATGAATCTCATCCTCTCCCGTGCCGAAAACGACGCGCACATCCGCGTCGTCGGCATGGAAGGCTCGCGCACAAATCAAAACATCCCGAAAGACCGTTTTCAGGATTTCGATGTCACCTATTTTGTCGATGACCCCGCGCTCTACATCAAAGACGACACATGGGTAAATGTCTTCGGCGAGCGCCTCATCATGCAAAAGCCCGAGGATATGGAACTTTTCCCCGCCGTCGAGGAGGGGTACAGCTTCTTGATGTTCTTCACGGATTACAACAAGATCGACCTCACGATTTTGCCCCTCACCGCGCTTGAAGACTATTTAAACGGCGACGGTCTGCGCGAGATTTTGCTCGATAAAGACGGTCGCGTCGAAGAAAAGCCCACCCCTACAGACAAAGAATATCACATTCAAAAGCCCGGCGCCCGCAGCTTTGACGACTGCTGCAACGAGTTCTGGAACATCACGCCCTATGTTGTCAAGGGCCTCTGTCGCCGCGAATTGTTATTCGCCATTGACTTGCTTGCGATGATGCGCAATGAACTTCTTCGCATGCTCTCGTGGCAGGTCGGCAGCGCATACGGCTTCACGTTCAGCGTCGGCAAAAACTATAAATTCATCGATCAATATCTCCCCGCAGAGCAGTGGCAAGCGCTTCTTTCCACGTATCGCACGGATTCTGTGGAAAACACATGGCGGTCGCTTTTCACCTGCCACGAACTCTTTCGAGATGCCGCTAAAAATTTCGCTGCAAAATACGGCTACACCTATCCCGATTACGACGAAAACGTCTCCCGCTACGTCCGCGATATGTACGCGGAATACGAAGCAAAATAACGTCTCTCCCCAAAAGAGTCTGCAAAATTCCCCCGAAAATCGCCCGCTGCAACTCAAAATTGCGGAAATTCCAAGTTGACATGGTGGCTTTTCCCACGGTTTTCGTATAAAATGAGCCCAGCAAAAGGAGGTCTTCCGTATGACCATAGGAGCCAAAATCGCCGCTTGCCGCAAACGCGCCGGCATGTCGCAGGAAAAGCTCGCAAACGAACTCAACATCTCGCGCCAGGCGGTCTCCCGCTGGGAAACGGGTGAAGCCGTGCCGGATACCGAAAAGGTTATTCAGCTAAGCCGCATTTTCCATGTCACGACCGATTATTTATTATTGGATATTGACGAAGCCCCGCAAAGCGCAGCCCCCGTCGAAAACAACAGAGAAACGGAACAGCGCGCCGCAGAAAAGCGAATGAAGCGCCAAAGCATGCGCATGCATTTCGGCTGGTTCCTGCTCATTTTCGGCATCATCTCGCTCAATGCAACGCTCGTCGGCGCGGGTCTTTACGCGCAGACACTCACGGAATGGCGGACAAACCTCGGCCGCTACGGTACCGCGCTGTTCGATTCCTGGGTCTTGGCACTGTTCATCGTCAGTGCCGCCCTCACCCTCTGCGGCATCCTCATCCTCATCCGCGAATACATCTTTATCGGCAAAGAGTAATAGTTAGGGCAAAATAAAAGCACGCAGGCTTAAATTCCTGCGTGCTTTTTCATTTTGTCACTACGGAGAAAGCCCGCTAAGCCGCAGCAAAGCCTGCCACGTCAGCGGCCCTACGACGCCGTTCACATCTAACCCTTCGTGCGCCTGCACGGCCTTCACGGCATTTTCCGTTGCCTCGCCGAAGATCCCGTCTTCCGCGACCTGCGGGATAAATACGTTTTGTGCCGCTGCGCGGTTGATGAGCGATTGCAAATCTTCCACATCCGCGCCCGTGCGTCCCCTGAGGATTGCCCGCCCGGGGTAGATAAGACGACTTACGGATTTCCCGTTTTCCGTCGCCATCGCCCGCGTGTCGCGGTAAACGGAAAGAAGCATATTCGCGCTTTGCCGGTTGAGTACGCCCGTCGGCTCCAACCCGTACTGCGTTTGGAAGGCCATGAGCGAATTTTTCGTCCGTGCGTCAAATACGCCGTTCATCGCGGGCAGGGGAATGGAATTGTCAAAATACGCAATGATCGTCAGTAAGTCCTGCATCTGTTCCACCGCCGTGCCGCTGTCGCCCTCTTTCAGCTCCGGCGGGTAGAATCGCTCGGCATCCTCGGGCGTGATGCCCTCGCTCATCAGCTCGTTTAATTGCTTGATGCCGCTGTATATGAGCTTGATTTTGTACCATGTCGCCTTACCAACCACGCCGTCGGGCGTTAAATTGAAAATTTTCTGGAACGCTCGCACCGCATTTTCGGTCGGCAGGTCGTAATAAACGCTGATCTGCGGAATGCGCGGAATTGCCGGGTAATTGTCGCCGATGCGGTTCAGCTCTCTTTGCAGCACGCGCACGCTTTCGCCGATGTTCCCGAGTCTTAACGCCACACCGGGGTATGATTCCTCGTTGTTCCCAACAGGTGCGTTGAACACAATGTTGATGTCATCGCCGTAGAAATGCTGTAAAATCTCATACGGCACAAGCCCCTGCCGCGCTAATCCCACCGTGCCCCACTGCGAAAGCCCCGGGCATGTCGAGGTCGTGCCGTTGCAGTACTGCGTAAAATACGGCTGCACCGTGCCTTGCTTTACGACGTAATCGTTGAAAATATGATCGACGATCTGCGAGATGTTTTCAAAAATATCGCGGTTCAAAATAAACTTCTGATCGTACTGCGTTGTCGAGGTGATGTCAAAGTCATACCCGCGGCTGCGGTAATACTCCGTGTAAATGCGGTTCATTGCGTAAGAAATCTGCGCCAGAATATTCGCATGTATTGCGCTTTCCGGCCAGTTCGGGTAGATCTCGCTCGAAGCAACGTTTTTAATGTACGCCACAAACGGTACGCGCACATTCTCGGCCGGTTGGTCCGGCAGTCCAAGGTGCACCGTGATGTATTCCGGCACAACGGGCGTGTCTATATTGCTCGGCATAGCATCACCCCTCACCGACCGCCAAAAACTGCACCGGCTGTATCGACGTCACACCGGGGAAAACAGGCACCGCGCGGTAAATTTCCGTGCGGCATCCCGGGTGGCTCACGCGTATATCGTAAAGCGCATACGGCATCTCGCCCGTCGGCGACTGCGCCAACGCGTTATTCGGCGCGGGCAGCAAAATGTCGCCGAAAACACCGCTCTCGTCCGTCACCCCGGCAGAAAACCGCCGCGTGCCGTCCGCAAAGTCGTGCGTCACAAGTACCGAAGCGCCGGGGACGGGGAATGTCCGCTGTCCCGCATACGCCTGCACGCGCAGCATGCCCGTTTTGGAGTTTAGCTGTTGAAACACCTCAAACGTGCACGCCTCGGGTGAGAGATCCTGCAAAGGATCGCGCCCCGCGCCGCCCTCCGGCGGATTTTCAATCGGCGCGTTCTCCGCTATGTTCTGCTTGACGTCTCTGTCCATAAAGTCCCTCCTTTTACCTAACCCCAGTATAAGCGGCAGAGGGGAAAAGAGTGCCCACTTTCGTTCGAGTAAATCTGCCATTGCAGCGCATAACGTCACATTTGGAATGTATAATTTGTGCGCTGTAATAAGTTTAAGCCTTCTTAACCCAGTCGAGTGCAATCCAGCCGCCAGCCTTTAGTCTGCCCCAGCCTTTATGGGAGCCGGGGCCGCTGCGTTCTTCAACGATTGTGTAGCGCAGCGTATCTTTGATCTGCCCTAAAATGCCGTAGTTCGTGCTCGGACCCTTGCGGATGTTGAGCGCATCGCGGCAATTTTTGCGGATGAGATAGGGGGTAAACTTGCTCGCGACGGGCGTTTTTGCCGGCTCCATATAGCGTTTCACCATGCTCAAAAAGCGCTGCCAGCCGCGGTCGAGCGTCCTGTGCGGGCAGTACTTGCCGTCATAGTCCCGATGCTTTGTCACCTTATCAATGCCCCAGCCGTACTTTTTGAGCAAACTCGCGGTGAACTCGGCCGCATTCTGCTCGGCCTTATCGAACTTTTTACCGCCCGATTTGGAATAACAAATTTCAATGTGGATGCCCTCCATGTTGCCCTTGCCGTGCCCGTCGCCGCTTGCCCACGCGTTGCGGTTTTCTGGGATGCCCTGCACAATGTTTACATCGTCCACCGCGTAGTGAAACGAGATCTCAAGGTCGTTATACCGCATGTAGGAGATCTCATTTGCGGCGGGTGCATCGTTTGCCGTGTTGTGGATGACAACGCGCGTCGGTGTGCGGGTGTACGGGCATTTAATGGCATATTTGTCCTTTGGCACAAGATTTTCTTTGATCGGTACCATAGCTCCTCCTTACGCTTTTACGCCCCGGATTTTGACCTTGCTGCCCTTTGTGCCAAGGCTCAAAGGGTCCTCGACATGATAGGCATTGCAGTTTTTCAATCTCATTTCATGTGTCATGTTCGTCTTCCTTTTCGTTCACGGTGCTTTTCAGGCGAGAAAGTAATCGATTGAGGCGAGGAAAGCCCGGCACACCGATGGCGGCTAAGTTTTCCAGCACCGAGATGAGCTCGTTGATGATGAGCCAAACGGTGACGAGCAGGCCGCAGAAAAGCTCGATGTGCAGGTCGATGCCTGCCTGCTTCAGTGCGCCGTGCAGCAGGTAATCCACCGCCGCGCCTACGGCGACCATGGCCATATAGCAAAGCTTTTTGAGAATACCCTTCACGCCGATGCGCGAGCTGAGCTGTGAGAAAATATAGGCTTTTGTCATGCCGGTGAGGTAATCGAGCACCATGGCAAAAAACAACACCAAAAGCGGCTGCGTCAGCATACCAAAGTACGAGGAAAGCCCTGCCAACACCACGGTAAAAGCGGTTTTTAACATAGTCGGTTTCATAAATTCCAAATAAACTCCTTTTCAAAGTCTCCGTTTTCACCGCGGTGCGGCACGGCAAAACGGGCGGCGTCTGCCGTGCGGAGCAGATGCCGAAATTCAGGAAAAGAAAAGAGACCCCACGACTTTGCCGCGGCAGTCTCAAATTCTTTTGACAAGGGGAAGTGTGCGCGGGGAGGATCCTCGCTTTTTAAAAGGCGAAACGGCGGAAAGCGAAACGCTTTCAATCGCTTTTCGGTGCAGCCGCCGCATGTGGCGGTCCGAGTAGTGCATGCGCTCTGCAATCTCCTTGAGGTCGAGCGCACAGATGTAATGCTGTGTCAAAATCTCACGCAAAGCGGCACTTTCCACCGTGTCTATGGCGGCTTCAATTTCTGCCTGCCTTGTGCAAAGCACGCGTATGGCGTCTTTTGCTGCGCATATCGCGTGCTCTAAGTGAAAAAGAAGGTCGGTGTTTCCTTCCAAAATCAGTGCTTCTTTGCGCGCTGTCAGCCGGGTGAGCTCCGCCCTGCGTACACGGAGGTCGAGCTCCGTGTAGCGGTAGGCGGATAAAAACGCCTTCACGGCGTTAAATTCTGTATCGGTCAAGACTGCACGACCTCTCGCAGGCGGTCTGCAAACTGGTCTGAAAGGGAATATATGTTCTTCACTTCTTCACGGTTCGGCAGCCCCGTAAATTTCTGCACGCCGCGGCGCACGGAGGTGCTTTTCGCGCGGTGCGCAGATTTCGCTACAAGAGAGATCAAGAAAACCGCACCCTGTGCAAGCGCGATCAACAGGCAGGAAACGGCAATACTAAAGAGAAACAGAATCATAAAAATACCCCCATCCGAGGTTCGCTTGTGCGTTGATGCATGGTACAGACGGTTCTGTGCGGCATATCAGCACTTTACGAACATTTGTTTCTTTACTATCTCGTATTATAAACAAACGTTCGCAATTTGTCAATCGAACATTCAAAGATTTTTTCGGAAAACGAGGTTTTAAAGGGCAGGTGTCTGCTTTTTGCGACACCTCAAGGAGATTTGAAAAGATGTCCTTGACAAGGGAAAAAGCCGGATTTCTTGCGAAAAACCTGTTGAAAAACATTATGTTTTTACACTATAATGTATGTAAATAACTTTCTTTTTAAGATTGGAGGAAGCGATTATGAGTATATTAGGCTTTTTTAAGAAAAATGCAAATTTAGCAACCCAAGTCGAAAAAGAGACTATGACGGAGATTCCAGTACAACGTGGGACTGCTATCTCAAAACGGATTGAACTGGATTTTCGAAATGAAAGCAGTATAAGAAATTGCTATGTCTCTTTTGATGTGGAAACAACGGGATTAAGTCCTATATCTGATCGAATTGTTGAAATTGGTGCTGTAGTTTTTCAAAACGGAACTGTACAAAGGGTGTTTTCATCGCTCGTAAATCCTGGTATTTCAATTTCACAGTCTGCATCTGCTGTCAATCATATTACAAACTCCATGCTCAATAGCGCTCCATCTGAAAAGGAAGTATATTCGCAGTTGGTAGACTTTTTGGGAGACGCTTTATGTGGTGGAATCGTAATGTGTGCTCACAATGCAAAATTTGATTTTGATTTTCTTTGCAATACATTATCTCGTCTCGGATTTAATGCGAATATTGAGTATATTGATACTCTTAGCCTTTCAAGAAAGTATTTGCATGGACTGGAAAACTATAAGCAAAGCACAGTTGAGAATTATTTCGGACTGACAAATCCTTCGTCTCATAGAGCTGCATCAGATGCTGAAAATTGTGGTCATATCTTGTATCGTTTGTTAGATGTCGCCAGCGAATCCTTGGAAATAGAAAAAAGACAACTTGAGCAATCAAAGCCCAATTTGCAAGAATTAGAAGTATGCGCCTTCATTCAAAATGTCATTTCTCAAAAAGGTGGAGATACGACATTACTTAGATTCAGAAAAAATAGTAGCGGTTATTTGGATGTGTGCTGTCTGTATACTTTCCTGAAAGTTAAATTCACCAAAAAAGGTGCTTATATTCTGATTAGGAGTAATTGTCCTGCAACAGAAAATTACGTTACCGAATTGTGTACACAGAGTGAAGGCGGCACAGATTATATCCGGGTGTATTTTTCAAGCCCATTTGATTTGGAACCTCTGTCAGAGTATATCTATAAGGCATTTTTCAACTGTTATGAATCTATGGAGGAATACGCATCGTATAGCAATTATAGAAGGCGAGAAATCGAAAACAGCATTCGCTTCATGTGTGCCCTGACCAATGAAGAAGTATCTTCTTTGCTGAACGAGATTAAAGAGCACAACTATGCACCGATAACTATTTCTGTAGCAAATGAACGCCAGATTTCCTGTGACGATGTTGTAATCCATGCTGTTTATAATCGGGTTCCGCTGAGTGAAATCCGAAATGCTGATAATTGGGACAAGGGATTCAAAATGGGATTCCCGCATTGGGAAAAAGGCGAAGATGAGAGGAAAAAAGGAAACCTTGTGCTAGCTATAGAATTATTTGATAAAGCAAGATTGAACGGTTATGCCGCTCCAGCATTATACACTTCCTATGCGTTGGCATATCGGCAGCTAAAGGACTACAGCAACGAAATAGTAATCTTGGATGAAGGCGTTGCAAGAATGCCAGATCAAGCCAGCGCATGGAGTGCTCGAAGAACTAAAGCTATAAGCTTACTCTTTGCTCAACAAGAAAAGGAACGAATAGCTGCTGAAAAGTTGAAACGACAAGCTGAAAAAGTGGCGCAGAAAGAAACCGCTGTGTCTGTTCCAAAGAAACCCCGGGGTAGAGCGATTTTGCAGATGGATGATAGCGGAAATGTTATAAAAGAGTTTGATTCAATAGCTGCCGCAGTACAAGAAGTTGGTGTAAGTTCTAAGAGCATTCGGGATGCCGCTAATGGTGTTCAAAAACGGGCGGGTGGATATCACTGGATGTATAAAACATAAGAATGTTTTTATCTTACCCTTCCGATTTTTGGGTAGGCAAAGAGTGTTTCGTCGTCTGCGGACGACGACCAAAGGTTTCACCTTTGGAAACGGACAAGCTTTTGAAAAAGCTTGAGCAAAACTTTTAACCATGCTTGTCGTCAGCAGGGCTGAAATAGCACGATCTTCCCCCGTTTTTCCGTATCCCGATTACAGTAATACGCGTGGATGCTGTCCTTTTGCGGGACGTCAAAGGCTGTTGCTGTAATGCGGGCGGTATCGGGCAGGGCGGCACGCAGATTTTCGCTGTCGCCGACGGCTGTAATGTGGATGGGCGCAAGCGCCAAAAGCTGGGGCAGCTCGCTGCGCACGATTTTGCACCGGCGCTCAAACACGACGGAAAGGCGGCTGTGTGCGACGGCGTTTTTGAGAAGAGCCGCGTCCGCGGAGGGGCGCAGTGTGCCGAGCGGCTGGGTGAATTCTTTTTGTGCGCTCATCTCCAAAAACACGTTGACAGCGCGGTTTTGACTTTCCCGAAGCTGACGGGAAAGCGCTTCTCTCTGTGCGGCAAGTGTGGTATAAACCGTGGCGGTTTCCGGGCAAAGCCGCAGTAGCGGGTGACTTTCTGCGCAGAAAACATGCAGCGAAAGCCCTTCCTGTTCCGCAAACCGCGCGGCGCTGCACAGCACAGAGGTCGGCACGCGCAGGTCGCTGCCCGTGCACAGAATGTGCGTGCCGTTCGGTGTAAGCGAGACAAAGCCGTCGTCTTTTAAGCTATCCGCATCGGAAGCGGCGCGGTCCTTATGCAGGCATACGGAGTCGCCGAAGGTGACTTCGCCGTGCGGGAGTGCGCTCGGTGCAGCACGGGAGGCGGCATTATACCGCAGCCACGCGGTTTCGCCCGTGCCGTTTACGCGTGGCAGCAGACTGCACATGCGCCCGATGAGGTCATCCTCGGCGTAAAAGCATTGCACGGAGACGGTGGCGCGCTCGGTTTGGCCCGCTTCGTCGTTTAAAAGCGCGTGGCCGGTTTTCAGCAGCACGGCAGCCGCAATGCCGGTGTTTTCACGCCCGGTATCGACCGCGCGGTCGCTGAAAAGGCGGCGGGCGGCGGCAGGCGGGCAGCGGAAAACGAGGCGTGTGGAAAAGTGGTCCTTCAGCTCGGCCGTGAACGTGTTGCGCGCGCTTTCGCTTACGCCGCGCTGGCTCGCCATGATGAGGTGCACGCCGTAGGTGCGCCCTTTGCGGACAAGCTCGCTTAAAAGCGCAGCGGTCTCTGTGTTGCCCTCAAAAAGCGACTGGTATTCGTCGATTATAAGCAAAATGCGCGGCAGAATTTCGGACAACGCACCCGTTTCGCGCTGCACGGCGCGGTAGGTCTCGTACTTGCGGATGAGGCGGCCGGTCTCGGCGGAAAGTGCCGTAAAGCAGCTTTGGCGGCGGTGCAGCTCCGAAACGTAGTACCGAAGAAAGGATGCGGCGCAATCGGGGTCATCGTTTTCAACGACGGCTTCGACTGCGGGCAGGCGCGATGCGCCGTAAAGCGCGAACTCCGCGCCCTCTTTGAAATCGGCAATGGCGAGCTTCACTTCGTCCGGCGTGTAGTTTGCGAAAATCTGCAAGGCAACGGTATGCAGAAGCGCGCTTTTGCCGGAGTTTACATCGCCGATAACGAGCGCATACGGCTTTTCTTCCGTAAACGCAAGCGTGACGGGCTGACGAGTGACATCGCTTTGGCCGATGGGAAGGAAAATGCCCGCTTCGCTGCTCTTTTTCTGCCAGCCTTCGGCATGCGGCAAACGGGCGTTGAGGGGCAGCACGGCGGCTTTTTTAACCTGCGCGGTGACGGCAGAAAGCGCTGCTGCGCGGCGGGCAGGGAGATCCTCCGGCGGGACGGTAAAAACGTCTTCGGAGATGTAAATTCCGTTGTTTTTTGCGGTGCAGCACGCGGCGTTTTGCACGAGCGCGGGAAATTTCTGTTGAAAACCGTGCGGCAGGGAGATCGCCTTGCGCACGGAAACGAGCACGCGCACGCAGGTGTTGGCGCGCATGAGCCGGATAAGGTCTTCCAGCGTCTGCTCCGGGATATTCTGTTCCATGTTTTCGATGAAAACGTAGTGCATCGAGTTCGGCGTATTTTCTGCGGCGGCGCGACACAAGGCTTCTATGCCGCGGGTAAAATCCTGTGCACTGCACCAAATTTCCGCGCGGCCGCTCGGCGTAAACGCAGCGAAAACGTCCTTGTACGCATTGCCGCAGTGGGCGGGATCTGCAAGGTGCACGACGGCGGCAGGATCGCTTTTAAGCAGATCGAGCGCCAAACTGCAAAAGAGCGCGTGCGGGGCGGTGTTATCCGTTAAAAACAGCACGCTGCAGTCGAGCTTTGTACAGGTAAGCGGCGCTGTAAACATTTTGCCGGAGGGGAGTGCAAGGCGCAGCGTGCCGAGGGAAAGCGGGGCATGTTCGGCGTTTTCGGCGAAAATTGCAGCGCTTGGCGGTGTGCAGAGCACAGCGTTTGTGCGGGTGATTGCGGCTTCGGTATCGGCCTTTAATTTTTGCCGAATCTCCGCGCGGCGATTGGTACATTCGGCTTCAATCTGCCGCGTTTTGCGCGTGCAGACAGCGTGGGCGCGGGCGGTTTTTTCGGTAAACGCGGGCGCGTTTTCTATGGCCTCCGCGCAGCGGCGCATGTGCGCGTAGGCGTCGAGGATGGGCATGTAGAGCGATTTGCGGAAATCCGGAGAAACGGAGCCGATGAGCCCCGCGGCGTCCGGCAGCAAAAACGCGTTTTTGATTTTCTTTGCGCCGGCTTGAATGGCGGAAAGCGCTTTTTGCATGCGTGCAATGAGTGCTTCCGCGCGCACGTTTGCGGTGTTGTACGGCTTTTGCATGGCGGCGGAAAAATACTGCGGCTGCATGCGGTGAAAGTGCGGGTCGAGAATGTCGTTCATCGCAATCTCGGCGGCGGAAAGCAGGCTTTCGGCATCGCCTTTAAATGTATCGTACTCGTGCGCGAAGTCTTCTAAAAGCTCGTCGGTTGCGTCCTGTACAGCGCAGACGCGGCGTTCTCTGTTTTGGTCGTTCAGGCGCAGCGCGGTGCGGGTCTCCGCTTCCATGCGGCGGAGCGTTTCATGCAGCGCGGAAAGCGAAGCGGCGGTGCCGTTTAACGTGCGGAAAACGGCGGAAAACGGTGCATTCATGGGAAAACTCCTTTTCGAAAAATTTAGCCGAACGCCATTTTGACGAGCCCGACGATGCCGAGCACGAGCACGGCAAGCGCGAGCACCATAAGAATGGGCGCGGCCATGAGTACGAACACGGCGGCGGGCGGCGCAAAGCAGCAGATGGAGACGGTGCAGAGGTAGGCAAGCACGTTATAGCGGTGTTTTTTCGCACCCGTTTTGCCGTAAAGATAGATGCAGAATACGGTTATGACGATAACGAGCGCTTTGGCGTGCTCAAACACGAACTGCTGTACGTAGTCCTCCAAAAAATCGAGGTGCGCGGGCGGGGTGAACGCTGCCTGCATCTCATGAAACACGCAAACAGCAGCAAAGACGGAAGCGGAAAGCGCGAAAAGCCAGTAAACGAATTGGCGCGCAAAGCTGACTTCGGGGGTGTCCTCAGCGGTGGTATCGGCAACGGCGGGGGCTGCGGTGTGCTGTGTGCGGCTGCGGTGCTCGGCTTCGCGGTCGTGGATGGTGCCGTCTTCGGCAATGTAATAATCCGGCATAAGGGCCTCCTTATCGGAACGGTTCGGGATCGTCGTCATCGGTCTCGGCGATGTCGCCGCCGAACAGGGCATTGAATTCTTTTTCGGCAGACGCGGGGTCAAGCGGCTTTGGGCGGGCGGTCATGGCCAAAAAGCGCTGCGCGTCTTCAAGCCGTTTTTTGCGGTCTGACGCGGAGGGCTTTAGCTTCTCAGCATCGAACCCTGTCGGAAAAATCACGCCTGCGGCGGCTTTTTGCAGCTCTGCTTCACGGCTATACAAAAGCGAAACGAGGATGGAAACGGCGGAATACAGCGTTTCTTCGAGTGATGTAGGAACTTCCAGTGCGGAAAGGGCCATTTTTGCGCACAGACCCTCCGGGCGGCGGCCGACGAAGAGTGCGCCGGACTTTACGAAATCGTTTTCCGCGTTGCAGATCTGCGCGGCGGCGTGCAGGTAGCGTGGATCAAAAACAAGGGCGTTGCGACCGGGGAACAGGCGCAGGATGAAAAAGGTCTTCTCATCATTTAAGGTGACGTGCAGCTTCCAGCGGCGGTGCGCGGCCAGAAACTCGTAGAGGTAGCACGCGCCGGTTTCATCGGGCGCATGTTTTGCAAGCACGGTAAAGTGCGTTTTTTGAAAATATTCTTCCATGAGGGGCAGAAAATCTTCCGCGTGGGACGGGACGGGAGACGGAATGTGGATCTCCTGCGGCTCCGGGAGCGCCTCCGGCAGTACGCCCGCGCTGAGCGAACGCAGAGCGCTGATGTACGGCGTGAGTGCGGCGAACGCGGTGCGCTCCAAAAGCTCCAGTGTGGCGCGGGAGACGGGCGCGTGCTCAAAGGCGACCTCCGTGCGGTAATAGACCTCGCACAAATTGGATTCTACACACACAACGCCGACCTCCGGCGTGATGCGCTGGCAGTAATCGGCGACCATCGGCACGTAAGACGTGCGGACTAAAATGCCGGGGTAGGCGCTTAAAAGCAGAAAGCCGAGCTCTTTATCCACGCGGGCGCAGAAAACGAGCGAGGTGCGGCCGTCCGTTTTGCGGTACAAAAACCCGGGTTCCTCGTCGAGCTTTTCAAAGCTGTCCGCGGTCTCATCCAAATATGTTTTGAGCATTTCGTAGGTTTGGGTGCTGTTTTGTGTAGGCAAAGTAAAAACCTCCTTAGATCCGTTTGTTTTCACCTTTACTACGAACGGTGCAGACGAAATTTTGAGCGCACAAAAGAAAAATGCCCTGTTCTTTTTACAGAACAAGGCATTTTAAAGCTCAAATTTAGTTTTGTGTCGGTGCGGAAGCGGTCTCTGCGGTGTTTAAAACGTGCTTTACAAGGCGGTGCGTTTTGAGGTCGATGGGATTCTGCGGGTTTTCGCACAGCTGTACGTAGCAGCGCTTTAAATCATCCGCGTAGCTTTGGAACGTCACAAGGTCGAACGCGCGCTGGCAGCACGTGAGCGCTTCTTCAATATCGGCCTTATTGCGGTAATCGCTTTCAATGACGAGCGCTGTTTTGGCGAGCGCCAGACGGTAGCTGAAGTAGCCCATGTGCTCGGAATTCTGCTCGGCGGCAGAGAACGAAAGTCCCTTTTGTGCAATGCGCAGGATGAGGTCGTATTCAAGGCTTTTCTTCAGAATTTCCGTAAGGTACAGCTTGCAACAGTTTGCGGCGTTTAAGGGCTGCGGGCGGCCGTTTGCGGTGATTTTCTCAAAAATGACGCGGCGCAGGACGTTTTCGGCGTCTGCGGTGCGGTTTTTGTCGAGCAGCACGGTGGCTTCTTTCATGTAACCACGTTCATCAAGCGGGAAAATACGCTGAAAATCGTAGCAGACGGAGAGAGCTTTTTCAAAATACGCTTCGGTCTGCTCCGGCGGGCAGCACAAGGCGCGGGTGCGGCAATACTCGGCGGCGTCTTTGAAAAGCCGCGGTTCGTTCCAGTTTTCGCGCCTGAGGCTTTCGGCTGCGGCAAGATAGGTTTCGCCGTCCGCGCCGCTGCGGGCGCAGGTATTGAGCGTGATGGCGAGCAACGTTGCGCTGCGGGGATAGATTTTAAGTGCAAAATCACACACGCGCAAAGCGTCGAAATAATCGCCGAGCGCCTCAAAGCGGTCGATGAGGTTGTTGAAATCGCCGACAGTGCCGGTGATGTGGTTGTTTTCATCCGAGACGGCATCCGCAAGGCTGCGCATGAACGCGGCATTGCCGTGCCCGCCGTGCTTTCTGAGCAAAGCGAGCGCTTCTGCGGCGGAGCAGATATGCAGTGTGTTTTGGGCGATAGTTTTAACAGGGGTTTCCATGTGGCTTTGCACCTCTTTTTATATGGTTAGTTTGTTTTTGAACGGCTCTGGGAGAGCCGTTTAGGAAACCCATTGACTGGGTTTCCTACGATTTGAACGTCCCTCGGACGTTCAAATCTACCTTCCTAGTCTTGGGGTAGGCAAAAGGGTTTCGAGCTCTGCGGAGCTCGACCAAAGGCTTCACCTTTGGAATCTGACAAGCTTTTGAAAAAGCTTGAGCAAAACTTTATTCGTTGTTCCGTTGTCGGTAGATTGCGGTCAGAAATTTTCATTCAGCAGTTCAATGACATCGCAGGTTTCCGCAAGCATTTTGAAATTTCGCTCGCCGAGCAGGGCGCAGAGGATGACGAGTGCAACGCCGCGATGAACGTTGTTTTCTTCGCTGCACCGTTGCCACAGGTGGTAAAGCTCGCTTAGCTGCGGCGAATTTTGCAGCACGGCGCCGAGTGTGGTCTCAATCACGCTCGGAATCAGCATACGCTCCAAATACGTTTTGCAGTTTCGTGTAAGCTCACGCCCGCGCCAGCCGCTGTCGTTTTGAAAATCCTGCTTTAAGTCGAGGAGCAGTTCGCTTGTACCTTCGCCGCCATACAACGCTCTGCGGTCGCTTTCTTCGGGGTATGTGCACAAAATGCGTGCCCAGATGCTTTCGGGTAAAATCCAGCTGTAAAACGCGTCCTCGGCGACGGTGTCGGCTGAGCCGGGCTCCAAGCTGAGCGGCGGAAGCTTTTCGATATAGCCGACGGACTGCAAAAACCACGCTTTTTTATACATACTGTCGCCCATAAGCAGCAGATAGACCGTATCGAGCGTGAACTTCGGGGCGCTTTCCGCAAAAACGGGCGGCAGACTTTCGCATGTTTCTTCGGTTTTGGCGGCTGTGGGTTTGATTTTTTCGACGCTTTCCGTAAACGCGTAGCCGATGCCGGTTTTGGTGGTGACGGCGCCGTTTAGCCCGGCTTTTTTCAGCAGGCGGCGCACGGCGGAGACGGTATCGTAAATGAGGTTGCTGACGTCCGAATCGACATCATACCCCCACATATGCGCGGTGATCTGCTCTTTTGTGAGCGTTTGCCCGGCGTTTAAGACAAGGTAGCGCAGCAGGCGGTTTTGCTGTGCGGTGAGGTCGATGACCGCTTTATCGTTTTTTAAAGTACCGCCCGTGGCGTTATACGTGACGTTTTGGATTTTATAAAGCTCGTCCACCGCGTTTCCTCCTTTTTTATGGATAATCCGATTATAGCATTGAATGTGCGGTTCTTCAACGCTGTTCGGCGAAAATCGAGAAAAAATCGAGACCGTTTCGGGATAGTACCGAGAACCGTTTTTTATCCTTAAAGCACAAGAAAAACGCTTTAAGGAGGAACGGATATGGCAGCGAAGGTATTTGAAAAGAGCGCGGAGGAAACAGCGTTCCGCGCGGTTTTAAAGGAAGTGTACGAAAGCGGAAAAAACAGCGTTGATGTGTTGTGGGCGGACGCGGCCCTTTCCGCACGCTTTCAGGAAACCCTGTACGCGTTTCTTTTAAAGGACGTTTTGGGCAGTGCTGCGGCGGGTGTAAAGCTGCGCGCACTGTGCGCTTTTTGCGGCGGCGAAGCGGAGACGGCGCAGACCGAATACACGCACGAGACATTCATCGGCCTGATGAGTCCCATTACAAAGGGCGAAAACAAGGGCGCAGTGCGTCTTGATTTATTTTTCAAAAAGGGGGAGGCGCATTTTATCCCGACGCTGTTCGTGTATGTGATGAATAATATCCTCGGCGATCGCTTTAAAAAAGCCGTGCCGGACAGCTTAGACCGTGAGCTTGAGGGCGAAGACGGCAGCGTGGCGCTTGGCGCGAGTCTTGCGGGCGAAGAAAACACGGAGCGCGCGGTGCTGGGCGAGATGATGAGCGCCGACATGGTGCAGGCTGTGTACGAGACGCTGCACGACCGCCCGGACGAGCTTTTCGCCTTTGCACACAAGCAGAGCGAGGGCCAGATGGACTGCAAAACGCTTTTAAAGACGCTGCGCCGCCTGCGCACGCCCGAAAAGGTTTATCTGGATGCGATGACGCTGCTGGGCGCTGCGGCGCAGAACAAGGCAGAGTGGGACGAAAAGGCCCTCTTACGCTTGGAACGCATTTTAAAAATGGACGATTGCCGCGCCGCCGCGGAGCTTTCCGCCTGCGCAAACCGCGCGAAAACAAGATTGAAGAAGTCCGCAGTGCTGCTTGCCATGCGGTAAGGTATGGGGTGCACAAAATCAATGCGCGTTTGGGTCGGGTGCATCGGTCAAAAAGCGGACGGGAGCAGGGGTATCGGTGTGCGTGCCGATGCACTTTTCCATCCAGATCATGTCGTACCAGCGGCCGAATTTATAGCCGCATTTTTTGAACGTACCGACCGTTTTGTAGCCGAGGTGAGCATGAAAATCGGCACTGTTGTGGTTTAGGTACTCGTCCTCCTTGTCGATATAGCCGATGCAGGCGTAAAGGTTTAAAATGCCCATATCTTTGAGGCACTGCTCCATGGCTTCGTAGATCTTTCTGCCGAAGCCCAGTTTTTTGGCGGTGCGGTCAAGGTAAACGGTCATTTCGCATGACCAATCATAGGCGGCGCGGCCGATGAATGAGCCCGCGTAGGCGTAGCCCATGACCTTGCCGTCCGCTTCGAGGACGATGTACGGGTAGCGCAGCGTGATGTTTTTCATGCGGTGTCGGAATTCTTCGAGCGACGGCACGTTGTACTCAAAGGTGATGGCGGTGTTTTTTACGTAATAGCTGTAAATTTCCAGCAGGCGCGGTGCGTCGGAAAGCTTGGCGTCACGAATCAAAACAGTGCTCATGAAAATACCCCCTAAAAGCTCAAATACAAATCGTAAATTTGGAAAAAGCATAGCACCGCCGGGGTGAAGTGTCAACCCGGCGGTGCTGTTTTGTGGCAAGGACGATATTTTCTCGGGAGTTTTTGCCGGCCTTGCCGAGAAGCAACTTATTATGACCGGAG
>ERZ506887.577-NODE-577-length-21151-cov-4.332385_pt1 | contig 21151 bp, 21 predicted proteins | sample MGYA00512905_ERZ506887 | MGnify/ENA metagenome assembly ERZ506887 | reverse complement strand
CGACAATGAAGAAGCTCTTTTGCGGAATCGGAATATTATTAGGGATATTTTCAATTTATTTTTTTCTATTATTTGCGGATAAAATAGTTTATGTTAATGAAAAAACTATTTTTGATTTTGAGATTACCAATAGCATTAAGTATCAACAACTAGAAAATATAGCAAAAACAACAAATACGATGATACAGCTGAGAAATTATGAAGAAACAGATTTCGGTAATGTAAAATTGAAAGTCCAATTAGTGAATCCGGATGAAAATATTGTAGAGGGAGTGCAAAAAAGTGTATTTCCAAATACACAAATAATATATGAAACAAACAATTTTCTACAAGATGTAAAGATACAGCGTTTTATTATACAAGAAGATAATAGAGAAAAAATAGAAGATGTAAAACAGATGTTGACGGATAAAGGATATGATTTTATGGTAACGGAAGATGAACCCATTAAATTTACATTTTCAACATTATTTAGTGTATTAAATTTGGAGTTTTACATATTAGTGATGATTTTAGCTACATTATGTATTGTAACATATTATGTGCATAGGTTAAAGGAAATAGGTGTTTTAAAATTAAACGGGTGGAGCAATTTTAAAATATCATGGAAAATTGCTTGGGATATGATAAAATGTACAATCGTTTCAGCATGTGTTCTTATGTGGGGGGCAGCTATATATATTTTAATTACTGATAGCAGTATTTTAAGAATATATGTTGCAATATGTGTATTATTAATCATATTTATTTGCGTAATATATACGTTATCTTCTATAACAGCAATCTTATTTATAAGGAATATTGATCAAATAAATGCAATAAAAAATGGAAAGAATACAAAAATTGTATTTTTTAGTCTTATAGCAGCTAAAACAATTACAACATTCCTGCTATTGGGGGGGATGAATCAATTATATCAGGAAATTATATTGGTAAATGATTGTTTAAAAATGGCCAAAGAATTGGAAAATTATAATTTTTATACAATAAACACTTCTGTCAGAATTGAAGAAGAAGTGGGAGAGATGGTAGATAGAGAACTACAGCAACTTTCAGATGAAGAAATTTTTAATTACAGCTATTCTGAGAAATTATTTAATAAAATGGAGGTGGAGAAACAAAGAGTTCAGGAAGGCGCATACAATTATATGATTATATCAGAAAATATGCTTTCGAAAATGCAGATTACTAATATGGAAGGACAACATTTGGAAAATTTAGTCTCACAGCCAGGAGAAGAGAAACTGTTGGTTCCAAATCACTATAAAGGGGATATCTCCGAGATTTTAGATTATATAGGTTTGGAAAGTACACCTGCTATATATTATATTGAAGATGGGCAAACATATCCAGATATTCTATGGCCGGGACAATATGAGTTCGATGTGATTTTTTTGGTTGTTGAAACACAAAAGAGTATTTACTGGGGCCAAGGAGAAGTCTTACTGACAGAGGCAGCTGCGAAAAAAATAGATGAAAAGCTAGCAGAAAAAAACATAGATTCAGGGAGTATTCAAGTTACTTCTAGAAATGCAGATATTCAGGTAATTGTGTCTAATGAAGGAATTATATTATGGGAAAAGGTTTTTTTCTTTGTTATTAATATAATTTGTTATATGCTTTCAGCAATTTCAATTATTGTTATATATTTTGAATTTAAGAAAAAACAATTTGGTGTGTATACTTTAGTTGGAAAAACACCAGTAAAAGAGATTTTAACATTAGCTATTGTGAATATGGTGATTTTGTTTGTCGCAGCAGTATTGATTAATGGAAAATTTTTACTATTTTTGATTTTCGAACTGATATTTTATTTGATAAATGTAAATATATACATAAGAAAAAAGGCAATTTTGGCAATAAAGGGTGAGTAAAAGGAAGTATAAGAAAGGATAAAGTTAATGGCTCAGATAGAATTGAAAAACGTTGAAAAGTATTATGATAAAAAAGCTGTGTTTAAGGACTTCAATTTAACAATTGAAAAAGGAGAATTTATAGGTATTAAAGGAGAAAGTGGAAAAGGAAAAACAACATTGTTGAATATTATAGGACTAATGGAAAGCTGTCAGGGAAACATTTTTATTGAGGGAGAGCAGGTAAGCAGCAGGGATAAAAAAAGAGTGAAGCAGTTGCTGAGAAACAAAATAGGCTATTTATTTCAAAATTTTGCATTAATTGATGATGTTACTGTGTATGAAAATTTGAAAATTGTTATGGAGAAAAAATCAAAACAGAAGAGGCGTGACCAAATGACAAAGGCATTGCTTAAAGTGGGATTGACAGAAGAGTATCTGGACAAAAAAGTTTATAAGTTGTCAGGAGGAGAACAGCAAAGAGTGGCAGTGGCACGTTTGATTTTAAAGGAAGGAGATATTATACTGGCAGATGAACCCACAGGAAGCCTAGATAGGAGAAATAGTGAGATTATAATGAATTTGTTGGAGGAATTTCATAAAGAGAATAAGACAATCATCATGGTTACTCATGATGAAAAAATGTTGGAATACTGTACTAGGGTGGTTATACTCTAAAGATGGATTTTGATGTAAAATAAAATGGTGCTGTGGCTTTAACGATTGAAAAATCGTAAAGCGACAGCACCATTTTATTTTTTATTTCTAAGGAATTGAAGCATCTTCTTACTCCGTCTTAATAGCACTCAGCGGACTAAGCCTCATGGCACGAATGGCAGGTAAGAATCCTGCTATAATTCCCACTAAGACTGCAAACCCTAAAGCAAGTAACGATAGCCATGGGGGGATGGAAGAAATATTAGTGGTGGCAGTACCCATACCTATGCCCATATCCATGCCCACATCCATTGCTGTTGAGGAGGAGCCAAGCAGCTTATTTATAATGGCCGATATGCCATAACTCAATATAAGTCCCAACAATCCACCGAAAAAGCCAATGAAGGCAGCTTCCAGTAGAAATAATGTACGAATATTACCAAGGCTGCAGCCCAGCACCTTGATAATTCCAATTTCTTTTGTTCTCTCGTAAATAGACATCATCATGGTATTGGCAATACCGATGGAAGCAACAAATAGAGATACGGCACCAATTCCCCCAAGTACTGCTTGAATAGTACGGAACTGATTTTGCATGGTTTGTACATACTCTGCATTGGACTGTGCCTGCAATCCCATTTCAGAAATGGCCTGCTGTACCTCTGAAACATAGTTAAAATCATCTACCTGTACATAAGCTTCATTATAAACCCAGTATTTGTACGGCTTACCGCTTTTAGTTGTAGGCTGTCCTGGAATTGCCTTATTTTTAAATACTTTTTTTAACTGGGCTTTAAAAGCGTTAATGTTACAGTAAGTGTAAGAAGAATATTCATTATATTCATCTACGGTTCCCTTTACCATGGAAAAGTTATTAACAATATATTTTTTAGGTTGTTGCACAGCGGTTCCATCCTCAGATGTTTCTCCCCACATAGACTGATAATAGGCATCTGTATCATAGATCGCAAAAAAATCACCTTCCATATTTACATCTGCAATTTCTCCGTTTTCCCAGTAGGGATATGAATCTGTTTTAGAATTGTAAAAGTCACAAATCACCCGATTACCTAAAATATACCGGATTTCATCATCATCCTGAGGAATACTTCCGTATTCTAGAGGAATGTCCATTTTCTCCAGAGCATCAGAAGTCATAGCGTAGATGTAAAGGTTAGCCTGATAAAGCCCCTGTTTAATAATTACATTTCCTGTTAAAACAGGTGAAACAAATTTCACATGCTCAATCTGGGAAATCTCTTCAATGACCTCATCCGTCAATTCTACCTGTTCCGTATTACTGGAAGAACCAGAATCACTGTCATAAAATGTTAATTCATTTCCAGAGTAAACATTTACGGTAGTCAATCCACCGGACTGCTCTACTTCTGCTAAATAGGATTGTTTTAGACCAATACCAAGAGAAAGCATTACCACAATGGAAGCAGTACCTATGACAACACCAAGAACTGTCAGGACAGTTCTTAATTTACGGCGCCAGAGATTACCAGCGCTCATTGTCAGCAAATCAAGAAAGTTCATTATCGTCACTCTCTCCTTCATCTAAATCAAAAAAGTCATCAGAACCGTTTTTCTTCTTTTTCTTTAAAATGATAAAGACGGCAACACCAGCCAGTGCAAGAACCACAACAACGATACAAATGATCAGAACTATATGGTTGGAACCTGTGGAAGCACCATCGACAAATTCTTCATTCATCATGTCATCGCCCATGCCAAAATCATCAAAAGTTTCTTCTGTTACAAATAGTTCAAATTCTTTTTCCTGTGTACTTACATTACCTGATTCATCTTCATATGAAATAATTGCTTTTACCTTTCCGTCGTCAGCGGTAACGGCTTCACCCGTTACCATGGCATCTACGTTGCCGGTAGCACCAATTTCGATGTTTCCCAGGAAAGTATCTCCTCCGGTAACAGAAGCAGAATCAAAAGTTACATTTACATTATAAAGAGTAGTTTTACCAGTATTATTAATGCTGAACATAACATTGGATTCACTGCCAACAGCTATGCTGGCTGGCATAACATCAATAGTTCCAATATCAAATCTGGCTTCCTGCTTGATTGGAATGGATACACTGGCGTCAGCAGTGTAGGCATTGTATTCGCTGTCTTCGTATTCCATATTTACAGTTAATACATATGGCTTCTGGGACAGGTCTGCACGGGATTCCAAGTCAATGGAAATATCCTTGGTAGCACCTGCAGCGATGCTGTCCACGAAAATAATGCTGGAACCGGAAACCGGAAGGAAAGCTGCTGTGTCTGAAGTGTTATCATTTCCGGTACCGGAAACAGGAGCCTGTAAGTCAAAGGTAAGGTTACTTACAGCAGTTGCCTTGGAAGTATTCGTAATGTGTAAAGTTAAAGTAAATGTATCTCCTGCCTTTACAGTTTCTGGTGTAGTAGTAAATCCGGATACGATCAGTCTTGGAGTAGAAACCTTGCTGCCGTCTTCAGAAGTAGCACCTGTTTTTCCTACGGTTTCAATAAATGTGTCAATTGTGGTAGTCTCTGTTTCTCCACTGGATAAGGTGTATGTAACATCAAAAGTCAGCCTTTGATAGCCGCTGGTTACATTATCCCTTGTTTTAAGTGTGTATGTAATTTCACGGCGGCGGTCCATTATGCCTAAACCGGAAGAAGAACCAGGTAAGTCATTTACATACACGTTATAGCTGGTCTTTTCAATTTCAAATGGAAAATCATCTGTACTTGTACTGATTTCCGGTGTAACAACAATATTGGTAAGATTATCGTAGCCCAGATTTACTAAAGGCAATACGATATTTACGGTCTGACCGTATTTGGCAACCGGAGTTGTCCAATTGTCCAAAAGGGAAATGTTTGCATCTGTTCCCACTTCCCTTGGAGTGGAGGAAGCATTGTCCTTAGGTGCAGTAGTTGGTTCCACCTCTTCCGGTTCTGGTGTTGCTGTAGCTTCAGCGGAAGCAGATGTAGCAGCATAAGTTGGAAATATAGACTGGCTGCAAAGAGTCAAAGCACATGCACCAGCAAAAATAAGTTGCTTAAATTTCTTCATTAATAGTGACCTCCCTGTTTGTGTTGTCTTCAATTTTTAATATTTTACCATCCCGGATATGGAAAATCCTGTCCGCAAAGCTGGCTAAGTAATTGTCATGGGTAACCATGATTAAAGTTAAGTTCTGTTCCCGGACGATTTTTTTCATTAATTCCATAACTTCAGCAGAAGTATTGGAGTCAAGGTTACCGGTAGGCTCGTCCGCAAAAATGATCTCCGGTTTCACGACCAAGGCTCTGGCAACGCCCACACGCTGTTGCTGTCCACCAGACATCTGGGTAGGTTTGTGATATATCTGCTTTTTCAATCCAACCAGTTTTAACATCTTGGCGGCCTTGGCAAGACGTACCTTTTTGGGCTCCCCTCGAAAGGTAAGGGGTAATGCTACATTTTCTACAGCATTCATAGTGGGCAGCAGGTTGAAGGACTGGAAAATAAATCCTACATGCTCACGCCGGAATTTTACCAGCTGGTTTTCATTCATTTTCTCGATATGCTCACCGCCAATTATAATCTGTCCTTTAGAAGGTTTTTCCAGACCGGCCAGCATATTTAAAAGTGTAGATTTACCTGAACCGGATGTACCGACGATAGAGCAGAACTCTCCCTTGTTAATAGTGAAATCGACACCGTTTAATGCTTTAACTTTGTTACTTCCTATTGAGTAAAATTTATACAAATCTTTTACCTGAATGACAGGCTCGGACTGTGTTTCGCTCATGCAAACGCCTCCTTTTTCATACTATCTCAGTATATCATACAACACTTAGAATGGGCTATAGAAATGTACTGGAAATTTTCTTAATTTTTTGTGAAGATATAATAGAGTTTTATAAAAAGTTAATAATTGTTTATTTAGGTTTAGTAACCACAATTTCTGAAATATGATATACTTAGATGAATGAATCTTAGGAGTGTGTAAGATATGAAGTTAAAAAAAGTGTTGCTGGTGACTTTTTTCACCATGATTTTACTTCCGGTTTTGCTGTTTACAGTTACAGTCTGTCTGGCCGGATTGTATCGACTTAATTTCATACAGAATGCTTATGGTATTGAGAATCTGGATTATCAGCATATGAATAATTCGATTCAGTTGTTAAGTGAATTGACGAAAAATATTCATCAGGAATTGGAAAATACCGCTAAGGAGAATCCGGATAAGTTTAATGATGCGGCTTTTCTTGCACAGATTGACCAGAGGCTGGAACAGGAATCCTCTTCCCTTATTGTGCGCAGGGGAGATGAGTTCGTATATATAGGAAGTAACACTGAGGATGGTGACTGGTATAAATATCTGCCTGATTACGAAATTATAGAAAATGACAGTGATTTAGACGGTGGCTTTTATGTGGGAAGCAATGTTCAGGCACTGGTGAAACAGATTAATTTTACGGATTCAGAAGGGATTCATGGAAGCGCTTATATCATCACTAAATCAGAGGTTATGGTGTCCATATTTAAGTCCTTTCTGGTGGATATTCTGGTAGCAGTGATTTTTATTCTGATTTTTACCAGTGGAATGCTTACTTTATGGATTTATCGCAGTGTCAGCAATCCATTGAGAAAATTAAGAGAGGCAACTCAGAATATCAAAGAAGGAAATCTAGACTTTACGCTGGATGTACGCAGGGATGATACTATCGGTGAACTTTGTGCTGACTTTGAAGATATGAGAAAGCGTTTGAAACTTTCTACAGAGGAAAAGTTAGAATATGACAAGGAAAACAAGGAATTGATCAGCAATATCTCCCACGATCTGAAAACACCAATTACTGCAATTAAAGGATATGTAGAGGGAATTATGGATGGTGTTGCAGATACACCGGAGAAGATGGACAAATATATCCGCACCATTTATAATAAAACAAATGATATGGACAGGCTCATCAATGAATTGACCTTCTACTCTAAAATTGATACCAACAGGATTCCTTACACCTTCCACCGCATTAATGTGGCAAGCTATTTCAGTGACTGTATCGAGGAAATTTCATTGGAACTGGAATCTAAAAATATTAAGCTTCAGTATTTCAATTATGTGGACAGTGACGTGAAAGTTATTGCAGATGCAGAACAGATTAAACGTGTAATAAATAACATTGTCAGTAATTCTATAAAATATATGGATAAGGAGCGGGGAATTATAAATATCCGCATTAAAGATGTAGGAGATTTTGTTCAGGTGGAAATTGAAGATAACGGAAAGGGTATTGGAGTGAAAGAATTGCCATATATTTTTGACCGTTTTTACAGAACGGACGCATCCAGAAATTCCAAGCAGGGCGGCAGCGGTATTGGTCTGTCCATCGTGAAGAAGATCATCGAAGATCATGGTGGTCAGATCTGGGCGAACAGCAAAGAAAATACGGGAACAGTCATGTATTTTGTATTGAGAAAATATCAGGAGGGAACAATCAATGAGTAAAATTTTAATTGTAGAAGACGAAGAGAGCATTGCGGATTTAGAGAGAGATTATTTGGAATTAAGCGGATTTGAAGTAGAGATAGAAAATACAGGTGATATTGGTCTGCAGAGGGCATTGAACGAGGAGTTTGACCTGTTAATTCTTGACCTAATGCTGCCGGGAGTGGACGGTTTTGAAATCTGCAAAAAAGTGCGGGAAGAGAAAAATACACCAATTATCATGGTATCAGCAAAGAAAGATGACATTGATAAAATCAGAGGACTGGGACTGGGAGCTGACGATTATATGACAAAGCCCTTTAGTCCCAGTGAACTGGTGGCAAGAGTGAAAGCCCATCTTGCCCGCTATGAACGTCTTATTGGAAGCAGTGTTCAGGAAAATGAGATCATCGAAATCCGGGGGTTAAAAATTGATAAGACTGCACGACGTGTATACGTTGATGACGAAGAAAAAGCATTTACCACCAAAGAATTTGATCTGTTAACTTTCCTTGCTCAAAATCCAAACCATGTTTTTACCAAGGAAGAATTATTCCAGAAGATCTGGGATATGGAAAGTGTAGGAGATATTGCAACCGTCACAGTGCATATTAAGAAAATACGTGAGAAGATAGAAGTTAATACTGCGAAGCCTCAGTACATTGAAACAATCTGGGGTGTGGGATATCGGTTTAAAGTATAATTCTGAATAATCATCTGGTGTTTACATATAATATTCATATGAAAGCATGAGGTGATTATTTGCGTTATAACAAGAAATTACTGGCATATACAATTGGGGGAGTACTTTTCGTCAGTGTTTTAGGAACTCTTTTGCACTTTGCCTATGAGTGGTCAGGCGGCAATCGGATCGTGGCACTGTTTACTCCCGTAAATGAGTCAACATGGGAGCATATGAAACTTCTATTTTTTCCGATGCTTGTTTATATATTATTTGAATACTTTCAATTAAAAGAAGATTTTCCGGGAATTTTATGTGGCGGATTTACTGGAATTCTTGTGGGAACCATTTTAATTCCTCTTTTATTTTATGGATACACAGGTATTTTGGGAAGAAATTTTACGGCAGCGGATATTGCAATTTATTACATCAGTGTAATTATAGGCTTTATAGTCAGTTATTATCTGGCAGATGAGTGCGATCAGAAAATATATGAAATGGCGGTAAGTGGCATAATTTTGCTTTTAGCAATCGCTTTTATGGTATTTACCTTTCATCCGCCCGATGGCAGAATATTTATGGATCCATTGAAAAATAACATAGAAACCAGCGACACCGGCAAATAAACTGCCGGTGTTGTTTTTTGCAGCAAAGCGGGTATGTAGATAATATAAAAATCTAATTATTTCTTTAGAATTTTTTTAGATTTTTCTCCATGAGTAATTTAGAAAAGCAGGCTAAAGTAATTGTAGGCTGCAAAACAGGGAGTGTCCATGTGGGAAAAGATAACATTGTATGAAATAGAAGGATGTGATAGGATTTGTATTAGAAAAAGTTATGTAGAAGTAGAACGTGGAGGAGATAGAAACTATGGAGAAATATCATGTGCTTGTGGTTGAGGATGATAAAGAAATACGGGACGGTATAGAGATTTACCTGAAAAATCAGGGGTATGAGGTAAGTAAAGCAGCAGATGGCATAGAAGGTCTGGAAGTTATTGAAAAAGAAGATATTCATCTTGCGATCGTGGATGTAATGATGCCGCGGATGGATGGAATCCGCATGGTAATGGAACTGAGAAAACATCACGATTTTCCGGTGATCATGCTGTCAGCAAAATCAGAGGAAGTGGATAAGATCATGGGCCTGAATATGGGGGCAGATGACTATGTGACCAAACCATTTACCCCGTTAGAACTGTTAGCAAGGGTAAATTCTCACTTAAGACGATACGGAAAATACCTGGAAATGATAAAAAGTGGAGAAAGAGAAAACAATGAAAAAATATACACCATTGGCGGTCTGGAATTAAATGAGGATACAGTAGAACTTAAAGTGGACGGTGTACCAGTAAAAATCACTCCAATGGAATATAAGATATTGTTACTGTTAATGAAAAATCCTGGACGGGTGTTCTCCGCGGATGAAATTTATGAACGCATCTGGAACGAAAAAGCAATCAATTCAGATACGATCATGGTACATATACGAAATATCCGCGAGAAAATTGAAATCAACCCGAAGGAACCAAAATATTTAAAGGTGGTGTGGGGCGTTGGCTATAAAATGGAAAAACAATAAAGACACAACGACAACAAAAGAAATTACATTAGAAAAAGCAGCAAAGAAAAAAAGCTGGCTGGGTTATCTGCTGGTGTGCGTACTGGTGGCAGTCGTGTCAGTACTTACCTACCGTGTGGAGCCTGAACTTCAGAAAATCAGAGAGAAAAGCCAAAAGGAGATGCAGGAAAATTTATCACAACAGCAGGGTGAAGATGCAACAGTAGATTTTGGATATTACTCTGACAGTGATAAAATGTCTCTGGTTTCAAATATATATTATCTAAAGTATAAAATGGAAAATATGTATGATGGACTGACCTCATCTGAATATCTCCTGAAAAATAATAAGACATACAAAAATCTGACCAGTGCTGAGGAAAAGAAAAAATATGAGGAGAGGGCACAAGAGTTAGTCAATATTTTGTATACAGTATACCGAATGGATTACACTGTAGGTGAGGGCTGTAATACATATACGTATATGTATGATAAAGAACGTGGTATTTCCAATGGTCAGGAAGATTTAGCGGCAGTTATTCAGGGAAAGGATTTATCCCAGATACAGGAAAGATATCAAAGCTATATGGTCATTGACTTCGACGAGAAGGGGTATCCTTCCGTTACCACAAAATACAATGTGGAGGAAAGTAACTTTTTAAATTACTTAAACAACATTAAACTTCAGGCGGTGGCAGATTATTATACGTCTCAGGATATTTATATATATGAGGCAGAGGCAAATGATTCTACAATGGAAGAAGATGTGGAAGAGTATGATGAAGTAACTTATGAAGAGCAGCTTATAGAGACAACGGATTATGCGGATACAACGGAGACAATTGTAACAGGAGACGAAGAACAGCAGTCAAATACTGGAAAAATTTCCATTGATTTCCCTAAGATCAAGAATACACAGGTGGTTATCGGATTCCGTTATGTGGTGGCAGATGAAGTATATTATTCTTCCCACTATGATGATGCATTTAACCTTTCTTACATCATTGTATTATGCTTCATTGTGGTTTTAATAATAGGTGCATTGATTTTGCAAAATATTCCAATTCTGGGACTAAAAAATCAGCAGATATTCCGGGTACCTATCGAAGTAATTCTAGTGGCAGGATTTGCAGGATTGCTCGTCTGCATTGAAGGAGAACTTCCATATATACTTATGATGGAGGCAAAGGAAGGCTTTCAGTACTGGTTTACAGACAGTGACAGAGTAAGAGATGCAGTAATGGTAAATCATCTTCCTTCCATTATAAATGTGGGTTTATGGTTTGTTTTCTATGGGGTGATCTACTGGGGGATTGCCAATGTACTTCCTTATATATTGCACCCAATCAAAAGTATTATGGAAAGCAGCATTATTATTAAAATAGTGAAGTGGATAAAAAATCAGTGCAAAAAATGTTACGTCTATGTGACAACATTAGAGGCAGAAAAAGGGCTTAAGAAGAATATTATTAAAATATTAGGGGCCAATTTTATATTGGTGAGTCTGCTGTGCTGTGGATGGTTTTTTGGAATTTTAGGAGTGATTATTTATACTATAGTATTATATTTTATTCTGGTAAAAAAAGGTGGAGTCATTCAGGCACAGTATGACAGACTGCTTTCCATGGTCACAGATATGGCTCAGGGGGAATTAAACGTGGATGTGTCAGAAGATCTTGGAGTGTTTGAGCCTATGAAACAGGAATTATCCAAAGTCAGAAGCGGTTTTAAGCACGCAGTGGAGGAAGAAGTAAAGAGTCAGAATATGAAAACAGAGCTGATCACTAATGTTTCCCATGATTTAAAGACACCTCTTACTGCTATCATAACTTATGTAGATTTACTAAAAAACGAAAATTTAGAGGAAGAGACAAGAAAAGAATACATTATGACTCTGGATAAGAAATCACAGCGGTTAAAAGTTTTGATTGAAGATTTGTTTGAGGTATCTAAGGCAAGCAGCAATAATATTACCATGCATTATGCAGATGTGGATCTGGTAAATCTAGTGAAGCAGGTACGCCTGGAAAATGAAGAAAGGATCATGAATTCCGATCTGGTGTTCCGATGGAATCTGCCAGAGGAGAAATGTGTGCTTCGGCTGGACCCACAGAGAACCTATCGTGTCATTGAAAATCTAGTGGTAAACGCTTTAAAATACTCCATGGGCGGTTCCAGAGTATATGTGGATGTGGAGAATACAGAAAAGCAAGTAATATTTACGATAAAAAATATTTCTGCCACCGAGTTAAACTTTGAAGCAGAAAAGCTTACAGAGAGGTTTGTGCGTGGTGATGTTTCTAGAAATACAGAGGGAAGCGGTCTGGGGCTTGCTATCGCCAGAAGCTTTACAGAAATCCAGAATGGAACATTTTCTGTGGAAATTGATGGTGATTTATTTAAGGTAACAGTTATTTTCAATAAGCAGTGGACTGAAACCTAAAAATTTTAAGTGGCATCGGCTTATCCATTCAGTATAATGTGAGATAACATATACAAAGGAATTAGTTTTCCTATACTTGACAATATCCAATACACATTGATAGAATACTCCTAACAGATTGTGAGGAGAGGAGTAATACAAAAGCTATGTCAAAAATGGACGATTTAGAGAAAAGACTGATCAATAAACCAAAGAAATCAGGGACAGACCACGGGCTGTTGCATCTTTTTCTAGGGATTATACTTCTGGCAGCGGGAATATTTATGATTACTAAAAATACTTATGTAGGTATGAACTGGTATCAATGGCGGTTTGGTGGTCTTGGCATTCCTACCGGGGCCATTATCCTTCCTTTATTAGTAGGAATTGGACTTTTGTTTTTTAACGGAAAATCTATTATTGGCTGGATCATAACGGTTATTGGTGCAGTGATTATTATTCTCTCTGTTATATTAAGTGTAGAGATCAGGTTTGCAACCATCAATTTATATACGTTTATTATTATGTTTGGATGTACTTTTGCCGGTGCCGGCTTACTGTTACGGTCTTTGTTTAAAAAATAAAGAATAATTATGAGATGAAAAAGTTGGAAAGTGTTACCATAATGTACAAAGGAACCATTGTGGTGACACTTTTTTTGTAAAAAATGTATAAATTCTATAGACTTTTGGTAAAATAATGGTATAATGTATAAAGAAATATTTGGGGAAGTTATATCATGAGGGTTAAGAAAAGTTTTAATGTTTTAAGGCGTTTCTGCGACTATTGAAAGGAGCAGGCATGAAGTATAAGAAAAGTGTCTATAAATCGTTAGCTATGATTACACAGATCTCCATACACATGCTGGTTCCTATTTTTTTATGTGCTTTTTTAGGAATTTTTATTGATAGGAAGTTTGGAACTTATTTTGTAGTTCCTCTTTTTATCTTAGGAGCAATGGCGGGATTTCGAAATGTCTATATTTCGGTAAAGGCAATTTATGATAACAAGGAGGAATCGGGTCATGACAGAAGAAAGTAGCAGTGTATTAAAGGAATTAATACTGGGGACGCTATTGTTTGGAGTGGTAGCTGCACTGCTTGGTGTATGGTGGGTAGACAATAAGAAAATGTTTCTTATTGGATTGACAATTGGGACTGCTGTTTCTGTCTGGCGCGCTGTACATATGCAGTCTACACTGAAAAGAATTCTTGATTTTGAAGGAAAGACGGCACAGGCAAAAATGGCAATGGCATATGCTGTACGTATGCTTGCCATTATTATTGTTTTAGCATTGATGGTAGTGATGGAATTAGGAAATACTGCCATACTTATGTGCTTTGTAGGTTTATTTGGGTTAAAAGCGGGTGCCATGCTGCAGCCGCATATTCATAAATATATGAATAAATTAACATATAACAGCAGATGAGAGGTAATTCTCTTATCTGACAATAAAAGAAAAGGAGGGTGAGCAGATGGAGTTGGTGAGTACAGCAGGTGCAATAGCAGCAAGCAGTGATATGGGCTTTATGATTAAAGGTTTGATTCCTTACAAACTTTTTGGACAGGAATTGTGGATTACTACCACCCATGTCAGTATCCTGATTGTTGATGTTATTCTTTTAGTTCTTTTCATTGCAACAAAGAGGAAAATGAAAAATCCAAGTGAAGTGCCAAAAGGGCTTCAAAATATTGTAGAACTGATTGTAGAAATGCTTGACAATATGGTAAAAGGCAGTCTTGGGAATAATGCCCATAAATTTGCAAACTACATTGGCAGTATTTTCATTTTCATTTTAATCAGCAACATCTCAGGTATTTTTGGACTTAGGCCGCCTACCGCAGATTACGGAGTCACTTTTCCGTTAGGTGTGTTATCGTTCTGCATTATTCAGTTTAATAATGTAAAGCATAACAAACTTGGAGCGGCAAAATCCTTATTAGAACCAATGCCATTGTTTTTGCCGGTTAACTTGATCGGTGAAATTGCAGTACCTATTTCACTTTCGTTACGTTTATTTGGTAACGTATTATCTGGTACCGTTATGATGGCACTGGTGTATGGGCTCTTACCAATCTTTTTAAGATTTGGATTCCCGGCAGCTCTTCATGTTTATTTTGACTTGTTTGCCGGCGCAATTCAGACATATGTATTCTGTATGCTTACAATGACATATGTAAATGACAAAATTTCAGATGCATAAAATGTAAAACAAAAACTATCATAGAAAACAGGAGGAAATTTATATGATTACAGGAGAAGATTTAATTTTAGCATGTTCAGCAATCGGTGCAGGTTTAGCAGTTATCGCAGGTATTGGTCCTGGTATTGGACAGGGTATTGCAGCAGGTCATGCAGCAGCAGCCGTTGGTAGAAACCCGGGAGCAAAATCAGATATTACATCCACCATGCTCTTAGGTCAGGCGGTAGCAGAAACAACAGGTCTTTACGGCTTACTTATTGCGTTCTTACTGTTATTCGTAAAACCTCTTATTTAATTAGGAGAAGAAATACAAATACGGGTATCACTTCGTGAAGTGGTTACAAATATAAGCCGAAAGGAGGCTGAACCTTGGAACGATTATTTGATTTGGATTTACAATTAATTGCAGACAGTGTATTTACAGCAATAAACATTTTTATTCTTTTTATTGTGGCATCGTATCTGTTCTTTAATCCTGTAAGAAACTTTTTGCAGGCAAGACAGGATAGAATCCGGAATGATCTGGATACTGCAGAGAGCGAAAAGAAATCTGCCATAGAAATGAAAGCAGAATATGAAGCAAAATTAAAGAATGTAAATAAAGAAGCAGAGGAAATCTTAAGCAGTGCACGTAAAAAAGCAACAAAGAATGAAGCAAAAATTGTGGAGGAAGCAAAGGCAGAGGCTGCAAGGATCATCGAGCATGCCAGAAAAGAAGCTGAGCTGGAAAAGAAACGTGTGGCTGATGATATGAAAAAGGAAATGGTTGCCATTGCCTCGATTATGGCTGGCAAGGTTGTGGCAGCATCCATTGATACCACAGTGCAGGATTCCCTGATTGACGAGACCATAAAAGAAATGGGTGATAGGACATGGCAAAGCTAGCAGCGAAAACATATGGGGACTCATTGTTTGAACTGGCATTGGAGGAAGGAAAAATAGATCTTTTTTTAAAAGAAGCTGAATTTGTACAGCAGGTTCTTGCCGAAAATGAAGATTTAGTCAAGCTGATGACACACCCTAAAATTAGTAAAGAAGAAAAAGAAAATGTGGTTGAAAACATATTTAAGTCAAACATCAGTGATGAGATGACAGGATTTCTTGTAATTGTGATAAAAAAGGGAAGATTTAAGGAAATGAAAGCTATTTTTTCCTATTTTATTGCAAAAGTAAAGGAATATAAAAAAATCGGTGTAGCATTTGTTACTACAGCAGTAGAGCTGCGGGAGGAACAAAAAGAAGCATTGGTAAAACGGTTGCTTGAGACCACAGAGTATGAAACAATGGAAATGAATTACGCTACAGATCCTTCATTGATTGGCGGCATGGTAGTGCGGATCGGTGACAGAGTTGTAGACAGCAGCATAAAACATAAGTTGAATGATTTGACAAGAGATTTGTTGAAAATTCAGTTAGCATAAGAAATGAAGAAAGAAGGTGCTAAATTCCATGAATTTAAAGCCAGAAGAGATTAGTTCAGTAATCAAAGAACAGATTAAACGGTATTCTTCACAGCTTGAGGTATCTGACGTAGGTACTGTAATTCAGGTGGCAGATGGTATTGCCAGAGTGCATGGGCTTGAAAAAGCCATGCAGGGAGAACTTCTGGAATTTCCAGGGGAAGTATATGGAATGATTCTTAACTTGGAAGAAGACAATGTAGGTGCCGTATTACTTGGAGATACTAAGAATATTAACGAAGGCGATATTGTAAAGACCACAGGCAGAGTGGTTGAGGTTCCTTGTGGTGACGCGATGCTTGGACGAGTTGTAAATGCATTGGGACAGCCAATTGATGGAAAAGGACCCATTGAAACAGATAAATTCCGTCAGATTGAGCGTGTGGCTTCCGGTGTTATTTCCAGAAAATCTGTAGATACACCATTGCAGACAGGGATCAAGGCGATTGATTCCATGGTTCCTATTGGACGTGGACAGCGTGAACTTATCATTGGTGACCGCCAGACCGGTAAAACTGCCATTGCATTAGATACCATTATCAATCAGAAGGGACAGAATGTAAAATGTATTTACGTTGCAATTGGACAAAAGGCATCTACCGTTGCAACTATTGTAAAGACCTTAGAAGAGTATGGTGCCATGAGTTACACCACTGTAGTAGCATCTACAGCCAGTGAGCTTGCGCCATTGCAGTATATTGCTCCATATTCCGGATGTGCGATCGGAGAAGAATGGATGGAAAACGGAGAAGATGTATTGATCGTGTATGATGATTTATCCAAACATGCTACAGCATACCGTACACTGTCCTTGCTTTTGAGAAGACCACCAGGCCGTGAAGCTTATCCTGGAGATGTATTCTATTTACATTCCAGACTGTTAGAGCGTGCAGCCAGACTTTCCGATGAATTGGGTGGAGGTTCCTTAACAGCACTTCCGATCATTGAAACACAGGCAGGTGATGTATCTGCATACATCCCTACCAACGTAATTTCTATTACAGACGGACAGATTTATCTGGAAACAGAAATGTTTAATTCTGGTTTCCGTCCGGCGGTAAACGCAGGTCTTTCTGTATCACGAGTTGGTGGTGCAGCACAGATTAAGGCAATGAAAAAGATTGCAGGTCCGATTCGAGTAGAACTTGCTCAGTACAGAGAACTTGCAGCATTCTCACAGTTTGGTTCTGAACTGGATGCAGATACAAAAGAGCGTCTTGCACAAGGGGAAAGAATCAGGGAAATGTTAAAGCAGCCCCAGTATAATCCGATGCCAGTAGAGTATCAGGTAATGATCATCTACGCTGCCACAAAGAAGTATCTTTTGGATATTCCGGTAGAAGACATCGGACGGTTTGAAAAAGAGTTTTTTGAATTTGTTGATACAAAATATCCTGAAATCCCGGCTCAGATTCGCGAAACACAGGTACTTTCAGAAGAAAATGAGACAGCATTGGTAAATGCCATTGAAGAATTTAAAAAAGAATTTTAATGGAAGGCAGATGTGTTAGGAAAATAAGAGAAGGGAGGGTGATATCGTGGCATCAATGAGAGATATTAAACGGCGTAAAGTCAGTATACAAAGTACACAACAGATTACAAAAGCCATGAAGCTTACTTCAACGGTAAAATTGCAGAAAGCAAAAACCCGTGCGGAACAATCCAAGCCGTATTTTGATTTCATGTATGAGACAGTGAATTCTATGCTGGCTAGATCCGGAAACATTAACCACCCCTATCTGAAGGCAAAGGATACCGGAAAGACGGCCATTGTTGTGATTACATCTAACAGAGGACTGGCAGGCGGTTATAACAATAATATCATAAAGCTTGTAACAGGATTTGAGGTTCCCAAGGAGGACATGGTAATTTACACCATAGGTTCTAAAGGAAAGGATGCACTGGAACGGAGAGGATACCAGATAAAGAAAGATTATTCTGATATTGTAGAAACTCCCCAGTACAGTGATGCTAATATAATCAGCAGAGACTTACTGACTGCATTTGAGCAGGGTGAGATCAAAGAAATTTATCTTGCATATACCTTTTTTAAGAATACAGTAAGTCATGAACCGAGAAGAATTAAACTTTTGCCGGTGGAAATCAGTCAGGAAGAAACAGATGCAAAAAGTATTCCTATGAATTATGAACCGGAGGAAGAGGAAGCTTTGGATATGATCATTCCAAAGTATATTAGAAGTATTGTTTATGGTGCGTTAATGCAGGCGGTAGCCAGTGAAAACGGAGCCAGAATGCAGGCAATGGATTCGGCAACAAGCAATGCAGAAGAAATGATAGATTCCCTATCATTGTTATATAACAGGGCACGACAAGGCTCAATTACTCAGGAATTAACTGAGATCATAGCCGGTGCCGAAGCAATAAGCTAAAGGAGTGAGTGAATAAATGGCAGATAAAAATATAGGTAAAATCACTCAGATTATTGGTGCGGTACTTGATATAAAATTCAGCACAGGGAACTTACCTGAAATCAATGAAGCAATTGAGATTACAAAGCAGGATTCTGATGTGCTGGTGGTAGAAGTATCACAGCATCTGGGAGACGATACAGTAAGATGTATTGCCATGGGTCCTACAGATGGTCTGGTAAGAGGAATGGATGCAGTTGCAACCGGAGCTCCAATTACCGTACCTGTTGGTGAGAATACCCTTGGACGAATCTTTAATGTATTGGGAAAAACGATTGACAATGGAGAAGCACCGAAAGATGTAGAATATTCTCCAATTCATAGAAAAGCTCCTGCCTTTGAGGAGCAGTCAACAACAACAGAAATTCTTGAAACAGGTATCAAAGTAGTAGACCTGCTTTGCCCCTACCAGAAAGGTGGTAAGATTGGTTTGTTCGGCGGTGCCGGAGTTGGAAAGACCGTATTGATTCAGGAATTGATTCGTAATATTGCAACAGAGCATGGTGGATATTCTGTATTTACCGGTGTTGGTGAACGTACCAGAGAAGGAAATGACCTTTATTATGAAATGAAGGAATCCGGGGTTATCAATAAGACAACCATGGTGTTCGGACAGATGAACGAACCACCTGGAGCACGTATGAGAGTTGGTCTTACAGGACTTACCATGGCGGAATATTTCCGTGATAAAGGTGGAAAGGATGTATTGTTGTTTATTGACAATATTTTCCGTTTTACCCAGGCGGGGTCTGAAGTTTCTGCTTTGCTTGGCCGTATGCCGTCAGCGGTAGGTTATCAGCCCACATTACAGACAGAAATGGGTGCATTACAGGAGCGTATTACTTCCACAAAGAACGGTTCTATTACTTCCGTTCAGGCGGTATATGTGCCTGCCGATGACTTAACTGACCCGGCACCTGCGACTACATTTGCACATTTGGATGCAACCACAGTTCTTTCACGTTCTATTTCAGAACTTGGTATTTATCCGGCAGTAGATCCGCTGGAATCTACTTCACGTATACTGGATCCTAGAATCGTGGGTGAAGAGCATTACAAAGTTGCCCGTGGTGTACAGGAAATTCTTCAGAAATACAAGGAATTACAGGATATCATTGCAATTTTAGGTATGGACGAATTATCAGAGGACGATAAGCTGGTAGTGTCCCGTGCCAGAAAGGTACAGAGATTCCTATCTCAGCCATTCTTCGTTGCAGGGCAGTTTACAGGACTGGAAGGAAGATATGTTCCGGTATCTGAAACAATTCAGGGCTTTAAAGAAATTCTGGAAGGCAAATATGATGAGATTCCGGAAAGCTGTTTCTTAAATGCAGGAAACATTGATGATGTACTCGCCCGTGTGAAGTAAGGGGTGATAGAATGGCAGAGTTAATAAAATTGCAGGTTATATGCCCTGACAGAATATTTTATGAGGGTGAAGTTTCCATGGTGGAGTTAAATACCACAGAGGGAGAAATAGGTATCTATCCAAGACATATCCCACTGACCAGTATTTTGGCACCGGGAATTTTAACTATAACGGAAGAAGACAGATTGAGAAATGCTGCATTACATTCGGGTTTTGTGCAGATTCTTCCAGAAAAGGTAACTGTTATGGCGGAAGCAGCAGAATGGCCGGATGAAATCGATCTGGACAGGGCGGAAGCGGCCAGAGACAGAGCTGAGGAGAGAATCAGGACGAAAGACAGCGAAACAGATATAGCCAGGGCAGAAACCGCTTTGCAGAGAGCAATCGCCCGAATAAATGTGATCAATCATTAAATTAAATGTATAAAAGGCCTTTTATCTGGTAATACTTGGAATAAGTATAAAAGATAGGAGGTCTTTTTTTATGAAAAAAATAATAACAGTACTGGCTCTTGTATTGTGGATTGCAGCCATTATTCAGGGAATAGATATGTTAGGCGGAGATAAGGAAGCAGAAGTGATTCAGGCATTTAACAGTATGAGCATGATGCAGGAGAATAGCAAGATTCAATCTTATGGAAAATATAGCGGAGATTATCTGACAGTGGAAGAACAGAAACTTTTGTTGAAAACCATGGCAGAAGCACTGGGAATTGTGGATAACTATACCCTAGAGGAAAATAGTGACCAGTATGGAAGAAAAGTAACACTTTTTTTAGATGGGGCTAAAGCAGATACTAAAATTGAATTCATTACAGAGGAGAAGGATGAAGCTGAATCTCGTGCTATGGAGGTGAATCAATATTTAAAAACAGAACTGCAGATTGAAAATTCTATTGAAAGTGCGTTTTATTATGATGATACAGTGAAAATGATCATGGACCGGTATTCTGAATCACCACAGACAGTTATTAATATTAACGGTCAGTACAAGGGAGAACTTGGAACAGAACAAAAAGATGTCATTTCTATGGAACTATTGGAA
>ERZ506887.572-NODE-572-length-21220-cov-8.413844_pt1 | contig 21220 bp, 16 predicted proteins | sample MGYA00512905_ERZ506887 | MGnify/ENA metagenome assembly ERZ506887 | reverse complement strand
CGGCCTACTATTCCATGGAGCACTACAAGGTGGCACGGTACTACATGGCCGATGAGCACAGCCGCGTACCGGAGGTGCAGCTGGCTTCCGGACGCACATGGGATGCACTGCCGGAGGAATACCGGCAGATCCTGCAGGAATGCGCCCGGGCATCGGCGCAGTATGAGCGCCAGCTCTGGGCACAGGAGGAAACAACGGCCCGCGAAGCGGCGTTGGCAGGTGGGTGCCGGGAATTGCCGCTGCCCGAAGAAGAAATGCAGAACTTCCGGCAGCTGGTGCAGCCGCTGTACCAGAAATACTGTGCTGACTATCTGCCGCTGGTGGAAGAGATACAGCGGAATTGAGGCCGCTAAAGCATGATTCAAAAATACTCTCTTAATATTTCCTAAGAAATCTTTCGTGGAAAACGCGGCAGCGGGCTGGTATACTGAAAGAAATGAATGAAAACTGGGAGGAAAAAAGAATGGCAGGACAGACGATTCTGATCGTGGAGGACGACCCGGACATCCGGGACGGTGTGCGCATCCTGCTGTCAGGGGAAGGCTATCATATTCTGGAGGCGGAAAACGGCCTGCGGGCATTGGAACTGTTCAACCCGGAGGTAGATCTTGTCATTCTGGACATCATGATGCCGGGCATGAGCGGCCTGCGCGTGTGTGAGGAGCTGCGCAAGAGCTCAACGGTGCCCATCCTGTTCCTCACCGCAAAATCGCAGGAATCCGATAAGCTGTTGGGCCTGACTGCGGGCGGCGACGACTATCTGGCAAAACCCTTCTCCTTTACGGAGCTCAGTGCCCGGGTCAAGGCACTGCTGCGCCGGTACTGCGTCTATCTGGGCAAGGAGCAGGCGCCGCAGAAGCCGCGCAACACCACGCTGGAAGCGCACGGCGTGCGACTTGCGCTGGATTGCAACCGGGTGTGGGTGGATGAGCGGGAGGTGGACCTGACCGAGACCGAATACAAGATCCTGCGGCTGCTGATGCAGAACCCGCAGCGCATCTATTCCATCCAGGTCATCTACGAAACGGTGTGGAACGAGCCTTATTATTATGTCTCCAACGGCACGGTGATGGTGCACATCCGCAATCTGCGCATGAAGGTGGAAGATGATCCGCAAAACCCCGCCCGTATCTGTACCGTGTGGGGCAAAGGCTACCGCTTTGCTGCCGGAGAGGAAGGCCGCTTATGAAAGAGCATCACGGCCTTGCAAAGCAGTTTATACGCATCATTGCACTGGCGGCGCTGGAAAGCGTGCTGCTGCTGACGGTATCGCAGGTGGTGCTTGCCAAGGGGCTGCGCTTCTGGTTCAGCCGCACGGAGGTACAGCAGCACGCCACCCAGAAACAGGTGCAGGAGCTGCAAAGCTATGTGACCGAACATCACCTTGCCAGCACCGATGTAAAGGAACTGACAGACTGGAGCCATAAGCGGCGCTATACCCTGCTGGAACTCTACCGGGGCCAGACGATGATCTACTCTTCGTTTGCACCCAAAGACGGGATGATCTCGTTTCTGCCGCAGAACGGCACATCGGATCAGAACCCGGGTGTTCTGGTGGATAAGACCGGCTTTTACGATTGGCTGCCCTGCTACACGCTCACCTTTGCAGACGGCGAGGTGAGCGCGATGCTCTATTACAACGGCTTCAATACCTATTACGGCACCGGGTGCGAAATCTTGCTTTCCCTGTGCATCTTATGGTGGTTCCCGAGCCTCTTCCTGCTGCACTGCCGCAGGATCGTGCGCTACGTCGTGCAGCTCAGCGAGGAGATCCAGGCCATGGAGGGCGGCGATCTGGATCACCCCATTACCATCCGCGGCAGCGATGAGATCACCACGCTGGCGTCCTGTCTGGATTCCATGCGGGTGACCTTGCGCCAGCAGCAGGAAGAGGAGGCGCAGGCGTCGGCCAAGGTGAAGAACCTCATCACCGAAATGTCTCACGACCTGCGCACGCCGTTGACCACCCTGCTGCTGTATACCGAGATCCTGCGCTGCCGCAAGTACGAAACGCCGGAACAGGCCGACAATTACCTGAACAAGATCGACGCGAAGGCCCGGCAGATCAAGCAGCTTTCGGATAATCTGTTCGAGTATGCGCTGGTCACCCGGGATACCGTGGCCGTGCTGGACCCGCCCGCACATTTTTCAGCCGTGTTTGAAGAGCCGCTCACGGAAATGGTGGAAACGCTGCAGCAGCGCGGCTTTGCCTGCGCGCTGGAACTGGGCGATGAGGACGTGCTGCTCTCGGTCAGCGGGCAGTATGTGCGCCGCATTCTGGATAACATCACCTCCAATCTGCTCAAGTATGCAGATCCGGACAGGGATGTTGTCGTGCGCTTCGTGCAGGAGGGGAGCAAAGCGGGGCTTTGTTTTGAGAACTGCGTGCTGCCGGTGCCTGCTTCCTCAGAGAGCACCAAGGTGGGCCTGCCCAGCATCGAGACCATGATGGAAAAAATGCAGGGCGTCTGCCGCATTGAGCGGCCAGAGGGCGTTTTCCGCATGACGCTGCTGTTCAAAACAGCAAAAGAGTAGATTTAGAACTGCTGCATGAGAGTGCGGCAGTTTTTTGTTGTCAGCTGCTGTACCCTCTCAGCTTTGGCGGTGCGGAAAAGGCTGTGGCTTTGCAGGGGTTTTCCCCATGGAAAAGCTGACACCGTGTTTTTTCATCTTAACCACTCTTAAGAAATTCCTGCCCCTTTTCCTAAGAATCATCCTGTATACTTCCAGATATTGGCGGGGGAGTACCACCGCTGTACACAATACAGGAGGGGCGATACAATGCTGCGAAAGAAAAACAGCGAGCCGGCACAGCTGCCGGAGGCCCGGCAGGAGCTGCTGGGATTTGAAAGCCCGGCGGCGCAGCCGGGCAAAAAAGACCCGAAACAGTTTTTGAAGCACAACTGGAAAAAGATCACGGCGGTGGTGTGCGTGGCGGCGGTGGCCGCTGCGGTGCTGCTGCCCAAAACCAGCAAAAAGGACGTGCAGGCCAGCACCCAGTATGTGGAAGCAGCGCTGGAACGGCGTGATATCACCAACACCTTCAGCGGTTCCGGAACCATTTCCGCAGCCAATACCTATACGGTCAAGTCGCTGGTGAAGGGTACCGTGCTCACCGCCGATTTCGAGGTGGGTGATACCATCGAAAAGGGAACGGTGCTGTATACCATCGACAGCTCAGACGTTGCCACCAGCGTGGAAAAGGCCCAGCTCGCTCTGGAGCAGGCGCAGCGCAGCTACGACGATGCCGCCGATGCCCAGTACATCCGCAGTGTCATTGGCGGCACGGTGGCTTCCATCAAGGTCAAGGCCGGTGACTACGTGACCGCCGGGCAGGAGATCGCCACCGTGCGGGATGATTCCAGCCTCCTGCTCACGCTGGAATTCCCGGCGGCAGATGCTTCCGGCTTTGCTGTGGGTCAGGCTGCACAGGTCATGCTCAACGGTACCTTTGAGACCCTTTCCGGCACGGTGCAGGCTGTGGCCGGCACCGACACCATCAGCAGCGGCAATCTGCTGGTGCGCACCGTGACCATTGCGGTGCCGAACAACGGCAGCCTGACCACCACACAGGCAGCGTCGGCCTCCATCAATGGTGTCAGTGCGCTGGCCTCGGCCCGGTTCGATTACCAGCACCAGCAGACCGTCACAGCCACCGCCAGCGGCACCGTGTCCGCTGTCTGTGTCAAAGAGGGCGCTGCCGTTGCGGCGAACACGGCCATTGTGCAGCTTTCCGGCACCGAGCTGAGCAGGCAGGTGCAGTCCGCTGCCGACAGCCTGCTGAACGCACAGCTTTCCATGAGCGACACCGAAAAACAGATGGAAAACTATACCATCACCTCGCCCATCAGCGGCACCGTGATCCAGAAGAATGTCAAGGCCGGTGACACTGTGGGCACCGACACGGCTTCCAGCGAGACGCTGTGCACCATCTACGACCTGAGCTATCTGGAAATGACCCTGAATGTGGACGAGCTGGAGATCCTCTCCATCAAGGAAGGACAGACCGTCACCATCACCGCAGACGCCATCTCGGACCGCACCTTTACCGGTGTGGTCACCAGCGTTTCCGCTGCAGGCACTACCACCGGCGGCACCACGACCTACCCGGTGACCATCCGCATTGATGACACCGGCGACCTGCTGCCCGGTATGAATGCCACGGCCGAGATCGAGGTGAGCAGCGCCGAGAACGCCCTCACCATTCCCAATGGCGCGGTGGTGCGCGGCAATTACGTGCTTGTCACCAAGGACTCGCCCAGTGCCGTCAACGCCGTGCAGGATATGACTGCGCCGGACGGCTATGTGTACGTAAAGATCACCACCGGCACCAGCGACAACGATTGGATCGAAGTGACCGGCGGCCTGCAGGAGGGCGACACCATCGCCTACGATGCCAACGCTGCTGAAAAGCAGAACGCCAGCGACAGCATGGAATTCATGGTGGGCCCGGGCGGCGGCAGCGGCGGACCCAGCGGAGGGAACGGAGGCCCCGGCGGCAGAGGCCCGGGAGGTGGCTTCTGATGAGTGCCCTTATTGAATTTGATCATGTGTGCAAGTATTACCAGATGGGCGATACCCTTGTAAAGGCTGCAGATCACATTTCGATGCAGATCAACAAGGGCGAGTTCGTGGCCATCGTGGGCCAGTCCGGCTCCGGCAAATCCACCTGCATGAACATCATCGGTTGTCTGGATGTGCCCACGGCGGGCACCTATAAACTCAATGGCCGGGATGTGGGCAGAATGAGCCGCGATGAACTGGCCGAGATCCGCAACGAGCTGCTGGGCTTCATCTTTCAGCAGTATAACCTGCTGCCCAAGCTCAGCCTGATGGAAAACGTGGAGGTCCCGCTGGTGTATGCCGGGGTGCCGCGCGGAGAGCGTCACCGCCGTGCCGCCGCAGCACTGGAACGGGTGGGCCTTGGCGATAAGCTCCGGAACAAGCCCAACCAGCTTTCCGGCGGTCAGCAGCAGCGTGTTTCCATCGCGCGGGCACTGGCAGGCCGTCCGGCTGTCATTCTGGCCGACGAGCCCACCGGCGCACTGGACAGCCACACCGGCCGTGAGGTGCTGAAAATGCTGCAGGAGCTGCACCGGCAGGGCAATACCGTGGTGCTCATCACCCACGATAACTCCATTGCCGTGCAGGCCCAGCGCATCATCCGACTGGAAGACGGCCGTGTGGTGTACGACGGCGATGCCCACGCACCCGAAGCCGTGGTGCAGCCCGGCTGTGGGATCAGGACGGAACAGGAGGGGAGCGCATCATGATCTATGAGACCTTCCGCGAGGCTGTCCAGAACATCTGGAGCAACAAGTTCCGCACCTTCCTCACCATGTTGGGCATTATCATTGGCGTGACGGCGGTCATCGTCATCGTGGGTCTGGGTAACGGCATGACCCAGAGCATCGCGTCCAGCTTTGCAGATCTTGGCACCAATATCATCAGCGTGCAGGTCATGGGCTACGGCTCCCGCTCGGTGAAGGTGGAGGATGTTTACAGTCTCGTGGATGCCCACCCGGATCTGTTCGAGGCGGTGTCGCCGACAGCCAGCATCAACGGCACCGTGAAGGTGGGCACCACCAGCTACAGCAATACCTCCGTCAAGGGCGTGAGCGAGAGCTATTTTGGGATGAGCGGCTACACCGTCCGCGTCGGGCGCGGCATCAACTATGTGGACCTGACCGACAACAAGAAGATCTGCGTTGTGGGCGACTATATCAGCCGTGTGGCCTATGGCGGCAATGCCGTGGGCCAGACCATCAAGATCGGCTCGGAAAAATATACCATTGTGGGCGTACTGGAAGCCAAGGTGACAGACACCTCGGATCAGGAGGGCAGCAGCGATGATATCGTTCTGCTGCCCTACACCACGGCGCTCCGTGTTTCAAAGACCAGCACTGCCAGCTCCTACGCTGTCACCGTGACCAGCGAGGACAACATTTCCGAAGCGAAGACCGTACTGGAAAACGGTCTGCAGGAGCTGCTCAATTCCGATGAGGGCTACATGGTCACCAGCATGAGCGAAATGCTGGATATGATGACCTCCATGGTGAACATGGTCGTCACCATCCTCACAGCCATTGCGGCGATCTCGCTGCTGGTGGGCGGCATCGGCATCATGAACATCATGATGGTGTCCGTCACCGAGCGCACCCGTGAGATCGGCATCCGCAAGGCGCTGGGTGCGAAGGAACGGGTTATTCTGGGCCTGTTCGTCACCGAAGCTGCCACCACTTCCGCCCTTGGCGGCGTGCTGGGCATCGGCCTCGGCTATCTGCTTTCCGCGCTTGCCAACAGGATCCTGCCGCTGGTCATGAGCGATATGGAAATGACCGTGTCGCCGTCCCTTGGCTCGGTGGCTGTGGCCTTTGGCATTTCGGTGGGCATCGGTGTGCTGTTCGGCTACCTGCCCGCAAAGCGTGCGGCCCGGCTGAACCCCATCGAAGCGCTGCGCTATGACTGATAACCCTCTCACCGACACGGTCCGCTTGAAGCGGCGCAATGCCGGAGCTCTCCCGAAGGGCGAGCCCAAAATTAAGGAGGCAACTATGAAAAAACGATTTCTCGCACTGCTGCTGGCGGTGTGCATCGGCGTGTCCGTGCTGGTGCTGCCGGCTTCGGCAGCGGGCTCCAACACGGCGGTGCAGACGGCGGTGACGCTGGGCGCTTTCTCCACCGAGGAAGCGGCCGGGCTGAGCACGCCGCTCACCCGCGGGCAGCTGGCAAAGCTGCTGGTGGCCTTTTCTGCCTACCACGATAACGCCAATACGCAGGGCAGCATCGGCACCCTGTATACCGATGTGAACGGCAGCAGCGCTTATGCGCCCTATATCCGCATTGCAGTGCAGCAGGGCTGGATGAGCGGCTACACCGACGGTTCCTTCCGCCCGGATAACACCGTCACGCTGGAAGAAGCCTGCACTGCCGCCCTGACCCTGCTGGGCTACGATATCACCACCCTGACCGGCGGTTTTCCGGCAGCACAGCTGAACAAGGCCAATGCCATCGGCCTGCGGAGCGGTCTGGGCTGCACGCAGGGCCAGACCATGACTCTGGAAGAGGGCGCAGTGCTGCTGTACAATGCCCTTACCGCAAATACGGCAGACGGCAGTGTGTACGGCACCACGCTGGGCTACACCGTGACGAACGGTCAGGTGGATGTTTCCTCCATCCTGCTCAGCAGTCTGGAGGGCCCCTTTGTGGCATCCGAGGGTGAGAGCCTGCCCTTTGTGCCGGAGGCCATCTACCGCAATGGCAGTGTGAGCACCTCGGCACAGCTTTCCGCCTATGACGTGTACTATTACAATGTCAGCGCAAAGACGGTGTGGATCTACACCCGCAAGGCAGCAGGCCGTATCACGGCGGTGTCGCCCAGCGCCAGCGCACCCACCTCTGTTACCGTGGCAGGCACCAGCTACACCATTGCAAGCTCCTCGGCGGCGGCACAGCTGTCCAGCCTGAACGGCGGCGGCGTGGGGCAGGTGGTCACCCTGCTGCTGGGCATGAACAACGAGGCCGTTGCGGTGCTGACCGGCGATGAAGCGGACGAAGTATTTTACGGTGTGGTGCAGACCGCCGCCCGCAGCCTTGTGGAGGAAAACGGTGCGGACGTCCGGCAGGCGGTGGCAGTCAAGTGCACCGACGGCGTTACCCGCACCGTGAATGTGGACAAAAGCCTGAATTACCCGGCAGGCTGGATGGTAAAGATCACGGTGAACGCCGAGGGTGAACAGGTGGAGACCATCACCAAAACCAGCACCTCCGGCACCATCAATGCAGACAGCACTGCTCTGGGCGGCACTGCCCTTGCAGACGACGTAGAAATTCTGGATACGACATCGGAGGGTGTGGCTGGGACGGTAAGTCCCAGCCGCCTATCGGGGGTAACACTTTCTGACGCCGATGTGCGCTACTACACCACCAACGAAAACGGCCAGATCGACCGCCTGATCCTGAACGATGTGACCGGTGATCTGTGGACCTATGGCGTGCTGGATGATGTGAAGAACCTCATCAACAACACCACGACCACCACCAGCGGAACGACCTCCTCCGGCATGACGGTCAGCACGGCGATCAAAAAACTTACAGGGAACGACAGCACCACTGGCACGACCGGCAGCAGCACCACCACGACCACGACAGATGATTCCCAGATCATCAGCGATGTGGCGGATATCGTGCTGCCCAGCACCGGCGATCTTTTGTGGGGTCTTGTGGACGGCAGCATTGGCAGCAGCCTGTGGGAAAGCGTGACCGGCAGCACCGATAAACTGGCAAGCTACCTGCTCAAACTGGGCGCCAACAATACCAGCGGCAGCCTGAGCACCGTGCTCAACTATCTGGGAAGCGGTGCAGATTACGTGTGCTACGTGAACGGCAAACAGACGACCTACAAGACCAGTACCAAATATCCGGTGCTGGCAGGCGGCATCGCCATTGGCACCAGCACCTCCGGTACGGTCAAGTCCATGACGCAGCTGCTGCCCGTAGTCATTGACAAGGTGGGTGCGGCCTCGGTCATGAGCGGAAACAAAAAGTACGAAACTGCCGATGAGATGCAGGTGTATCTGTGGTATAAAGGCACCTACTATCCCACCACTCTTTCTCAGGTGAACGGTGAGGAGTACACCCTCATCGGCTGGTACGATGGCGGCCTGCGCGCGGCAGGCGGCAAGATCCGCGTGCTGATCGCGGTCAGGAAAAACTGAATCCGGCCCGGCCCTCCCCGATGGGAGGGCTTTTGCTGTCCGCACAGCGCATACGGTCAAGCTTAAAAATGAATAAAATTTACGCACGTGATGATATCATTTTAGGTTGATTGAGCAAAGAATCAAAAGAAGTCCCATAATCATATTGACATAATGGGTAATGGGGTGTAAACTACGTGCATCGGGTCGAGCAAATCCGAAAATTGAGATCATTCAGGGAGGAAACGGCTATGATGTGTTGTTGCGCAATGTGTTGTTGTACCGCAAACGCTTCCCGGACCGGCCGCCCTGCAGTATGGTATGCCGTGTGAGCATATCTGCAAATTCTGTGTGGGAACACGCAGAGAGATCTGACGCTGACCGCCTGGGAGCTTACTCGAAGAGGGAGCTTCCGGGCGTTTTGTTTTGACCCGCAAATCAGGATACAAGGGAGGAATCCGGCAATGGACTGGAATGCGATCCAGCAATATTTGCCGCTCTACCAGAAAGCAGCTGTGCTGACGGTACGGCTGGGCGTTGCAGGCATCATTTTTGCCATCATCATCGGGCTTGCGTGCGCGGTGATCCAATACGACAAGGTGCCGGTGCTGCGGCAGATCGTGGGTGTTTACATCCAGCTGTCCCGCAACACGCCGCTGCTGGTGCAGCTGTTCTTTATCTACTATGGCCTGCCTAAGGTGGGCATCCGGACCAATGCCGAGATCTGCGGCATCGCAGGTCTGGCATTTCTGGGCGGCAGCTATATGGCCGAAGCATTTCGCAGCGGTCTGGAAGCCATCGAGCCCATCCAGACCGAGAGCGCCTACAGTCTGGGCATGGATCGTCTGCAGACCATGCGGTATGTGATCCTGCCGCAGGCAATGTCCACAAGTATGCCGGCCTTCATGGCAAACGTGATCTTCCTGCTCAAGGAGACCAGCGTGTTCAGCGCCATCAGCCTGATGGACCTGATGTTCACGGCCAAGGATCTCATCGGTATGTATTCCAAGACCATCGAATGCCTGTTCCTGCTGGTGGCGTTCTACCTCATCATCCTGCTGCCGGTGTCCATCGTGGGCAGCCTGATCGAAAGGAGGCTGCGCTATGCTGGATTTGGGTCTTGACGTCCTGTTCAAGGGCAAAAACATGGCCCGCCTGATGGGAGGTCTTGGCGTAGCTCTCAAGATCAGCGCGGCATCCGTGCTGATCAGCCTGCCGCTCGGCATTCTGCTGGGTGTGCTGATGACCTTCCGCAATCCCATCATCAAGGCGATCCTGCGGCTGTATCTGGAATTTATCCGCATCATGCCGCAGATGGTGCTGCTGTTCCTCGTCTACTTTGGCACAACCCGCGCGTTCGGGTGGAACCTTTCCGGCGAGACGGCATCGATCATCGTGTTCGTGCTGTGGGGCACTGCCGAAATGAGCGACCTTGTGCGCGGTGCACTGATCGCCATTCCGAAGCACCAGTACGAGAGCGCTGAAGCGCTGGGTATGAGCCGCATCCAGACCTACTGGTACATCATCATCCCGCAGACGGTGCGCCGCCTGATCCCGCTGTCCATCAACCTGATCACCCGTATGATCAAAACCACCAGTCTGGTGCTGATGATCGGTGTGGTAGAGGTGATCAAGGTGGCCCAGCAGATCATTGAGGCCAACCGCACCGCAAGCCCCAATGCAGCCTTCGGCATCTATCTCACAGTTTTTGTGCTATATTTCCTTGCATGCTGGCCCATCAGCCTGCTGGCAAGCTATCTGGAAAAGAAATGGAAGTGACCGTGTATGGCAGAACCTATTTTGACCGTTGAACATTTGATCAAAGCCTACGGCGAGACCCCGGTGCTGGACGATATCAGCTTTGCCGTCAAGCCCGGTGAGGTCATCGTGGTGGTCGGCCCATCGGGCTGCGGCAAAAGCACGCTGCTGCGCTGCTTGAACGGTCTGGAGCCCACCCAGAGCGGCCGTGTGCGTCTGGGCAGTGAGACCGTTGCCTACGGCGGCAAAAACCTCACCCAGCTGCGCCAGCGGATCGGCATGGTGTTCCAGAGCTACGAGCTGTTCCCGCACATGACGGTGCTGGACAATGTCCTGCTGGCTCCCACCAAGGTGCAGAAGCGCCCCAAAGCAGAGGTGCAGCAGGAGGCCGAGGCTCTGCTGGACCGCGTGGGGCTGCTTGCCAAGAAAAACAGCTACCCGCGTGAGCTTTCCGGCGGACAGAAGCAGCGTGTTGCCATCGTGCGCGCACTGTGTATGCACCCGGAGATCCTTCTGTTTGATGAAGTGACCGCTGCCCTTGACCCGGAAATGGTGCGCGAGGTGCTGGACGTTATGCTGGACCTTGCCAAGCAGGGCAAGACCATGATCATCGTTACCCACGAAATGCAGTTTGCCCGCGCCATTGCCAACCGTGTCATCTTCCTGGATGGCGGCAAGATCGTGGAAGAGGCTGCACCGGCCGAGTTCTTTGACCGGCCCAAGACCGAGCGCGCGCAGCGCTTCCTGCGCACATTCACGTTTGATGCTGTGAAATGAGTCACAGATCAAGATAAAGACTGCGGGTGTTTCGCAGCCAATGGGAAAGATTTTGTAAAGGAGAATCCACTATGAAACAGTCTAAAATTTCTCGTCGTTCCTTCCTGCTGGGTCTGGGCGCAGTGTCCGCTGCTGCCGTTCTGACCGCATGCGGCGGCTCTTCTTCTGCTTCCACCGCAACTGCAGCATCCGGCAGCAGCGTGGTCTACCGCACGCTGGATCAGATCAAGGAGTCCGGCACCATCAATATCGGTGTCTTCTCCGATAAGAACCCGTTCGGCTACGTGGATGAGAACGGCGAGTATCAGGGCTATGATGTCTACTTTGCCCGCCGTCTGGGCGAGGATCTGGGCGTAGAGATCAACTTTGTTTCTACCGAGGCTGCCAACCGTATCGAGTATCTGCAGACCGGCAAGGTGGATGTGATCCTGGCAAACTTCACCGTGACCCCCGAGCGCGCAGAGGAAGTGGACTTCGCTCTGCCTTACATGAACGTTGCACTGGGCGTCATTTCTCCGGACAGCAATGTTATCACCACTCTGGACAACTGGAATGCTGACGATCAGATGATCGTCATTTCCGGCACCACTGCCGAGACCTACCTGACCAAGGAGTACCCCGACATTCCGCTGCAGAAGTACGATTCCTATGCAACGGCCAAGAATGCACTGGAGAACGGCAACGGCGTGGCATGGGCCAACGACAACACCGAGGTCATTGCATTTGCAAAGCAGAACACCGGCTACACGGTCGGCATTCCCTCTCTGGGCAGTCAGGACACCATTGCTCCCGCTGTGAGCCAGGGCAACACCACCGTTCTGGATTGGCTGAACGAGGAGATCAAGGCTCTGGGCGAAGAAAACTTCTTCCACAAGGACTATGAGGAGACTCTGGTGGATACCTACGGCCTTGACTATGAGGACGAGCTGGTCGTTGAGGGCGGCGAGACCGCTGCCAGCGAGGCAGCATCTTCTGAGGCTGCTGCTTCCGAAGTGGCTTCCAGCGCAGCCGCACAGTAAATAAATAACACCGAACGGGCAGGAGAGGGCTGAACCTTTCCTGCCTGTTTTTGCATTGCACCATCTGCCGGAACGTGCTATACTGGAACAAAACAACTCCTGTCCGAAAAACCTGAAAAAGAGAGGATGTTCCCAATGAAACGTGCCTATACGAACGGGATCCTGCTGGATGGCACCGAGCAGATGCAGCCGGTAGAGCACAAAATCCTACTGACCGAGGATGATAAGATCACTGCCATTGCCGATGAGGGTGTGGATCTGGATGGCTATGAGGTCATCGATCTGCACGGCAGCTACATCATGCCGGGTCTGGTCAATCTGCATGTGCATCTGGCGGGCAACGGCAAGCCCAGCGCAAAGCCGCGGGACAATGCTGCGCTGGTGCGCAAAATTCTGAGCAATGGCCTGACCCGTGCGGTGGCCTACAGGCTGGTGTGCAGCTACGCGAAGCTGGAACTGCTGGGTGGCGTGACTACCATCCGTACCGTGGGCGGCATTGCGGATTTTGACACCCGCTGCCGGGACGATGCCGCTGCAGGCAGACTGCTGGCACCGCGCATTCTTGCCGCCAACGAGGGCATTTCGGTGCCCGGGGGACACATGGCGGGTTCGGTGGCAGTTGCGGCCCATAACAATGCCGAAGCGCTGGCTCAGCTCAGAAAGGCCAGCGGCCAGAAGGTGGATCTTGTCAAGCTGATGATCACCGGCGGTGTGCTGGATGCCACGGAAAAGGGAACGCCCGGAGAGCTGAAAATGAAGCCGGAGATGGTCAAAGCCGTCTGCGACGAAGCCCACAGGCTGGGCTACACCGTAGCAGCACACACCGAATCGCCGGAGGGCGTAAAGGTGGCGCTGGAAAATGGGGTGGATTCCATCGAGCACGGTGCAAAGATGGACGATGAGACGGTCCGCCTGTATAAGGAGCGGGGAGCCTTCCTGTGCACGACCATCTCCCCGGCGCTGCCCTATGCGCTGTTCGATACAGCGGTTTCCGGTGCCTCGGAAAAGGATCAGTACAACGGAAAAATCGTGTTTGACGGTGTGGTGGAAAGCGCAAAGACCGCACTTGCCAACGGCATCCCGGTGGGCTTGGGCAATGACGTGGGCTGCCCCTACATCACCCAGTATGATTTCTGGAGGGAGCTGTGCTATTTCCATAAGTATTGCGGTGTGAGCAATCGGTTTGCCCTCTACACGGCGACCCTGCGCAATGCACAGCTGGCCGGAGTAGGAGATGTGACCGGTTCCATTGAGCCGGGCAAGAGCGCAGACTTTATTGTGACGAAGCACGATCCGCTGAAAGACCTGCGTGCGCTGCAGCATCTGGAACTGGTGGTGTGCCGGGGCCATGTGGTCAAAAAGCCGAATCCCAAGCGCAATAAAACGGTCGATGCCCTGCTGGACCCGTATCTGGCATAAAACTGCGGAAAGCGATCAAAAGAAAAGCAAGGGGCTGCTGCACCAGATGACGTGCGGCAGCCCCTTGCTTTGCAGCGGAAGATTCACATGCTTGCCATCACAGCCAGAATGCTCTGCCAGCTTTTGTTCCGGGCGGGGGAAGTGTGAGCCGAACGGCTGCGGCTGACTGCTGCAGCTGCGCCGGAAGCGGCAGGGCCCATGGCAGTCAGCGGCACAGACGGATGGAAGAATACGGCGGTATCGCTGGCCAGCCACTGGGCCGCAAGGTGCGCGGCCTGCGGGTCTGCCTGCAAGGCGCGGCGCTCGCTTCCGGCCAGAAAATCTGCCAGCCAGTAGAGGATGGCGCTCAGCGGCTGACTGGGTGCAGGGCCCTGACTCCAGTAGGTCCAGCGGGCACCAGCCCCTACAAAGCTCTCCACGGTAACAACGGCACCGGTGCGGGCGTTCTGCGGGATGCTGCCCTGATGATCGGCTCCTGCAAGGGTGCGCAGCTCAGACAGGATGCGCTGGGTGCGTGCCAGATCCAGCCGGTCTTCCCGGCAGTAGGCGCGGAAATCGGTCTCGTCGATCAGGCCGTCGGCACTGGAAGGAAAGCGGCCTACCAGTTGCCCATCAGCATTGTGGCACAGCTGCCAGCCCTTGCGGAACAGCTGAAAGTTCAGGCAGCGGCGCCCCATGGTGGAGTAGCACAGAATGGAAGTACTCTCACCGGGCAGCTGCTTGAGCTCCAGACAGGCATCGTTGCCGCAGGTATCCTGCAGCTTTACCGTTAAAAGAAGCTGCGCACGGGGGTGCTGGGCAGACATGGCGTTGTGCATTGCGGTAAAATAATGGCTGGCGTCCATCGTGAGTTCCTCCCTGAAAAGCTGATACAGCGGTTCGTTGTATAACAGGCGGGTTCTGCAGCAGACAGCCCTGTGCACGGGGCGGCTTACGCAGGATTGTTTTATCTTGTGAACCCAGTATAGCATATTTCACAACGAAAAACAACTATAAGTTTATCAAAAATTGAAAGAATTTGCAGGATGCGGCAGGGTAAGCAAAACCCGGACGAAACACGGTTGTGATGCGGTTGTATAAAACGGCCTGCAGACGGAGAAAACTCTCTCGTCTGCAGGCCGTTGCTCTTATAAAACTCTTATTTCAGTCGCCCAGTTCCCGGATCTCGTTCTGGATCAGCCGCCCGGCAGCACGGGCCAGCTGGTCCATGCCGCGGATGCGTGCCATATTTTTGCCGTAGATCTGTGCAGCGGCACCGGCAGAGCTATCCTCGCCCATGAACACGGCAGATACCCGGATGCCTATGCGCTGCAGCGCACGCACCTGCGCGGTAGTGTCGGCCACACCTGCGGCGTCTTCGTAACCGCAGCCCAGCGGTTTTTCCGGGCTGGGCGGGATGCGGCGGCTGTCGTTGGGCGAAGCATCTGTCAGTACGATGAGCAGGTGCCGCGGCGCAGGGCCGGGCGCAAACTGCAAAAGGTCGCCTGCGGCCCGCAGGGCAAGGCCGTCACGGTTCCAGCCGGAAGCGAAATAACGGTTGATATTCTGCAGGTTTTTGTCCGCAAAGCCCTTGAGCACACGCAGCACAGTGTAGCCCCGCAGGCTGCTGAAGCTGGACACCCGCACCGGGATCCCGCAGGCTGCAAGGCTCTGGGCCAGAATAGAGCCCTGCGCCGCAATGACCTCCTGACAGTGCAGGCGGGACGCAGATGCGTCCAGCAGAAGATCCACCGTGAAGGAAGGCTGGTTCTCTTCCTCGGCACACAAAAACACCCGGTCATCGTTCAAAAGCGGGGCCCGCCAGATGCGTCCGGCATTCAGGTTTCCGCTGCGGGCCACACGGGCGTTGGGCTGCTGATGTACCAGAATGCAGTTGCGGATCTGTTCGGTGAGCCGTAGCACGACGCTGCGGTGCAGTTCCCGGTTCTTAGCGTAGTAGGCACGGTTGCGGTCAGCCTGAAGTTCAGCCTGCTCAGCCAGATGCTTTGCCTCCGGGGTGGGGGCCTGCTCCGGGCTTGGCACACCGGCGCTGAACCACAAATGGCATCCCAGGTGGTCGCCCACGCAAAGCTCCTGCTCGGCCTTGCGCAGCCGTTCCGGCGGGTAGAGGGAGCGGCCGAAGCAGCTTTCGATGTAGGCTCTGTCCTGCGCGGCATCCTGCTTCAGGGTGATGTGGGCCCTGCGCTTGTCCACCGCCAGTCCGCCGCCCACAGCATCCACGGAGCTTGAGTGCTCCACGGTCACGCGGTCCGTTTTGATCATCTGGGTGGGCATGGCTTTGGTGGCAAGTTTTGCCAGCAGGCCGTCCAGATGCAGATGCAAAGCTGCTTTCTGGTGCACAGTACCGTCGAACAGGTTGAATTTTGCGTAGATCGATAAAATTTCGGCTTTCAGCTGTTCCGGCTCCGGCACATGCTCCGGGGCCAGCGCGGCGGCAAGGCCGGACTCGTAAGGGGTCATCACCGGGTCGGTGCGGCCCAGTACACGCCGCCAGCGTGCGGCCTGCATGGTGTAGACCAGCTGATTTTTTGCCATCCACTCCTGCCGCGAAAGCTTGTACTGGATGGCAAAGAAATAATCTGCATGGGCATGGCGCAGTGCTTCCAGCACCGGGCGGCGGGGCAGCTCCAGCCGATAGGCTGCATTTTCCAGATACAGCCATGTCATGTCGTCCAGCATCGTCTGCCGCAGATCACCGTCCCATGCATCAAAGATGCTGCGGATCAGCGCGTCACCGTAATATTTGTGGATGAGGCCCACGACCGTGTTCATGTAAAAATCGGTGGTGCCGTCGGTATAGCGGGCCAGAAACAACGGCTCAAAGCCATAGGCTCCTGCAGCAGCCCAGACCTGATTGGCCGCACGCCGCTCCTGAGCGGTGTAGCTCTGGGCGTCCATCAGCCAAAGAGCTTGGCGGCATCCAGCTTGGCCGGAATGCGCGCTGCGATCACATCACGGATCAGGCTCTGCTCGTAGGAGTCAAAGGCTTTGTTGGTGATGCCCATATCCAGTGCCGCGCCTGCCGTAATGCCGCGCCGGATCAGCCGCAGGGCATCCAGCATGCCGCGCAGGTCCAGCGCCTTGGTGGAAATTTCCGCACTGTCGCACTTTTTCTGCAGGTCAAGGAACAGCAGTGCAAACTGGCGCACATACTTGGAAGCAAGATCGGGGAACTGCGTCCGCAGCAGCTTTTCCAGATCGTCCTGCGTAATGGTGGGCATCTGGATGACCACGAAACGGGAGGTGAGGGCCTCGTTCAGCTCACGGGTGCCGGCGTAACCGTAGTTCATGGTGGCAATAAAGCGGGTCTCCTCCGCCAGCGGGATGCGGTCGTAGCCGGGCACATCGATGGCGCGGCGGAAGTCCAGCACCGCGTGCAGCACGGCTAGCGCTTCGTTTTTAGCCATGTTGATCTCGTCCAGCACACCAAAGCCGCCGCACTGGGCGCAGCGGTATACCGGGCCGGGCCGGAACACCACCTGACCGTCCGCAAAAGTGTCCATGCCGATGAGGGACGCCGCATCCATGTTCACATGGAAGGAGATGTCCCACGCAGGACGGCCAAAGGCGGCGGCAAGGTTTTCCGCCAGCACGTTTTTGCCGGTGGCTTTTCCGCCTGCCAGCAGTAGGTTTTCGCCGCAGAGCAGCGCCGCCAGCGCCTGCTCCCACACCTGTTTGCCGTAGTAGGTAAAGGCAGGGGAAGGGATGCGCGGGCGCAGTGCGTCCGGCAGGGCATGGGCAGCGCGGTACTGTTGGACTGCTTCCAGCAGGGCGGGGTCTACCCCTTCCTGCTGCAGAGTTTCAAGGAGATCAGACATTTGTACAAACACCTCGATTTTGCCGGTTGTCTGGCACAAACCGGCTGTTCAGCTTTATCATAGCACAATCGTGGGGATTTGTGTAGGGGGCATGTGGCGAAAAAATGGCAAAGAGAGGCGGCCCCCAAACAGGGACCGCCTCTCTTCATGAAGAAAGAAGAAATGGAAAAACGCTTAAGTTGTGCCGGAAAACCGCGCTGGATCAGGCGTTATCCAGACCCGCCATCTGCTTGACGGCCTTCATGGCGAAGGTCAGGGTGCGGCCCATGGCCACACCGGCCATCAGGCAGGGATAGTTGTTGGCAAAAAAGCTGCCGGACATATCACCGGTGATATACAGGCCCTCCATGGGCTGGTTGTTGTTGTCCAGCGCCTGACCCTTTTCGTTGATGGCAATGCCCTGCTCGGTGGTCAGCAGAGAGGCACCAAGCCAGCAGCCATAGAAGGGCGCAGTGCGGATGGCACTCAGGCGGTAAGCGGGCTTGCCGAAATCCTCGTCGTTCTGCTTGTCGTACAGCTCATTGTAACGCTCCACGGTAGCAAGGAAGGTGTCCTTGGCAGCGCCGGTAAAGCCCATCTTGTCGGCCAGCTCGTCCAGCGTATCGCACTTGAACAGTGCACCGGCCTCGATAGCCTCGTCCATCTTACCCTGAATGTACTTCTCGCCGCCGTTGCGGGTCTGGGCAGAGCAGCCGATGGTGTGGAAACGCTTTGCGTCCTCCAGAATGTTGGCATCGCAGATCTGTGCGTAGACGCGGCCCGGCTGGTGGGCAGCAGCGTAGACGATATCGTTATAGGGGCAGCTCTCGTTGGCGAAGCGCTCGCCGTTGCGGTTCACCTTCAGGAAGGGCTGGGTACCGGGGTTGTACTGGCGGATCTTGCCGGGGAAGGCCTTGCCGCCAAAGGCGGAGTCGCTATCCACATAGCCGCCATCCACGCCGGGGGCAACAACGCCGCGGTCAAACAGCATGGGAGCGGCTTCCTTGTCCAGATTGGCACCGGCCCACACAGCAGCGCGGATGCCGTAGCCCTTGTCGGCGGGGGAGTAGGAGCAGGCAGTGGTCACGCTGGTGCCCAGCGGGTCCAGCTGCTCCATCATGTAGGGGTTGCCGGGGAAGCCGCCGCAGGCCAGCAGCACGCCCTTGTTGGCGTTGTAGCGGATAAAGTGGTCATCCTCGGTGCTCTGGGCGATGATGCCGGTAATGCGGCCCTCGCTGTTCTTTTCCAGCTTGGCCAGACTGGTCTTGAAGTCCACATCGTAGCCCAGCTCCTGAATGTACTGCAGCAGCAGCTCATTGCGGGGCAGGCCGGATGCGCTCTCGCTGGCCATGTAGTTGTGCTCCTGCACAGGGTAGAGGTAGTCGGTGTTGTGCTCGGCATTCTCTGCAGGCCATGCAGCCTCGCTGCCGGAGGTGAAATCGCATACCCAGCCGTACTTATCTTCCAGAATGCTGCGCATGAAGTCGTGCATGGCGGCAGACTCGTTGATCCAGGTCTTGACAACGCGCTGATCGCACTTGCCGGAGGCGTAGCGGGAGATCTCGCTCAGCAGCTTTGCCTTATCGGTGGCGGGTTCGCCAGCCTCCTTAGCGGCAGCAGAATCAACAGCACCGTACCAGTGGCGGGTGTCCTGTACGTTGGCATTCTGCTCAATAACGCGGAAGTTCAGGCCGTTGGCAGCTGCATAGGCGGCAGCAAACATACCGCCGTTGCCTGCACCTACAATCAGGATGTCGGTGTCCACGGTCTCGGTGATGGCAGTCTCGTCGATATCAGGTTCTTTGCCCAGCCAGTCGTTTGCGTCGCCTGTGGGCAGCTGCACGCTGGACACCACGGCCTCACCCTTTGCCTGTGCGTAGCAGCTCTTGGCAGCCTTCATCACGGCATCGGAGGTGATGGTAGAGCCGGAAACGCCGTCGATCTCGGCAGAACCGGCAGCCAGCAGCTGCTCGCGCAGCTCATCGGCAGCGGCAGCGCCGAAAGAAGCGGTCTCGCCGGAGGTGTCCACCACCACGTCGGTGACAGCGCTGTCAGAGAAGGTCATGGTGACCTTGACGGTGGAGGAGATGCCCTCGGCAGTGCCCTCGTAGGTGCCGGGAATGTACTGACCGGCGGCACCGGAGGCAGTGGAGCCGGAGGCGGAATTGCAGGCAGCCAGTGCGCCGGCAGTGACACCGCTCATGGCGGCGGCAGCGGCGATCTTCAGAAAGCCCTTGCGGGAGATCTTGTTCATAGGTACGCTCTCTTTCTCTTTTCTCTTCTTGTTTTTCTTCTCATCTTTTTCTTCTCATCGCGCAGCAAGGTAAAAACCACTTTGCTGAATCTTTAACAATTGTAGCGTAGAGTGACGCACTTTACAATTCAATTATGTTATATTATAATTTAGGAAATCCTAATGTAAGAAAGCGAGGATGCGCAGATGAACCAGAGTGCACTGGATGGATTTGTGAAGATCGTAGAGATGGACAGCTTTTCGGCAGCAGCAGAGGCACTGTATCTTTCGCAGTCAGCGCTTTCGCAGCAGATCCGCACATTGGAAGGACAGCTGCAGTTTGAACTGTTTCAGCATGTACCGCGCCGGGTGATCCTGACCCCGGCAGGCCGGGACTTTTATCCCAAGGCAAAGCAGCTGACAGCTCTGTATCAGGAGGCGGTGCGCCATGCCCGCGCGGTACAGCAGCAGGAAAATCCGCCGGAAAGACATCTGATCATCGCAGGGTGTCATGAGGCCATGCGAATGTTCGTATACGACCTGTTTTCCCTGACAAGTGACCTGTGCCTGCAGTATACCCCCATTCTGGGGTGGTGTGCCAACCGCAGCGAGGTCTGGCGCAGCCTGAAAAAAGGGGAGATGGATCTTTCCTTCCAGCTGGAAAGTGCAGAGTTCTACGCGCAGGGGCTTACCTTTGTGCCGCTGTTCTATATGCCGGAATTTTGCATCCCCATCCACCCACCCGCTGATATGCCGGAGGGCAGACTGACCTTGGAACAGGCATTGCAATACCGCTGGCTGCCTATCAAGGAGATGTACCAGACTGTCTACGAAACAAGACTGCTGCAGGAGGGAATGGACCGAGGGGTGGAGTTTACGCCGGTGGGCGGTATCCGCAGTGCAGCCTACGGCGACCCGGCACTCAAGATGATCCCGCCTTTCTACTACCGCAGACCGGACCTCAGTTTTGTGCGGGTACTGGACTGGGGCAGGGGACACCGGTTTGGCATCGTGCTGGGGCAAAAGCGCGAGGACCCGTGGGTGATGGCCTATGTCCGCGCGTTGCAGCAGTTGCTGCCGTCCCTCTCGGAAAAGCTGTTCGGCCTGAAGCTGGAACCGGTGGAGGAATCATAAAGAAAAGACGAAAACCCTCTCAGGCACCGACAGATGTAGAAAAGCTCCCCCTCTCGGGGGAGCTGGCATCGCGCAGCGATGACTGAGAGGGTAAACAAATAGCACCTGCTGCCCTCGGAAAGGAAGGCAGCAGGTGCTATTTTTGTGCTTATACTGCGATGGCGGCAGCTTACTCCACCACGTCCTCGAACTGGCTGTTGTACAGATCGGCGTAGAAGCCGCCAGCTTCGATCAGCTGGTCGTGGGTGCCCTGCTCCACGATGTCGCCATCTCGCATCACAAGGATGAGGTCGGCGTCCCGGATGGTGGAAAGACGGTGGGCGATCACAAAACTGGTGCGGCCCTCCATCAGGCGGTCCATGGCGGTCTGGATGCGCTGCTCGGTGC
>ERZ506887.563-NODE-563-length-21425-cov-4.451380_pt1 | contig 21425 bp, 16 predicted proteins | sample MGYA00512905_ERZ506887 | MGnify/ENA metagenome assembly ERZ506887 | reverse complement strand
TTACGGTCAGTTTCTTTTTCATGGTGTCTCCTTTAACGGTTTGGGAAGGGGGAATAAAAATGGTCGATTATACAAAAGATCCGCAGAAACTGTGTTCCTGCGGATCTCTTTTGGTGGAGACGAAGAGGATCGAACTCTCTACCTCTTGACTGCCAGTCAAGCGCTCTCCCAAGTGAGCTACGCCCCCATGTGTTTTTGGACTGCTTGACTATAATAGCATATCATGGGGAGTTTGTAAAGACCTTTTTTCAAAAAAATTCGGGTAAAACAAAAACTTTACCCGAATCCTTTTGCTTTTATGTTATTCCAGCTCAAAGGCGCCGGTATACAACTGATAGTATTTCCCTTTTTGGGCGATTAGCATATCGTGTGTACCACGCTCGATAATGCGTCCGTGTTCCAGCACCATGATGACATCGGCATTCTGCACGGTGGAGAGACGATGCGCGATGACGAATACCGTCCGGCCATGCATCAGCTGGTCCATGCCGCGCTGTACAATGACCTCGGTGCGGGTATCAATGCTGGAGGTGGCTTCATCAAGAATCATCACGGGTGGATCGGCGACTGCCGCCCGTGCGATGGAAATGAGCTGGCGCTGCCCCTGAGAAAGATTGCCGCCATCACCGGAAAGGATAGTATTATAGCCATCCGGCAGATGGGAGATGAAGTAGTGCGCATTGGCCAGCTTGGCTGCCGCAATGCATTCTTCATCGGTGGCATCCAGTCGTCCATAGCGGATGTTATCCATTACGCTACCGGTAAAGAGGTTGACATCCTGCAGGACCACGCCTAGGCTGCGTCGCAAGTCACTCTTTTTGATCTTGTTAATATTGATACCATCGTAACGGATCTTGCCATCGGCGATATCATAAAAGCGGTTGATAAGGTTGGTGATGGTAGTTTTACCGGCTCCGGTTGCACCGACAAAGGCGATCTTCTGTCCGGGCTCAGCATACAGGGTAATATCATGCAGAACGGGCTTTCCATCCACATAGGAAAAATCCACATCTTTCATGCGCACATCGCCGTGCTGCCTTATCAGCTCATAGCCGCCTTCCGGCAGAGGCTTTTTCCAGGCCCATATGCCGGTTCGATGGTCGGCCTCTGCCAGGGTGCCGTCTTTTTCTTCGGCATTTACCAGCGCAACTTCACCATGGTCCTCTTCGCTGGGTTCATCCATCAGTTCAAAGATGCGCTCGGCGCCAGCCAGCGCCATGACGACAGAGTTGATCTGCTGGGAAACCTGGCTGATGGGCATGGTAAAGCTGCGGCTGAGCTGCAGGAAAGAAGCAATGCTGCCCAGTGTCATTGTACCGATGCCGGTCAGGGTTAGATTGGGTACCGCGGCTATGGCCAAAAGACCACCCACAATAGCGACCAGTACATACTGTAAATGCCCAAGGTTGCCCATAATAGGCATCATAATATTGGCATAGGTGTTTGCTTTTGTAGCGTTTTCACAGAACTCATTATTGAGTACATCAAAGTCCTTTTGATTTTGTTCTTCATGGCAGAAAACCTTGACAACCTTCTGCCCGCCGATCATTTCTTCAATAAAGCCATTTACTTTGCCAAGGGATTGCTGCTGCTTTACAAAGTATTTGGCGCTGCCGCCACCTACATTCTTTACGACGAACAGCATCAATCCCAAAAAGACAAACATGAGGAGGGTAAGCCACACACTGGTACTCAGCATGGCAATGAATACTGCTGTGATGCTGATGATGGAACTGACCGCGTTGGGCAGGCTCTGGCTGATCATTTGCCGCAAGGTATCGGTATCGTTGGTGTAGTAGCTCATCACATTGCCATGGGTATGGGTATCAAAGTACTTGATGGGCAAGGTTTGCATGTGGGCAAACATATCGTCCCTTATGGTTTTCAGGGTGCCCTGCGCCACGGGGATCATCAGCCGTGTCTGCAAGTAGGAAGCCAGCATACCGGCCAGGTAAATGCACCCCATCATGGTCAAAGCTTGAAGAAGCGGGGCGAAGCTTGGTGCCGACTGTCCAATAAGCGGAGCGATATAATCATCGATCAGCGATTTGAGGAAAAGAGAGGCGGAAACACTGGCTACTGTACTGATGATGAGTAAAATAAAAACACATACCAGCCGGGCTTTATTTCCTTTGGCGATGTAGCCTATAAGGCGTTTCAATGTTCCTCTGGCATCCTTGGCCCGCTTGCCGCCGGTAAAGCATCTTCTAGGAGCAGCACTCATTCTTCCAGCCCCCCTTTCTGTTGAGATTCATAGACCTCACGGTAGATTTCATTATTGGCCAGCAGTTCTTCGTGGGTGCCGCAGGCGTTTATTCTGCCGTTATCCATTACAACGATCTGGTCGGCGTCCATCACCGAGCTGATGCGCTGGGCAATAATGATTTTTGTGGTATTGGGGATTTCCTCACGGAAGGCCTGGCGGATCAGGGCATCAGTCTTTGTATCCACGGCACTGGTGCTGTCGTCCAGAATAAGGATCTTCGGCTTGCGCAGGATCGCACGGGCAATGCACAGGCGCTGCTTCTGCCCGCCGGAAACATTGGTACCGCCCTGCTCGATATAGGTATCATACCCATCGGGGAAGGTGCGGATAAAGTCATCGGCCTGCGCCAGACGACAGGCGTGTACCAGCTCCTCGTCGGTCGCATCGGGGTTGCCCCAGCGCAGGTTCTCCTTTATCGTCCCGCTGAACAAGGTATTCTTCTGCAATACCATCGCCACATTGTGCCGCAGTGTCTGCAGGTCATAGTTCCGGACATCTATACCGCCTACCTTTACACAGCCGCCAGTCACATCGTACAGACGGGGGATGAGCTGCACTAGGCTGCTTTTGGAAGATCCGGTGCCGCCGATAATACCAACCGTCTGTCCAGAGGGGATAATCAGGTCAATGTCATCCAGCACCGTTTTATCGGGACGCTTGGCATAGCTGAAGCTCACATCAGTGAATTCCACACTGCCGTCTTTGACCTCGTACACAGGGTTATCACAGTTGGTGATATCACTTTCCTCATCCAGCACTTCCACGATGCGCTCAGCAGAGGCACGGGACATGGTGATCATGACAAATACCATCGAAAGCATCATCAGACTGGAAAGGATCTGCATGATGTAGGTAAAGAAACTCATCAGGTTGCCGGTGCTCATGTTGCCAATGACGATCTGTTTGGCACCCAGCCAGGAGACCAAAATCATACAGGCATACACACAGCCTTGCATCAGTGGGGAGTTGAGGGCCAAGATGCGCTCGGCAAGTGAAAAATCCTTATAAATGGTGCCGGAGATGGTATCAAACTTTTCGATCTCGTGGTCCTCGCGCACAAAGTTTTTTACCACACGGATACCGGAAAGATTCTCCTGCACTACGCCATTCAGTCTGTCATAGGTCTTAAAGACCCGTTCAAACACGGGGTGAACATGTTTGATGATAAGGTAAAGCCCCACACCAAGGATGGGAATGACGGCCAGGAAAATGAGAGAGATATCGTGATTGATGCGAAAGGACATGACCATGGCGAAGATGAGCATGGCAGGGCAGCGGATAAGGGTACGAATGATCATCATAAAAGCATTCTGCACATTGCTCACATCGGTAGTCAGACGGGTGACCAGACCAGCGCTGCTGAATTTATCAATATTGGAGAAGGAGTATACCTGCAGATGATGAAACATATCATGCCGCAGATTGCGAGCAAAGCCTGCCGTGGCGCGTGCACAGCTCCGGCCGCTCAGTGCACCAAAAGTAAGCGCTACCAGTGCAAAACCCACTAGAATGGCACCATATCGCAGGATCATGCTCATGTTGCCAGCTTCTATGCCCTTATCAATTAGGCCAGCCATTACAAAGGGGATGGCCACATCCAAAAGCGATTCCACCAGTACATAAAGAGGGGAGAGAATCGCGTCTTTTTTATATTCCCGTATGCATTGGGACAGTCGTTTAATCAATGGTTCGTTCCTCCTTGCCAGGGGTCAAGTTTTCTATCACTTTATCTAGCAGGACATAAAGGGTCTTCAACTCTTCGCCGGTTAATCCGGCAGTCGCTTTCTGCTCTACCCGCAGGATATCCTGCTGCATTTGCGCCAGCTGTTCTATGGCGATCGGTGTTAGGACCAGTCGTTTAAGGCGGGCATCGCCCTCCACGGGTTCCCGCACGATCAATCCGTCCCGCACCATAATCTGCAATATGCCGGTTGCGGTGCTGCGCCGGATATGAAATGCTGACTCCAAGTCCTTTTGAAAGACTGGCTGGTCCTCGTGTACTTCTAAATAACCCAAAAACATTTTCTGCATCATGGTTCCGGGGTGGACTGTATCACGATTGGTGCCCAATTCTTGGTGAATCAAGTTGGAGATTCCTTTAATCTTCATGCATATAGACGGGCGCTTTATCTTCATATTGGCTCCTTTCTATCTTGTTAGGATGCTAACAATTATAGCGCAGTTATATAGTCATTGCAATCGTCAAACTTTACAAGATTAAAGCTAAGATGAAAACAATTTATGAACGGAGTGGGCGGGCATATTTCACATCTTTTACGGAAAAATCTCTGTTACTCTGCGCCTATCATTTTTCCCCACGGTATGGTACAATTAAACTGTATTTTTATAAGGAGGAGCACACAGTGAAAAAACAACTTCTTTTCCGCCGTTTTCCGGCGGTTCTATTGGCTCTGCTGACGGTACTGATGCTGGCGCTGCTGCCTGCCTGCGGCGGTATGACAACCCGGCCGATGGGAGAAGATGACCCGCTGGTGCAGGAAAACGGCACGCTGCTGGTTGAGGATGGCTCCTATTCTACGCCAGAGAAGGTGGCAGAATACCTGCATTTTTATGGCCATCTGCCACAGAACTATTTAACCAAGCAGGAAGCGAAAGCACTGGGGTGGGCTGCTTCCCAGGGGAACCTGTGGGAAGTAGCCGAAGGAAAATCCATTGGCGGTGATCGCTTTGGCAACCGCGAGGGTCTGTTGCCGGAAGCTGATGGACGCACCTGGTACGAGTGTGATGTGAACTATATGGGCGGCTTCCGCGGGGCGGAGCGGCTGCTCTATTCCAGTGATGGACTGATCTACTATACCGATGATCATTATGCGAGCTTTACCCTGGTTTATGGCGAGGAGGAAACACCATGAGAGAAGTTTATCTAGAGGGCCGGCTGATGACCGACCGTGCCGCGGCGCATGCAGAGATCAAGGATAAGCTATCCTTGCCGGAGTATTATGGTGCCAATTTGGATGCTCTGTGGGATTGCCTGATCGAAATAGGAGAGGAGACGGTTATTACAGTCCGTCATCCAGGCGCTATGTTTTCTGCCCTGCGGGAATATGGCTGCCGTTTGCTGATGACATTTTTTGAGGCAGAAAAAGAAAACCCTGTTCTACACATTATCATTGGGACCCACACCGCCAACCGAGAGGAGGAAACTGAATGAGTGCTGTTCATTTTCCAAAGGGCTTTGCTCTTGGGGCAGCTTCCGCTGCTACCCAAATTGATGGCAACTGCAAGGAAAGCAACTGGTATGAGTGGTACAAAAATGGAAAGATAAAGGATAACAGCGATCCCAATATCGCAACTGACCATCGCGGCCATTTGGAGGAAGATACCCGCCTAATGGCGGAAATGGGAATTCGTCACTACCGCTTTGGGCTGGAGTGGGCCCGGCTGGAGCCGCAGGAGGGCCAGTTTTCGCAGGAAGAGATTGAAAAGGTGCGAGAGGAAATTACGCTGCTGCAGCAAAATGGCATTCATGTGCTGCTTACCCTGCATCATTTCTCCAATCCTCTGTGGTTTGAGCATCAGGGCGGCTTTTTGGGCAAAAATGCCGTAAAGAGGTACCTTGCCATGGTGGAATTTGCTGTGCGCCACCTTGGTGATCTGGTGGATGAATATGTTACCATCAATGAACCAAATGTCTATGCGGTCTGCGGTTATTTGGGGGCAGGCTTCCCCCCTGGGGAATTCAATATCTCCCATGCTCTGCGGGTAATGAAGGTGATGGGCGAATGCCACCGTCGGGCTTACCGGTTGATTCATAATATCCATAAAGAACTGGGCTATGCCGAACCCAAGGTTGGCCTAGCCATGCATATGCGCGCCTTTGTGCCGTACAATGCGAAAAATTTGTGGCATCGCATTGCTTGCCGCATTTCGGAATACAACTTCCAGACTAAGTTGAACAAGACCTATATGCTGGGCCCCGAGGGCCCCTACGCCGATTTTTTGGGCCTCAATTATTATGCTCGTACTGCTACCTCCGGCTTGGGGGATGGTACTTTGCCGAATGTTCCGGTGAATGATCTAGGCTGGGAGATCTACCCGGCCGGCATTGTGGAGTGCTGCCAAAAACTCCACGCCATTCTGCCAGAATTGCCCATTTACATCACCGAAAACGGTACGGCCGATAATAATGATGCGTTCCGCCGTCGTTATCTTTATGAGCATCTCAAGGTTCTTTCGGAAAGTGGTCTGCCCGTCACCCGCTATTACCACTGGTGCTTTGTGGATAACTTCGAATGGCTGGAGGGCTTTACTGCCCGCTTTGGTCTTGTGCATTTCGATACTGATACTCATGCCCGCACCATCAAAAAGAGCGGAGAGTTCTATGCCCGTATGATTGCGGAGCATGGTATCACCGGAGAAATGGCGGCAGAGGTGGAAAAGGAGGTCTATCCCAATGGCTGATACCCCTTGGTGGAAGCAAAAAGTTATTTATCAGATCTATCCCATGAGCTTTTGCGATAGCAATGGTGATGGTATTGGCGACCTACCGGGTATCATTTCCCGGCTGGATTATCTGCAAAAGCTCGGTGTCGGCGCCCTGTGGCTTTCACCGGTCTATCCCTCACCCAATAAGGATAACGGCTATGATATCAGCGATTACTGCAATATCCACCCCAATTATGGTACGCTGCAGGATATGGATACCCTCATTGCAGAAGCAAAAAAGCGGGACATCCGCATTATTATGGATCTTGTTATCAACCACACCAGCAATCAGCATGAATGGTTCCAGAAGAGCCGCCGCCGCATAGAACCCTACACCGATTATTACATCTGGCGGAAAGGGGAAAAGGGCAAAAAGCCCACCAACTGGGGTAATTTCTTCGGTGGAGATTGCTGGGAGTACGATGACCTGCGTGGGGAATATTATCTTCATCTTTTCGCTAAGGAACAGCCTGACCTCAACTATCACAATGAAGCAGTCATCGAAGCGATTGAAGAAGCCATGCATTTTTGGCTGGAGCGGGGTGTGGCAGGCTTCCGCTGTGATGTCATCAATATCATCTACAAGGAAGCCATCAAAAACGGTAAGTGGCGTCCTGCCCTCACCGGCAGCGAGTATTATCTCTCCACCCCCGGCTGCCATCGGGTGCTGCACCGTCTCCATGAAGATGTGCTCGCCAAATATGATGCCTTTACGGTAGGGGAGACGGTTTTTGTTACGCCTAAAATGGCGGATGACCTAGTCAATCCCGCCCGTGGGGAACTTTCCACGGTATTTGCCTTTGAGCACATGGAAACCGACTGCTATAAAATCAAATGGTTTCTGCGCCGTTTTAGTCCGGATCGATTCTTTGCCTGCTTGACCAAGTGGCAGAAGGCTCTGCCGTGGAATACCGTTTATCTTGAAAACCACGATCAGCCCCGCTCGGTTTCTCGCTTCGGTAATGATACCCAATATCATGATGAAAGCGCCAAGGCACTTGCCACGCTCGTTCTTACCTTGAGGGGAACACCGTTTCTGTATGAAGGGCAGGAGATCGGCATGACCAATTTTGATTTTCCAGATATGCAGAAGGTGCGCGATGTCGAATCCATCAATATCTGGAACATCGGCAAGCGGCTGCACCTGCCGCGCTCACTGCGCTGGCGTATGATCAAGACCAAAAGCCGCGATAATGCCCGTACCCCCATGCAGTGGAACGATAGCCCCAATGCGGGCTTTACTACTGGTACACCGTGGCTTTCGGTCAATGGAAATTATCCCCGTATCAATGCGGCAAAGCAGGAAAATGACCCGCATTCGGTCCTTACTTATTACCGGCAGTTGATTGCCTTCCGCAATGGCAGTGAGATTCTACAAACAGGTGATTTTTTCGAATTATACCGCAAGGATGGAGTTTATGCTTACCGCCGCAGTCTAAATGTCGAAAGCCTTATTGTTGTTATCAGCCTTTCTGCAAAGGAACGACCAAATCCCGTTTCAGGCACCGTTGTCCTTTCCAACTACGGTCGGCAGGAAAGTCCCGCCTGCCTTTCTCCTTATGAAGCACTCATTCTGCGGGAGGTGTAGGCTATGAGACATATCACTCAGCAGGAAAATACCTTTCTGCTTTCCACCGCTCATACTGCTATGCTGCTTCAAATTACAAAGTACAGTCATGTGGAACTGCTGCATTACGGCATGCCGGTATCCATAGAAGACGCCGCGGCCTTGGCAGCCCGCCGTACTATGCCCTATGGCAGCCAGGTGATGTATACCGAAGAAGACCCCACCTACTGCCTCGATAATATTCCTCTTCTCTGGTCGGGGGTTGGCAAAGGCGATTTCCGCATTTCTCCCATTGAACTGGAACTGCCGGATGGCACCCTTACCACTGATTTCGTCTATGAGGATTGTACCCTCCGTGCAGGGACGCTGCCCGCTGTGGGGTTGCCTGCTGCCTACGATGAAAGCGGTGAAGCGGAAACGCTGGTGCTTTCCCTCAGGGAAAAGAAATTTGCCCTGCGGCTGGAGATTATCTTCACCGTGTTTCCAGCAGCGGATGCCATCACCCGTCGCACTGTTCTTTACAATGACGAAACTGTTCCAATTACTGTTCGCAGCCTGATGAGTCAGCAGATCGATCTCCCACAGCTGAAGTATGAGATGCTTACCCTTGATGGTGACTGGATAAGTGAAACGCATGTGCATACCCGGTCGGTGCAGCCGGGGCGGCTGGTCAATGAAAGCACCACCGGCTTTTCCTCCAACCGGCACAATCCCGGCGTGATCCTACTGGAACAGGGAACAGGAGAGAATACCGGTCTTGCCTATGGCTTTAATCTATTGTATAGCGGCAGCCATTACACTGCTGTGGAGCGTTCTCCGCGTGACTTTGTCAGGATTATCTCCGGTATCCAGCCGCAGGGCTTTTGCTGGCGGCTTCCCGCAGGGGAAATTTTCCGTGCACCGGAAGCAGTGATGACTTTTTCCAATGAGGGCCTGAATGGCCTTAGCGGCAATTTTCATCGCTTTGTACGGCAGCATATCCTGCGTGGAAATTGGAAGGAAAAACCTCGTCCGGTCTTGCTTAATAACTGGGAGGCGTACTTCTTTGATTTTACCGAAGCGAAATTGCTTTCCCTCGCCAAACAGGCCAAAGCGGTCGGCGTCGAGCTGTTTGTTTTGGATGATGGCTGGTTTGGTGAGCGAAACAGCGATACAGCGGGTCTTGGCGATTATACCGTCAACCGCAAAAAACTCCCCGGTGGCATCGAAGGCCTGGCGCAGAAGATCACAACGATGGGCCTTCGCTTCGGCTTATGGTTTGAACCGGAGTCTATCAATCAGGATAGTGATTTATACCGCGCTCATCCGGAGTGGGCCTTACAGCAGCCGGGACGGCAGCCCTCTATGGGACGGCACCAGCTCCTGCTTGATCTTACCCGTCCTGAGGTGCGGGATTATATCGTTCACCACATTACCCATCTTTTGGACCATTGCCCCATCACCTATGTCAAGTGGGATATGAACCGCCACATGAGCGATCTTTATTCCGCTGTCACGGCGGGCGGGGAGCTGCCCCACCGCTATATGCTGGGGCTTTACGAGGTGCTGGAACGCATCTTTACCCCTCGCCCCCATATCCTTTTGGAAAGCTGCTCCTCCGGGGGCAACCGTTTTGATCTTGGTATGCTGTGCTACTCGCCGCAGATTTGGTCGAGTGATGATACCGACCCGATTGAGCGTCTTTCCATTCAGAAAGGGCTCAGCTATTTCTACCCGCCCTGCACCATGGGCGCCCATGTTTCACAGTCGCCCCATCAGCAGACTCTAAGACAGACACCGCTTTCCACCCGTTTCAATGTCGCTGCCTTCGGTGTTCTGGGATATGAATTAGATTTGGGCGAGCTTTCCCCGCAGGAGAAAAAGCAGGTTGCGGCACAAATCGAATGGTACAAAAAGTACCGCCCCACCCTGCAATACGGCGATTTCTTCCGTGTTCCCACTTGTCGTCAGGGGCTTGTCAGTTGGGCGGCGGTCGCACCGGATAAGAAACAGGCTGCTGTCCTGCTGGCGCAGCGGCTTTGTACGGCGGCTCCTCCAGCGGACTATCTCACGGTTCCGGGGTTGAAGTCGGAGGCCAGATACCGTGTTGTTGCCGTACCGCAGCAGGTGGCGGTTGCTCGGTTCGGCGGCTTGGTCAAGCACATTGCCCCGGTCAAGCTTTCCACCGATGGCCTGGTGCTGCGCACGGTCAATCGTCACTACGCCCTGCCGGATGGCAGCTTCACCGCCATGGCTTCCGGTGCGGCATTGGCCAGCGGTATTCCGCTCAATGATCAGTTTCTTGGCACAGGCTACCATAAAGATCTGCGCCTTTGGGGGGATTTTGGTTCCCAGCTATATCTCGTCGAGCAACTCGGCGAAAATGAGGAGGATAACACCAAATGAATAAACTGGATAGAAGAAATATGATTTTCTTCGGACTTGGTACCATTGGGCGGGATATGTTCTATGCCTTTGAAGCTAATGCCCTCATTTACTACCTTTCCAATGTTCTCAGCCTGCCGTTAGGCGTCTTTTTGGCTACCAGCATGGTTTTTACTGTGCTGCGTGTCTTTGATGCTCTGAACGACCCGCTGATGGGTCTGCTGGTGGATAATACCCGCTCCCGTCACGGACGCTTTAAGCCCCCGATGGCGTTGGGGGCCTTGGCGGGCGGTGCTTGCTACCTTGTCCTTTTTGCCGATTTTGGTTTGCGGGATTATTGGTTTGTGGCGGTGTTTGCCATTGCCTATATTTTGTGGGATATTTTCTATGGCCTCAATGATATTGCATACTGGTCCATGCTGCCCTCCCTTTCGGTAGAGCAGAAGACCCGTGAAAAGATGGGCGCCTTTGCCCGCATCTGCGCCAATATCGGTATGTTCTCCATCATGGTCGGCTGGGAGCCCATTACCTCCGGTATGGGCAATACCCCCAAGGCGTGGTTTACCGTGGCACTCGCCGTTACCATTCTCATGCTGCTGTTCCAGCTCTTCACACTGTTCCGGCGCGAGGAGGAAAAAACCACCCTGCGTGGCATGTGGGAAGTCCTCACCAAAAATGATCAGCTCCTATGGACGACCCTTGCCATGTCACTCTTTAACATCGGCTACATGAGTACCACTACTATGGCCATTTACTACATGCAGTATGTTTACGGCAATAAGGATATGTACGCGGTGCTGGCGGCGGTTGTCGGCGTAGCACAGCTGCTGGCCTTGGTCATTTTCCAGTCTTTCTCCAAGCGGATGCCGCGCGAGAAGTTGTATCTTTTGGCTACTATCCTTGTTATGATCGGCTATGCCATCTTCTTCTTTGCTGAGGTTAGCATTATCCTCATTGCCGTAGGCGCCCTGTTCATTTTCATCGGTCAGGCGTTCATTCAGCTGCTTATGCTCATGTTCCTGGAGGACACCATCGAGTACGGCCAGTGGAAAAACGGCAAGCGCAGTGAGAGCATTACCCTCTCGGTGCAGCCACTCATCAATAAGATTGGCGGCGCTGTTTCTATGGGCATTACCAGTCTGATGTTGGTCTGGTCTGGTATTAAGGTCGGCGAGACTGCGGCGGAGAGTATCTCGGCGAGCGGCCAGTTCACCGTCAAGCTTATGATGATCGTTCTGCCTGTGGTGTTCATTCTGGCAGGTTATATCATCTATCGCTGCAAGTTTAAGATCAATAAGGAAATGTATGACCGAATTATCAGTGACCTGCGGGTGCGTGGCGAACTGCACGCCGAACCGGCAGATGTCGTTGAAGTGACAGAAACAGTCGAAGTAAAAATCACTAAGGAATAAATATAATAAAAAACGGCTCCTTACCCATCGCAGGGCAGGGAGCCACTTTTCTGTTTCCCTACTTCGTTCCGACGGCGGCAAAAATCGGTTCCGGCTGTGTCGCTTCTCTCAACAGGCGCCAGCCCGCCTTTCGTCGGGCGCTAGCCTGTTTTCGGTGGCTCATTGCCGTCTCCCGCTTTTTCCTCGCCGCCTTACTTTCACTCCGCCACGATCCCCTCAGTGTCCACCGCAAGCTCCATGATATTCCAGCGGTGTTCTAAGCGTTTGCATTTCTCAGCAAATTGGGCAGCAAAGCTTGCTTCATTGGTCAGTGCCAGTAGGGTAGGGCCTGCCCCGCTGATGCAAAAGGCGATCGCCCCGCATTGCTCCGCCGCCGCTTTTACTTTGCCATATTCGGGGATCAGGCTCTCCCGATAGGGCTGGTGCAGCCGGTCGCGCAGCGCCATGGCAATCAGCTCACGGTCGCCGCTGCCCAGCGCTCCCGCCAGTACCGCTGCATGGGAGGCATTGTAGACGGCATCTGTAAAGGCAACCTCTTTTGGCAGCACGGCACGCGCCAGGTGGGTGCTTAGTTCAAAGTCTGGTATCGCCGCAACCCAGCGTAGGGTGGGGGAAAGCGGCAGCTTTACTGTTCGGGGCTTTCCATCCTCCACCAGGCTGGCGGTCAGTCCGCCATAGATAGCAGGAGCCAGATTATCAGGATGGCCTTCTATTTCATTAGTCACCTCCAACAGTTCGGCAGGGGGGAGGGGAGAACCATGCAGCAGGTTTGCGGCGGCGGCTCCGCCCGCAATCAGTGCCGCGCTGCTGCCCAGTCCGCGGCACACAGGTATCTCCGCCCGAATATTCAGTGAAAGGCCTTCATTGGGTAAGCCAAGCCGACTTAACACCGCACGGTACCCCTGTACTGCCAGGTTTTCTTCATTCTGGTACGGCTCCGGACAGCCGGTGATCACAAGCTTGCCGGCAGGCAGTACTTCGCAGGTAATATAATTATACAGCGCCAGCGCACAACCCATGCTGTCAAAGCCCGGCCCGATATTGGCAGTGGTGGCGGGCACCCGCACGGTAATCTTATTCATTTCAGCCCTCCATCTTGCGGCGCACATAGTCCGCCATCTCGCTTACTTCTATACAGTCATGGTGCAGTACCGGCAGTGTTTGCAATTCCGCCAAAGGGGTTGGGACAGGCACACCGGTCAGTGCTTGCAACTTTGCCATTGCAGCAAAGGCATCATCCGGCACCTTCTGCCCCAAGGCTGTCAGCACTGCCGGTGCAAATTTATATGGCGAAGCGGTACTCAGCACCACCGTCTGTCCGCATAATACGGCTTTGTGCTGCTCCGCTACTGCCCATGCCACTGCGGTATGTGGGTCCAGCAGATTCCGTTCCTGCTCCCATACTGTTTTTATTGTTTGGGCAGTCGTTGTGTCATCACAGTACCCACATAGGAAAGTCCCCTGAATTTTCTGCAGCAGATCGCCCTCAATTTGGTACCAGCCCTGTTCGTTCAGCTCACGCATTTTTTCGGCAACCATTTCGGCATCGCCACCGCTGGCCAGGTACAGCAGCCGCTCCAGATTGCTGGAGACCAGAATGTCCATCGAGGGCGAGGAGGTCTTGTAAAAAGGTCGCCGCCGGTCATAGCGCCCCGTCGTTAGGAACTCCGTCAGCACATTGTTGGCATTGCTGGCACACAGCAGTTTGCCTACCGGCAGTCCCATGCACTTGGCAAAATAGCCCGCCAAAATATCACCAAAATTGCCGGTCGGGACCGAAAAATTCACCGGTTCGGTCGGATTTATTTTTCCGGCGCGGCAAAGTGTTGCCCAAGCGTACCAGTAGTAGATGATCTGCGGGGCCAGCCGCCCGATATTGATGGAGTTGGCGCTGGAAAGTTCCGCTTTTTCTGTCGGCTTTACCTCGGCAAAGATGTGCTTTACTCCAGTCTGCGCGTCATCAAAATTGCCGCGTACCGCCGCCACCGAAACATTTTTTCCACGCTGTGTCACCATCTGCCGTTCTTGTATTTTGCTTACGCCATCCTTAGGATAGAATACCACAATGGAGGTGCTGGTCACATCGCAGAAGCCTTCCAATGCTGCTTTGCCAGTGTCACCGCTTGTCGCGGTTAGGATCACCGTCTTGGCCTTATCATTCAGCAGCTGCTTCGCACCTGTGATAAGATATGGCAGCAAGGAGAGTGCTATATCCTTAAAGGCGCAAGTTGGCCCATGAAAGAGCTCTAGTACATGGTAATCGCCGACCATAACCAGCGGTGTTATGTCGGCAGTGTCAAATTTTCCGTAAGCCGCTGCAATCATTGGCCGCAGCATTTCTGGGGTGTAATCCGGCAGCAGCCGCACCAGTACGGCCTCCGCCATCCCGGCAAAGTCTTTCTGCAGCATTTCTGCTGGATCCAGCGGCAGAGTGGCCGGGTCACACAGGTACAATCCGCCATCGGGCGCTATGCCGCGCAACACCGCTTCGGCAGGGCTGGCAGTCTGTTTATGATTTCTGGTGCTGTTATATTGCATAGGAGTCTCCTTTTCTGCATCACCATACCGGGTGAAAGCCCCCGGCAAGTCTTGCTTTCCATCTTCTCATATGATATACTGTTTTTCGACGAAATACAAGTGATTTTTAAGGAGAAACAATCGTATCTCTATAAACGACACATTTTACAGGAGGAAAAAAGATATGGTAGTTGCCATTCTTGGCCACGGAACGGTTGGCGGTGGTGTATATGAACTGCTGAAGAACCGCAGCGATATTACAGTAAAATATGTATTGGACCGCAGCCCCATTGCAGAATTAGGTGCTGTTTCGGTCACTGATTTTTCCACGATTTTGAATGATGGGGAAGTGGATACCGTCGTGGAGGTCATGGGCGGTTTGGAGCCTGCCCATGAATATATGGTAGCCGCCATGCGCGCCGGCAAAAATATTGTCACCGCCAATAAGCATCTGCTTGCCGCCTATTATGATGAACTAACCACTCTTGCCAAAGAAACAGGTATCGGTTTCCGCACTTCGGCTGCGGTTGGCGGCGGCATTCCCTGGCTGCCCAATCTGCAGCGGCTCAAGCGCATTGGCGCCGTCAATGAGATTTGCGGCATTATGAATGGTACCACTAATTATATCCTCAGTATGATGCATAAGAAGGGCTATGATTACGAGAGTGTTCTGCACGATGCCCAAAGCTTCGGATATGCCGAAGCGGATCCCACTGCCGATATTGAAGGCTATGATATTCAGCGTAAGCTCATGATCAGCGCCAATATTGCCTTTGATGCCAGCCTGACTGAGCAGCAGGTGCCGGCCGCCGGGATTGCCGGTATCACCCGGGAAGATATTGCCGGCTTCAATGAAATGGGCTATGTCTGCAAGCTGTACGCTACCGCTAAGCGTGTCGCCGATGGAGCAATTCTTGCAGTGGTAGAACCCACCCTTTTTAAGGCAGAAACACTGGAAGCAGCTGTCCCCGCCAATTATAATCTCATCACCGCCGTTTCGGAATACGCTGGTCGGCAAAGCTTCTTTGGTGAAGGAGCCGGTCGCTGGCCCACAGCCGCTGCCGTTGTGCAGGATCTTCTTGATCTCTGCGAGAGAAAGCAAGGCTTCTATACACAGCTGTCCCAGCCGCTGCCTTCCAATAATATGTGTGAAGAGCGCCGGTACTATGTCCGTTATATCGTGGATACCTGGTTCATGGATGGTTGTGTGGAAAAGCGCTGGGGTAATGGCGTTCTTACCCGTCCGGTTTCTCCGGCACAGATGCACTCCTGGTATGTGGAAGCCCGCAGCAATGATCCCGGCATCTTCTTCGCTGCGCTGCAGGGTTAAGGGAAAGGAATGCCTATTATGTTAAAAGTAGTTAAATTTGGCGGTTCCTCCCTGGCCGATGCTGCTCAGTTCGAAAAAGTCCGCCAGATTATCACAGCGGATCCAGCCCGCCGGGTTGTGGTTGTTTCTGCACCTGGCAAGCGCTTTTCCGCAGATCACAAGATTACGGATTTACTTTACCTTTGCTATGCCCATCTTCAGTACGGCGTCAGCGCCGAAGGGGTATTCAGCATGGTGGTGGAGCGCTATCGTTCCATTGCGGCCGATTGTGGCCTTTCTGCTGATATCGATAAAGAGTTTTTGGCCCTTTATGAAAAGATGCAGCAGGGCATCAGCCAGGATGAGTTGGTCTCCCGCGGCGAATATTTCGCTGCCCGCCTTATGGCGGAATACCTCGGCTTTGATTTTCTCGATGCCGCCGAATGGCTCCAGTTTTCCTTCGATGGCCAAATTGACCGGGAGCATTCCTACGAAGCGCTTCGCCGCATAGCAGAAGACCGCAGCGTAGTCATTCCCGGTTTTTACGGCGTCATGCCGGATGGCCATATTAAGGTGCTCAGCCGTGGCGGAAGTGATGTGACCGGTGCTTTGGCGGCAGCGGCATTGGGGGCCGATGTATACGAAAACTGGACCGATGTTTCCGGTATTCTTATGGCGGATCCCCGCATTGTGGAAAATCCCCGCCCCATCGAGCGCATCACCTATAACGAGCTGCGGGAGCTTAGCTATATGGGAGCGCAGGTCCTGCACGAGGCCAGTGTTTTTCCAGTTCGCCAGGCGGATATTCCGCTGAATATCCGCAACACCAATGATCCGGGCCATCCCGGTACCCTCATTCGGGAGCATTTTGAGGATGAACTGGAAAGCGAAAAGAACCGTTTCATCACAGGCATTGCCGGCCGCCGCAATTTTTCTATCATTACGGTGGCGAAGAACGGCCTGTCTTCCTCCATCGGCAGTCTCCGTCGGGTCTTAGAGGTCTTTGAGCGGCATAATCTCAATGTAGAGTACACTCCCTCCGGCATTGACAGCGTTTCGTTGGTGGTGCAAAGCGGAAAAGCTGCCTCCTGTCTTTATTCTATTCTGGGCGAGCTGCAAAAGGAGCTTCGCCCCGACAAACTGCAGGTGGCGGAAAATATATCTATTGTGGCGGCAGTTGGCCGCAAGATGGCGTTCCGCCCTGGTATTTCCGGCAAGATCTTTGCCGCTCTGGGTGAAAACGGTATCAGCATCCGCATGATTAGCCAAGGTCCAGAGGAGCTCAACATCATTGTGGGCGTGGATAACGCTGACTTTGAAAAAACGGTGCGTGTACTTTACGAAAGCTTTGTCAGATGACCGAGAGGAGAGAACATGCCATGAAAAATCCGAATGTGACTATACTGGGCGCCACCGGCGCGGTGGGCCAGGAGATGCTTAAAATCCTGGAGGAACGCAATTTTCCCATTGGGGAACTGCGCTGCCTGGCCAGTGCCCGCAGTGTCGGGAAAAAGCTGCCTTTTGCTGGGCGAGAAATCACGGTAGAAGAAGCAACGGATGCTGCCTTTACTGATGCAGATATTGTGCTGGGCGCAGCCGAGAATGATATTGCCCGTCGTTTTGCCCCGGCAATCAAGGCGACTGGTGCAGTATTTATTGATAATTCCAGTGCCTTCCGTATGGATGAAGATGTTCCGCTAGTTGTTCCGGAAATCAACCCGGAGGATGCCCTGCATCATCATGGCATCATTGCCAATCCAAACTGCTCCACCATCATCACTCTGGTAGCGGTTGCGGCACTGCGTCGTCTTTCGCCGATTACCAGCATGGTTGCTGCTACATACCAGGCGGTTTCCGGTGCCGGTGCCGGTGGTCCGGTGGAGTTGGAAGCTGAGGTGGACGCCCTGTATAAAGGCGAGCCGGTACAGCCCCATATATTCCCGTATCAGATCGCCTACAATCTGATCCCCAAAATCGGCAGCCCATCGTATGAAGACTACACTTCCGAGGAGATGAAGCTCCAGAATGAGGGCCGAAAGATCCTGCACTTGCCGGAAATGAAGGTCAGCTGCACCTGTGTACGGGTGCCGGTTGTGCGTTCCCACTCCATCGCAGTTACGGCACGCTTTGAACGCCCCATTTCGGTAGAGGAAGCTCGTGCAGCGATTGCGGCAGCTCCCGGCTGCCGCCTGGTTGATGACCTTTCGCAGGATGTTTATCCCATGCCGTTGGATACCAGCGATCAGGATCTGGTGTATGTTGGCCGCATTCGTCCCGACCTTACCAATCCCAATGGCCTCTGTCTTTGGTGCTGCGGCGATCAGATTCGCAAGGGTGCTGCCACCAATGCTGTACAGATTGCCGAATTACTTCTTTAATTCCGTATTTTTCGCCGTTTCCATGCTGGGAGCGGTGAATTTTCTTTTTGTTCACAATTTTACCTGGAAAAACCCTTGACAAAAGCCATTTCATACGATATTCTTATTACAGAACAACGCAAACGGGAAATGCGTTGTACTCCTTTGATTTGGCTTCACCAGAAAACTTATGCAGAAAAAGAACGCACGGCTCACCACCGTGCGTCTTTTTTTGTTGTTTTACAGACAGGGGGAAAGACTTTCCTCATTTCTCACCGGCTTTGATAAGGATATCATGGCTGACCGGACGGTAAAATAGCTGTTCAATTTTTTGTGGTTCTCTCGTTTGTCCCAAGATCCACATCAGCTTGGTAACCGCGGCTTCTGTGGTCATATCGTAGGCTTCAAGCACCTCTAGGCCGGTTTTCAGCCGGTTGCCTACATGATACAACAATAGGTCGCTTCCCTCATTGGGGACTTGAGTAGTCATTACAACGGTTTTCCCGGCCCGAACAGCGTTGCTGATCACATCGTAATAGCTCTTTGCACCGGCAGTCGGGATACCGCCTACACCGAAGCTTTCGATAATAACACCATCTTTTTTGCTTAGCATAAATTCCAAAAAATCTGCTTCCAACCCCGGTACCAGTTTGATCAGTCCCACAGAGGGGTCTAATTTATCGCTGAATACCGGTTTTTCTCGACATTCCTGGGTGATGTAATTCAGCAGTCGACCGTCTTGAATGACGGCCAGCTCGGGGTAATTGATGCTGGAAAACGCCTGAAAGCTCTTGGAGTGTGTTTTGCGTGCGCGGGTCCCTAGGATCACCCGACCATTGAATACGATAGAAACCCCGTGGGCATCCTCGTTGGCGGCGTAATGGAAGGCATCCACCAGGTTTGTTTTGCTATCGGTGATCTCCAAATTGATGGGTTTTTGGCTGCCGGTCAGTACAATGGGTTTTTTGCTGTACTGGATAAGGTAACTTAGCGCGGCGGCAGTATAAGCCATGGTATCGGTACCGTGTGTTAATACAAAACCATCATAGTGGTTATATTCCTTTCGGATGGAATCCGCCATTCGCTGCCAGTGCTCCGGGGCGATGTTGGTGCTATCCAGATTGCACAACTGCAAGCAGTCCACACTGCAAAAGCCGGAAATATCAGGGCAGTAGTGTAGGATTTGCTCGGTAGTTAGCTGCGGAGAAAGTCCACTTTCGGTGATCTCGGAGGCGATGGTGCCGCCAGTGCCCAGCATTAGGATCTTCTTCATAGGGAACCTCTTTTTGCATGAAAAGTTTTTAATTATTATCAGTATACTCTAAAAACGAGTCACTGTCCATGAAAACAAGCAATATCACCAAATAATCAGAGAAATTTTCAGTAACCATTTTGGAGGAAATCGTAGGCGGTGTACTGTCGAAAAAAGTCGGTATCCGATATAATGAATGAGGATGGAAACGGGAAGCAAAAATTTGATCACCAAAATTTAATGATGACATCGGAGGGTATGACATGAGATTAGGAAAAGTGTGTGGGCTCTTAATGAAAGCGTTTCTGGCTGTTTTGATGCTCTTTGTTACAGCTGCAGCAATGGAAATGGAGGTTTATGATGAGGATGACCTCGCATATGCAATCGATGAGAAATGCGAGAACATTATATTAAAGGGTGAGTATATTCCTTTAGATTTTTTGGATCAGGTGGTTATCGACTTTGATACAGTTTTGAATTTGAACGGTAATAAATTGTTTAGCTATTTCCAAATTACAAATGGTGCACAAGTGACCATTAAAAATGGTGGATTTACAGCTGCGGGCGACCCCATTATAGAAGTTTGCGGCAGCGATGATGAGGAGCGGCCTACAGTATTGATTTTGGAGGATTTGAAAATCGAGGCATCCCGAGGTATCCAAATCAATAATGATGGCTATACCCGTGTTGAGGTCAATAATACAGAAATGCAGGCTCTTAGCTACCATGGCTGGTGCTTGCAAATATCCAATGCAGTTGAGGGAAATACGGGTGTTGATGTTCTTTTGGATGGTGGTGACCTATTTAGTGCACAAGGGTATGTCATTGAGTGCAATGGTGACGCGGAGGTTTCTATTAAAAATGCTAAGTTGGGTGGCGCGGCCGGTATTTTGATGCAGGCGGGGAGCCTCACGATGGAGAATACAGCTCTTGTTACAGAAAACAACTCTACGAATCCGAGCATCCCCACCAACGCCATTGCATTTACGCCGGCCACTAATGCTGCCCGTGTTATTCTCACGCTTGGCCCCGGCAATCAGATCAGCAGCAAGAGCGGTGCAATTTTTCATATTGTTCCTGCGGCACAAGGCGGTGTTACTGCACAAATCGCTATTACCGGCGGAACCTTCATCGCGGAAAATGGGCACCCACTGTTTTCTGCTCCAGAGGAGATAGGGAAAATCGTTGGGATTAGCGGTGGCAGCTTTCCCGGTATTTCCCCGGAAGAATCCGCTGCGCTGGCCCCCTGTCTGAATGACAACATGGCGGTGGATGAGTATGGAAATATTGTTGCTAAGTCGCAGGAAGTGGGTGTCATTATCGTACAAACTGATGAAGAAGACCGGACGCAATCAAATCCCAGCACGGGTGCACCCATTAATGTAATAGGTCAATGGATATGTTCAATTGTATGCTGGATGCTTTCCGGAGCAAGATAGACATTTTCTGCTTGCTATGTTATAATTTGTACGAAAGGGGAGATGCGAAATGAACCCAAACGAGTTTCCGGAGCTGCGTTCATTTTTTAATGAAAAAGAGCAGATCATTGCCATGCCGGCTAAACGAAAAAAACTGCTTTTGGCGGTCTATTATCTTTCCGATAAAATAGAGTCCGGCCGGGATTATACGGAATCGGAGATTAACGACCTGCTGGATGGATGGACAACTTTCCATGATCCAGCCATCCTAAGACGGGAGCTGTATAATACCTGCCTGCTGGAACGCACGACCGATTGCCGCCGCTATTGGAAAGCAGAAAATATTCCTTCCTTGGCGGAATACATGGCAAAGTACACCTAGACAAAACAGAGCCATCAGTTAACTGGTGGCTCTTGCGCTTTTCTCTAATTAAATATATTAAAAATAAATGACAAAAGGCTATGTTGGAGGAGTTCGCCGCACGGCAGGGCTTTACAAACATTGTCCATTTCACGG
>ERZ506887.554-NODE-554-length-21601-cov-10.889446_pt1 | contig 21601 bp, 21 predicted proteins | sample MGYA00512905_ERZ506887 | MGnify/ENA metagenome assembly ERZ506887 | reverse complement strand
ACGAGCTGATCCACAAGGACTGGTTCCAGACCCTGCCGGACTTCAACGCCTACGTCGTGCGCAAGGGGCAGGCCCTCAGTGATTACGCCTGCGACCCGAAGGGCTGGCGGCGCAAGTGTCTGGTGAACATTGCCAAAGCAGGCATGTTCTCCTCCGACCGCACCATTGCCGAGTACGACCGTGACATCTGGCATCTGGGCAAATAATTTTTCCTGAACTGCGTTTCACTATCATTTTTTCAAAGGCTGCTGCACGGCAAAAAGCGTGCAGCAGCCTTTTTGTATAACGAAAAGGCCCTTCCTGTTTGTCAAGCAGGGAGAGCCTTTATCTATTCGGCATTGCCGCTGTTTGCGGAGAAAGCGGTCTGACGGCCTGCCCTTTATCCTCTCCACCCTCTGGCAGAGGGGTCCAGCATTTCGGCGGCAGAATAAACAAGGGCGTTGCAGATGGCTGCGGCCACATTGCTGCCGCCCTTGCGGCCCATGGCAGCAATGGCAGGCACGCCGTGCTGTTCGCAGATTGCAAAGAGGGTCTCCTTGCTTTCCACCACGTTCACAAAGCCCACCGGCACACCGATGACCAGCGCAGGCCGCAGCCCAGCTTCTATTTCTTCTGCGATGGTCAGCAGGGCTGTGGGCGCATTGCCCACGGCAAGGATGGCCCCCGGGTGCTCCCGGGCAGCGCGGTGCATGGCAGCCACGGCGCGGGTGGTGCCCGCCTGCTTTGCCGCTTCGGCCACAGCGGGGTCGGCCATGTAGCAGACGGCCTCACAGCCCAGCTTTGCAAGGCCCGGTCTGGAAATGCCCGCCAGCGCCATATTGGTGTCGGTGACGATCACCGCACCCTTCTGCAGGGCCCTGACAGCGGCCTGCACCGCGCCGGGAGTAAAGCGCAGATTTTTTGCGTAGTCGAAATCGGCAGTGGTATGGATGACCCGTTTGACCACCGCAGCCGTCTCCGGCGGCGGGGTCAGGCCCAGCTCGTCCAGTTCCCTTGTGATAATGGAGATGCTCGTCCGTTCAATGTCGGCGGGCAGATGATGCTGCGGTGTCATGCGTTCTCTCCTTTCGGGCCGGCAAGGCCCATAGCGGCGTAAACGGCAGGCAGGTCCAGCGCCGCACGCACGCCGTCTGCCAGCAGGTCAAACTGCTGCTGACGGTATTGTTCCATGGGGATGAGGTCGGCCCCGGCCGGGTCGATCCCCTTCTTTCTGCACAAAAAAGCGGTCAGTTTTTCGGTCAGTTCGCCGGTGTCGAACAGCCCGTGCAGGTAGGTGCCGAACACATTGCCCTGCACACAGCCCTCCGGCGTGCCGTCTGCAAGGGTGCAGAACGCACTGCCCCGCACCTCGGTGCGGCCTGCGTGGATTTCGTAGCCCGTGAGCGCTGCCCCGGCAAAGGGGGCAGCGGCAGCGCGGGCTGCGGTCTGGGTCAGGTGCTTTTCGGTGCCGAACACTGTCGTGGTGGGCAGCAGGCCAAGGCCCCGCAGGGTGCAGGGGGTGCCGCTTTCCTCCCCTGCCGGGTCGCAGAGCCGTTCGCCCAGCATCTGATAGCCGCCGCACACACCCAGCACCGGCGTACCAGCTGCCGAAAGCCTGAGCATCGCCGCTTCCAGTCCGCTTTCCCGCAGCCAGCGCAGGTCATCCATGGTGTTCTTGGTGCCGGGCAGGATGACGAGATCCGGTGCGCCCAGCTGGCGGGTGCGCTGCACATACCGCACGCCCAGCAGCGGGTGTTGTTCCAGCGGGATAAAGTCGGTGAAGTTGGACACATGCGGCAGGCGCAGGATGGCGATATCCAGCGGCTTGACGGCGCTTTTTGCTTCCAGACGGTCCGAGAGAGAATCCTCGTCCTCGATCTCCACCCGCAGATACGGCACCACACCCACTACGGGCAGCTGCGTTTTTTCTTCCAGCATGGCAAGGCCGGGACGCAGGATCTCCACATCGCCCCGGAACTTGTTGATGATGAGCCCCCTGATGCGGGCACGCTCGTCGGCTTCCAGCAGCTCCACGGTGCCGTACAGCTGCGCGAACACGCCGCCCCGGTCGATATCGCCCGCCAGCAGCACCGGAGCGTCCACCAGCTTTGCAAGGCCCATGTTGACGATATCATCCGCCTTCAGGTTGATCTCTGCCGGGCTGCCCGCGCCTTCGATCACGATGATGTCGTTCTCGGCGGCAAGGCTGTTGTAGGCTTCCAGAATGTCCGGGATAAGGCTGCGCTTCATCCTGAAATAATCGGCGGCGGACATCTGGCCCCGGGCTCTGCCATTTACGATGACCTGACTGCCCACATCACTGCTGGGCTTGAGCAGGATGGGGTTCATCCGCACATCCGGTTCTGTGCCCGCAGCCTGCGCCTGCACCACCTGCGCACGGCCCATCTCCGCGCCGTCGCGGGTGACGAAGCTGTTCAGGGCCATGTTCTGGCTTTTAAAGGGTGCCACACGGTAGCCGTCCTGCGCAAAAATGCGGCACAGCGCCGCGCACAGCAGGCTTTTGCCCGCACCGCTCATGGTGCCCTGCACCATAATGCATTTTGCTTTGCTCATTGCGCCACCTCCGGCAGGGTCTCGGCCAGCAGCGCAAGAAGCTGCCGGTTTTCGGTCTCGGTGCGCACGGCGGTGCGGTACCAGCCTGCGTCCAGACCCGGATAGTTGCCGCAGCTGCGCAGCACCGCGCCCTTGTGCCGCAGCGCAGCGCCCAGCGCTTCCGGTGCCCGGAACAGCAGATAGTTGGCCCGGCCCTCGATCACCCGCAGGTCCAGCGCCCGCAGGCCGTCTGCCAGCACAGGCCGCTGTGTTCCGATCAATGCGCGCACCTGCGCCACATAGTCCGTCTCGTCCAGCGCAGCAATGCCTGCCGCCTGTGCCAGACCGGACACCGCCCACGGCTGGCCCGCCGCCTGCATCCGGGCAAGCAGCTCTGCATCAGCGCTTAGGGCATAACCCAGCCGCACACCCGCCATGCCGTAAAGCTTGGTGAAGGCTTTTAAAATAATCAGTTTTTTGCTGTTTTTCAGCAGCTGCTTTGCCGAAAGGCTCTGCCCCTCGGGCAGAAAATCCAGAAAGCATTCGTCCACGGCCAGCACTGCACCCACGGCCTCGCATCTGCGCAGCAGCGCCTCCACAAGGGCAGGCCGGGCCAGCTGACCGGTGGGGTTGTTGGGCTGACAGAGGAACACCAGATCGATGCCCGGGTGCACCGCATCAAGGATGGCGTCCGTCACCGCAAAATCGTTTTCCTCCTGCAGAAAATGCCGCTCCACCCTGCAGTCCACAGTTTCCAGCGCTGTGGCGTACTCGGCAAAGGTGGGTGCCGTCACAAGGGCGGTGCGGGGCTTTTCGGCCAGCGCCAGCCGGAAGATGAGGTCTGCCGCACCGTTGCCGCACAGCAGCCATTCGGCGGGCACCCCCTCAGCCGCCGCCAGCTTTTCACGCAGGGCCCGGCACAGCGGGTCCGGATAGCGGTCGGCCGTGGCAAGGGACGCCGTAATGGCCTTTGCCACGCCCCCGGGCAGGCCCAGCGGGCTGACATTGGCCGAAAAATCCAGCGGGTCGCGGCCAAACTCGGCGCGGTAGCCCGCCCAGTCGCCGCCATGGGTCAATTGTTTCATGCAAGGAACCCCCGTATTGCTGCACCCCATGCCAGCGCAAAGCCGCTTGCCACATACATCATGCGGTTGGCGCGCAGGATGTCCTGCGGCTCAATGGGACGCAGAGCATCGCCGATGGTGGGCTTGGGGTAATATTCGCCAAAATAGTAAGCCGGGCCGGCCAGCTGCACGCCCAGTGCACCGGCGCAGGCGCTTTCGGTCTGGGCGCTGTTGGGGCTGGCGTGGCAGTGCCGGTCCCGCCGCCAGATGCGCCATGCACCTTTGGCATCGTTTCCGGTAAAGGCCGCAGCCGCCACCCACAAAAGGGCGGCAAGGCGGCTGGGGATGTAGTTGGCCACATCGTCCAGCTTCGCGGCTGCGCGGCCAAAATAAAGGTACTTCTCGTTCTTGTAGCCCAGCATGCTGTCCATGGTGTTGATGGCCTTGTAGGTCAGCGCCAGCGGTGCCCCGCCGATGAGCATATACAGCAGCGGCGCAATGACGCCGTCGCTGGCATTTTCGGCCACCGTTTCCACCGCAGCCTTGGTCACGCCCTCGGCGGTCAGGTCCTGGGTGTCGCGGCCCACGATGCGGCTCACGGCTTTGCGGGCCGCGGGCAGGTCGTTCCGGACCAGCTCGTTATACACATTTGTGCTCTCCTGCGCAAGGCCCTTGGCTGCCAGCGCCTGCCCGCACCAGAACATCTGCACGGCAAGGCCCAGCCACGGGCTGAGCTTTGCCGCCGCCAGACACACAAGGCTCGTGACCAGAAAGGTGCCCACCGGCAGGCAGAACGCCGTCACGGCACCGCCCAGCAGCTCTCCCTGCGGGGTGCCGGGCAGGCGGGCACGCAGGAACTTTTCCAGCCGGGAGATGCATCTGCCCATAAACACCACCGGGTGCGGCAGCCACACCGGGTCTCCGAAGAGGGCGTCCAGCACAAAGCCGCCGACAACTGCCTGAAGGATCATGCCCTGCTCTCCTTTGTGTACTGGACGGTCTTCACGAGATACAGCAGATGCTTTTCCGTCCAGTCCTTTGCATCCAGCACAAAGCCGCCCGCGTTGGGCCCGCACCATGCGTAATAGTCCCTGTGGGGGACGGCAAACCGCTCCATGGCGGCCATCTGGGTGCCGCCATGGGCCAGAATGACCAGCCGCTCTTCGCCTGCGGCAAGGGCTTTATCGATCAGCTCTGCCACAGTGCGGCAGATGCGATCCGAAAAGTCCGTCTTGCGCTCTCCGTCCGGGCAGGGGCTTTCGCAGTTGGCCTTCACCCATGCCTGATACTCGGGGTCCTTTTCCATCTCGATGAAATTGCGGCCCTCAAAGCTGCCAAAGCACATCTCTTTCAGACCGTCCACCGGCACAAGCTTCGCCTCCGGGAACAGGATGCGCGCCGTCTGGCTGGTGCGCTGCAGGGTGGAAACATAGACCACATCGGGGTCAAAATCTGCCCGGCGCAGCTGGGCAGCGCCTTCGGGTGAGAGCGGGATGTCGCGCTGGCCCTGATAACGCTTCTGGGCGTTGTATTCCGTCTGGCCATGACGCAGAAGATAAATCAGCATTGAGACAATTCTCCTTTCAAAACCGTTGGGATGCCGCAGAACATCTGCACGACGCACTCTGCCCGTGCGGCCAGCAGGCAGGCAAGCCTGCCCGCCGCCTCGCGGTCGGCACGCTGCTTTGGGTCCATCGGCACAACACCGCCGCCTACCTCGGTGGCGATGAGGATATCGTATTCAGAGGCAAGGCGATCTGCCAGCCGTTCCAGTGCCTCGCGGTCGGCGACATCTGCCGCCAGCTGCTGCACATCGGCCAGCGCCTTGCCGGGAAGCATTTGTGCAAAGGTGCGCTTGCCGCTGTAGAGCGGCCCGGTAATAAAGATCATAGCAGTCCTCCCCACTGGCAGACACACAGCGCCGCCAGCATCCAGAGCTCGGCCTTTTGCAAAAACCACCCGGCAAGGTCGCCGGTGATGCCGCCGAACTGCTTCCGGCTCACAGCATAGTAGCGCCAGAGCACCGCCAGCGCTGCCAGCACCAGCGCCCAGCCGCCCAGCGCCGCCATGCCCACGCACAGCACCGCAGCCAGCGCCGCCAGCACCCGGCGCACCGCAGTTTTGTCTGCCGCAGTGGCAAAGGTGTGCGCAAGACCGGTGTTTTTCGCCATGGGGAATGCCGCCACCGCATAGCCCGAAAGCGCCCGTTCCAGCACCAGCGCCAGCGCCCACAGCGCCCCCGCCCGGGGGGTGAACCGCACGCAGGTGCACAGGGCAAAGGTCGCCAGAAAGTAGCTGCACAGCCGGATGACCGCAAAGGCGCCGCAGTGGGGGTCTTTTAGTATTTCCAGCTTTTTCGTGCGGTCGCCGTAGCTGGAAAGGGCGTCGCAGGTGTCGGCGTAGCCGTCCAGATGGATGCCGCCCGTCACCCACACAGGCACCAGCGCAAAGCCCGCCGCCTTTGCAAGGCCCGGCAGAGGCAGTGCCCCGCACACGCACCATGCCGCCCCAATCACCACACCGATGAGCGGGAAGGCGCACATGGCGTAGCGCATATTTTTTTCGTTCCAGTCGAACTGCGGCACCGGGATGGCTGAAAACATGGCAAAAGCCACCGCGATGGTCTGCAAAACGATCATTTTTCCACTCCTTTATAGTACACGGGGATGCCGCATACCACCCGCACCACTGCATCTGCCCGGGCGGCAAAAGCATTGTTCACCTGCGCCAGTGCCCGCAGATAGCGGTCTGTATCGCCGGCATAGTCAGCCCCGCCGCTGAACACCTCGTTGGAAACAACGATGAGGTTTTCGCACTGGGCAGAAAGGCTGTCCAGCCCCCGCAGGATGGCAGCGGCAGCATCCTCCCCTGCCCCGGCGGGGTCGTACAGCTCGTTGGCCGCAAGGTTGCCCAGGTCTTCCAGCAGGGCCGTGCCCCGGGCAGGCAGACGCAGCTTTTCCAGATGCAGCGGACACTCCACCGTTTCAAACTGCTTTGCGGCCCGCATTTTGCGGTGCTTTTCCACCCGGGCGGCACACTCGGCGTCCCATATCTGCATGGTGGCAAGGTACCAGCGGGGGCCGGTGGTCCTGAGCACAAGGCTCTCGGCATATTCGCTTTTGCCGCTGGCTGCGCCGCCCAGCACCAGCGTCAGCATTGGGGCTTGTACGGCTCAATGCCGCCCTCCGCAAAGGAATAGCACCCGCCGTACACCGCCAGTGCCATATCCCACAGCGGAATGCTTGCCACCGCACCGGTGCCCTCGCCCAGATGCAGCCCCGCCGTGATGACGGGTGTCTTGCCCAGTGCTTCCAGCACCATGCGGGCCGCAGGCTCTGCGGAGCAGTGGCTGGCGAACACGGCCTTTGCCGCCGCCGGGCACAGCCGCACGGCGCACAGCGCGGCTACCCCGCTGATAAAGCCATCTGCCAGCACCGGCACCCCGGCCAGCGCCCCGCCCAGAAAGATGCCGCACAGACCCGCGATGTCAAAGCCGCCCAGCTTGGAAAGCACATCCAGCGGGTCCTCCGGGTCCGGCTCGTTCTTCAGGATGCCGCGGCAGATGGCATCCACCTTGCGGGCAAGCCCCTCGTCCGAAAGGCCCGCACCGCGCCCGGTCATAAGCTCCACGGGCTGGCCCAGCAGCACCGCCGCCACCGCGCTGGAGGTGGTGGTATTGCCAATGCCCATTTCGCCGGTGGCGATGAGCCTGTAGCCATCCTCTGCCAGTTCCCGGGCAAGGGCGATGCCCTCCCCAATGGCCTGCACCGCCTCAGCCCGGCTCATGGCGGGCCCTGCCGTAAAGTCCATCGTCCCGGCGGCAATGCGGCAGTTCCGCACGCCGGGCACCGGTTCGCCTGCCATGCCCATGTCCACAGGCACCACATCACAGTGGGCCGCGCGGGCCATCTGGCACACACTGGTGCGCCGCATTGCAAGGTTTTCGGCCACGGCGCGGGTCACTTCCTGCCCGGTCTGGCTCACCCCCTGCGCCACCACACCGTTGTCCGCGCAGAGCACCACCACCGCCCGGCGGGAGAGGTCAAACTCCGCACTGCCGGTGAGGGCAGCGGCGTCCTCCAGCATGGTCTCCAGCCGGCCCAGTCCGCCCAGAGGCTTCGCAAGGCTGGCCCAGTGGGCGTGTGCCGCCGCGCGGGCGGCTTCGTTGGCCGGGGTGATACCCGCCAAAAGTGCATTCAGTTCCGTTTCGGTCATTTTGGTCATCCTTTTGTTTTGCTGTATCGTTCTGCCGCACGCACAAAGCGTCCCGGCAGGGGCGTGCCCGCCCAGTATAAATGCGGGAAGCCCGCATAGAAATTCTCGTTTGCAAAGCCGCATTCCCACTGCATTTTCTCGTTTTTGCGGGCCGTAAATGCAGTGCCGTTTGCGGTGGAATCCCAGTGGTGAAATTCGTGGACGGGCAGGTTTTCTCCCGCGCGGAACAGCATACTGTCCCGCCTTGCGGTCAGGACAGCATAGCCGAACCGCACCAGCCTGCCCGCCCGGACGCCTGCTCCCGGCAGGACGCCCGCCATGGGCCAGCTCTTTCCCTCGGTGTCCTCCAGACTCTGCCCGAGATACAGAAAGCCGCCGCACTCTGCCGCTGTCGGCAGGCCGGCGTTCACAGCCTGCCGGATGGAGGCCCGCATGGTTTTATTTTCGCTCAGGGCCTGCGCATACAGCTCCGGGTAGCCGCCGGGCAGATACAGCCCGCAGACTTTCTCCGGCAGGGCAGTATCCCGCACCGGGCTGAAAAATACAGGCTCTGCGCCCGCCTCCCGCAAAGCGTCCAGTGTTTCGGCGTAAGTAAAACAGAAGGCTCCGTCCCTCGCCACGGCGATGCGGACAGAAGCGGAAGCCGTTCCTTGGGGAGAAAGGCGTCCGCCCTCGGGGCACGGCCTTTCCGTCACCGCCGCCAGCTTCTCCCAGTCCATCACCAGACGGTCTGCCAGCAGAGCGATCTTTTCCTGAATGTCCGTGATCTCGCCTGCGGTCTTCAGGCCCAGATGGCGGCTTTCCACCGCCGCCTGCGGCAGGCGGGGCAGATAGCCCAGCACCGGCAGGCCGGTCTCTCTTTCCAGCAGGTCTTTGAGCAGTTTATACAGCTTTTCGGAGCAGCTATTGAGCAGGATGCCCGAAATATGGCTGTTTTTGCGGAAGTGCACAAGGCCCTGGATCTCTGCCGCCAGCGTTACGCTGGCCCCTCCGGGCTGCACCACCAGCAGCACCGGCAGGTCCAGCGTGTCTGCCAGCTCCCATGCGCTGGCCCGGGTGGTCAGGCCCTGCCCGTCGTAAAAGCCCATGGCCCCCTCGCACACGGCAGCGCCGTGCCCGGCGGCGCAGCGGGCGTAAAGTGCCTGCACCGTGGGACGGTCCGAGAGGAACAGATCCAGATTATGGCTGTCCACCTGCAGAGCAGAACGGTGGAACATGGGGTCGATGTAGTCCGGCCCGCTTTTGAAGGCGCAGGGGTCGGCCCCGCGCTTTTTCAGTGCCGCCAGCACTGCGCAGGTCATCGTGGTCTTGCCGCTGCCGGACCGTGGCGCGGCGATGAGGAATTGCATCATTTGCGTATACCCGTAATGAGGAAGATGGGGTTGTTTGCCATGAGCAGGTGAAGACGGCCTGCCTGCTTTGTGCGGCTGACCGCCAGCTGCACCACCTCGGCGGTCAGGCCCCGGGCGGTAAGGGCGGCAGCCGCAGCGCTCAGCGTTTCCAGCGCAATGGCGGAAATGCAGATGCGCGCGTCCGGGTTTTTGGCAAGCACGGCATCCAGCACGCCTTCCATGCCGCCTTTCGTTCCGCCAATGAACACGGCGTCCGGCGCAGGCAGGTCTGCCAGTGCATCCGGGGCGCGGCCCTCCAGGAGGGTCAGGTTGAAAGCACGGAATTTTTCCCGGTTCTGCCGGATCAGGGCACAGGCGTCCGGATCGCACTCCACGGCATACACATGCCCTTTGGGCGCTGCCAGTGCCAGCTCCACGCTCACACTGCCCGTGCCTGCCCCCACGTCCCACAGGATATCCGCAGGCTTCACGGCCAGCTTTGCCAGCGCGGCGGCGCGCACCTCCTGCTTGGTCATGGGCACCTGGCCCCGGATGAAGCTTTCGTCCGGGAAGCCCGGCGCGCGGAAATGCGGGACATCGAAGTTTTCCACCAGAAGCACGCTGAGCGGTGCAAAACTCTGCCCCGCTAGCTCTGTCGCAGAGCCGTAGCGGATGGCCTCTTCCCCGGTGCCAAGGTTTTCGCCCACCACGCCGTGGGCTTCGCCCATGCCGGCATCGGCCAGCTTCTGGCAGAGGGTGGCGGGTGTTTCGGCCCCGCCGGTGAGGAAGAAGACGGAGCGCTCTGTCATGCACTGCGCCACCGGGTCGCAGGCACAGCCGTGGGCCGACACCAGCTTCCAATCCTGCCATGGGCGGCCCAGCGCCGCCGCCAGCAGCTGGATGCTGGAAACGCCCGGATACACCCGCGCAGGGATGCCCAGCGCCCGCAGGGGCGTGAGCAGGCCGGACGCACCGGAATAAAACCCGGTGTCCCCGCTGTAAAGCACGGCGGCATCCTGCCCGGGGGCCTGCGCCAGCGTTTCAAGGATCTCGGCAGGCTGATAGAGGGCAAACTGCCGGGCGGTGCACTCGGGCGGGAGGCCCGCCAGCAGCCGCTTTGCACCAAACACAAGGCCTGCCCTGCGCACAGCGTCCTGCGCCTGTGCCGACAAAGCCTCCCAGCTGCCGCTTCCCATACCGATCAGTGTGACCATTTCAAAATCTCCTGACAATGCGTGAATAATCCTGCCTCGGTCTCGCCGACCTCCTCCGGACGGCGCAGCACCACCAGCTGTGCGCCGGTCTCGGCTGCAGCCTGCACTTTTTCGGCAAAGCCGCCCGCCGTGCCACCGTCCTTGGTGACGAGATACCGGATGTGGAACTGTTCGATCAAAGCTTTGTTCAGCTGGCAGGAAAACGGCCCCTGCATGGCAATGATGTTCCGGTGCGGGATCCCGGCTGCCTCGCAGGCGGCGATGCCCTCCGGTGTGGGCAGGACCCGGGGATAAAGCTGCGCCGGGTCCAGCGGCGCAAACGCTGCCAGCTCCTTGGCACCGGTGGCAAGCAGGATGTTTTCCTTCGTTCCGGCAAGGTACTCTGCCGCCTGCGCCGCGGTCCCGAACACCACACAGCCCTCGGGCAGCGGGCTCCGGGCCCGCAGCAGGCGGCGGTATTCCACGCCGGCCTGTGCCGCCGCAGCGCGGATGTTCCGGGTCACATCCACCGCATACGGATGGGTGGCATCCACGCAGAGGTCTGCACCCGTCAGCAGCGCCGCCATGGCATCCGGTCCCAGCCGCCCGGCGTGGACCGTGATGCCCGCCATCTCGCCCTGTTCCTCGGCTCCCAGCGGCGTGGCCACGCATACGGTCACCTCGGCCCCCAGTGCCGCCAGCTTTTTGGAGAAGCGGCGTCCCTCGGTGGTGCCGCTGAACACGATAGCTTTCATTTGCGATACCCCCGGGGTGTGACCATCCGACCCGAAAGGGCGCGGGTGTTCCCATTGCCGATGTACACGGTGGTGAACATATCCACCGGCGTGTCTTCCAGCTCGGCCAGCGTCAGCACCCGGGCGCTCTGGCCCTCGCGGCCAATGTTGCGCACAAGGCCGCAGACCGTCTCCGGCCCCTTGCCGTTTGCGCGCAGGATGCGCACCGCCTTTTGCAGGTAGTCCGGCCTGCCCTTGGAAGAGGGATTGTACAGTGCCACGCAGAAATCGCCCTGCGCGGCGCAGGCCAGCCGCTTTTCGATAACCTCCCACGGGGTGAGCCGGTCGGAAAGCGAGATCACGCAGAAATCGTGGGCCAGCGGTGCGCCCAGCACCGCCCCGCCGCTGAGGGCGGCAGTGAGCCCGGGCACCACCTCCACGGCAACATCCGGGTAATCTTCGGCCAGCTCCAGCAGCGGGCTGGCCATGCCGTAAACGCCCGCGTCGCCGCTGCACACCAGCGCGACCCGCTTGCCGGTGCGGGCCTTTTCCAGCGCCCAGCGGCAGCGGTCGATCTCCTGCGTCATGCCGGTAGCATAGTATTCCTCGCAGGGGAACTCGGGCTCGATCAGGTCAATGTAAAGCTTGTAGCCGCAGATCACATCCGCATGTTCAAGGGCGCTCTGGGCTTCCTGGGTCAGATAAGAAACATCGCCGGGGCCAAGGCCCACCACGTAAACAACATTCTCGGGCCGGTCCATGTCCCATTCGTACATATCAGACATGCTGCCACCTCCAATCCGGGGCAAAGGGCCGCGCAGCCAGCGCAAAGGTCACGCCGGTGCGGGCAAATTTGTGAAAAACCAGCGGCCCGCCTGCAGCCAGCACCGCAGCCCGCTCGCAGACGTTATCCACGCCGGTGACGCTCTGCACAAAGGCCGAGGGCGTAAAGCTGCCGGGGGCCTGCCGCAGCTGTTCCGCCGTGAAAAACTCCACAGGCCAGCCTCGACTCTGGCAAAAGGCCAGAAGGCCCGCTTCGTTCTGCTTTAGATCGATGCTGGCCGCCGCCGCGATGCACTGCGGGGCAAAGCCTGCCTGTGCGCAGAAGGCCGCAAAGGCTTCGGCCAGCGTGTCGGCGCCGGTGCCGCGCCTGCACCCCACCCCCAGCACGCCGATGCGCGGCACAAGATGCAAAGCATCTCCCGCCGGGCACAGGGTGAGGGCAAGCTCCGGGGCCGCTGCATCTTCTGCAAGGCCCGCAGGCGGGCTGCCCGCAATGGGCCAGTCGGATGCGAACCGCACCGTTCTGCCCGCCAGCAGTGCGCCGCTGACCTTTTTGATGCGCTCCGGCTCCAGCACGGCACAGTTCTGGTGTCTGGCCCATTCATCCACCGCAAACACACCGTTTGCATCCGTGGCAGTGGTAATGACCGGCACCGCGCCGCACACAGCGGCCAGCCTCCGCGCCAGCTCGTTGGCCCCGCCCAGATGGCCGGAGAGAACGGGCACCGCAAAGCGTCCGCACTCGTCCAGCACCACCACCGCCGGGTCAGACGCCTTGCTTTTGCAGTGGGGCGCAATGGCCCGCACCGCAATGCCCACCGCACCCACAAAAATAAGGGCATCACTGTGTGCAAACTGCCGGGCCGTCCAGTCCGCAAGGCCCGGCTTCCCGGGCTCATGGCCGCAGCGGGCCACGCTGCCGGGATATTCTGCGGCCAACTTTTCCGCCAGCGCAAGGCCCTTTGCCGTAAAGGCAAGGTAGGCCCGGGTCACTGGTCTGTCCCCCTGCGGAACTCGGTGGTAAAGGCCGGGTCGTACAGCTTGCTGCGCTCGTAGTTCCGGCCCAAAAAGTCACCCACCACGATGAGCGCCGTTTTGGTGATGCCCGCTGCATGAACGCTTTCCGCCAGCGTGCCCACGGTGCAGCGGACGGTCCTTTCTTCCGGCCATGTGGCCTTGTACACTACCGCTGCCGGGGTACCCGGCGTGTAGGCTCCGCCCGCCAGAAGTGCCTGCTGCACCTTTTCCACAAGGCCGATGGACAAAAAGATCACCATGGTCGCCCCATGGGCGGCAAGGCCTGCCAGCTTTTCCTTTTCCGGCACCGGGGTGCGGCCCTCCATACGGGTGATGATGACGGTCTGGCTCACGGTGGGCAGGGTGTACTCGGCGTTCAGCGCCGCTGCCGCGCCGCAGAAGCTGGACACGCCCGGTGTATCATCGTAGCGGATGCCCTCGGCGTCCAGCACATCCATCTGCTCCCGGATGGCACCGTACAGGCAGGGGTCGCCGGTGTGCAGGCGCACGGTGGTGCGGCCTGCGGCTTCCATCTGCCGCATTACTGCCAGCACCTGTTCCAGCGTCATTTCGGCGCTGTTGTAAACCGCACAGTCCTCTCTGGCAAGGCCCAGCAGCGCCGGGTTGACCAGACTGCCCGCATAGATGATGCAGTCGGCTGCCTGTAGAAGGGCCGCACCGCGCTGGGTGATCAGGTCCGGAGCACCGGGGCCTGCGCCTACAAAATGTATCATAACATCACTCCTTTACCAGAACGGTGGTAAAATAGCCCGGCTGGACCTGCGGCTTCCCGCGGGAAAGGTCCGGGCAGACCTGTTCATCCGGCAGGCCGCAGTTGCACACAAGGGCGCTTTTTTTCAGCTTATCTGCCTGTCGCAGGGTGTCCAACAAGGCAGGCAATTGCCTGCCGGTTTTCATCAATACTTTGGTGCCAGGCGTATCCAGCACGCGGCCCGCCCAGCTGCCCGGCGCAATGGTGAGCGGCGCATCCATGCCGCCGGTCAGCGGCACATTCAGCCGCGCCGCCGCCGCACAGAAGCTTGGCACCCCCGCCGCCATGGCGGTGGGATAGCCCTCTGCTTCCAGAAGGCACTGCAGATAGCCAAAGGTGGCATAGGCGGAAACGTCCCCAAGGTTCAGCATGGCAGTGTCCTGCCCGGCATCCAGATAAGGCCGCACCGCCTGCACTGCCTCTTTGTGGGAAGCCGCCAGCACGGCCGGGTCACGGCTCATGGCAAAGTGCAGCGGGATGATGGTCTTGCCGTCCAGCGCTTCTCCCAGCGCACTGCGGGCGATGTCCAGCGCCAGCATCTGGCCGGAAGAAGTCTGCGGCGCAGCCAGTACCGGGCATTTCCGGATCAGCCGCACCGCCTGCAGGGTCAGCAGCTCCGGGTCGCCGGGGCCTACGCTGACGCCGTAAAAGGTGCCTTTCAGTTCTGCCATTCCTTCATCAGCTCCTTTGCAATACAGGTCTCGCCCAGCGGGCCGTGCTGGTTGGAAAAGAGCACCGCGCCCACCCGGAATGCCCCGCCCGCCCGTCGGTCCAGATGCATCTGGATGGCCGCAAGGATGCTTTCCAGCACCGGGCCGCGCAGCTGTGCGCCGTCCAGAATGTCAAGGCAGGCATCCGTGGTGGCGGCATCCATCAGGGCAGCGCACACTTCGCGTGAAGCACCGCACAGCGCCGCATGGGCGCAGAACACCTCGGCACGGCCATCTGCCGTGTGGGAATGGGTGTTCATGACCCCTGCCGCCAGCTTGCAGAGCTTGCCCACGTGTCCCACCAGAAGCACCTGTTCAAATCCTGCCGTTGCCGCCATATCCAGCGTATCCCCGATGAAGTTGGAGGTCTTGACCACCGGGAACCGCTCAAACTGCGGCAGAGCGGAGGCCAGATAGTCCAGCCCGTAGTTGCCGGGTGCCAGCACCAACCGCCGGGGGCCGGGGGCATTTTTTGCCCGCAGCGCAGCCTGATTCATCTCCAGCTGAATGGTATCCAGAATCGCCTGCTGGCTCATGGGCTCCACGATGCCGCTGGTGCCCAGCACGGAAAGCCCGCCCTCCACCCCGATGTGCGGGTTGAAGGTGCGCTTTGCGGTCTCGGCGCCGCCCTCGATGGAAATGGTCACCGCAAAGCCGCCGGTGTAGGCAGCATTTTCAGCTTCCCGTTCCAGTGCCTCGGCGATCATCCGGCGCGGCACATGGTTGATGGCGGCTTCCCCTACGGGCTGGTCAAGGCCGGGCTTCGTCACCCGGCCCACCCCCTCGCCGCCAAAGATGCGCACGCCGGGGACATCCGGTTCCAGCACCACCGATGCAATCACCGGCAGGCCCGTGGTCACATCCACATCGTCGCCGCCGTCCTTGCGGATGGCACATGCGGCACCTGTGTCCGTTCTGCGGCACCAGAGGGGAGCCACCTCCACCACGATGCCCTTGGGCGTGCGCAGGGCCACCGTTTCCGGTTCGTGGCCGGTCAGCAGCAGACGCGCCGCCCCGGCAGCCCCCAGCGCGGCACAGGTACCGGTGGTGTAGCCACAGCGCAGCAGCTTCTGGCCGCTACGGACGTAATGCTCAAACTGCGGCTTTCCGGCAGATGCCTTTTCGGCTTCCGGCTCCGGCGTGCCGAACAGAGCCGTGTACTGCTGTTCGGTCAGGCCGTACAGGGCGCGGATGTTCTCCGGCTGAAACGCCTGTTCCGGGGTCAGCACGCCGGAAACACCGCCGGGTGAAACGCACACCACCGTGTCCGCTATTTTTTCGGCCAGTTCCAGCTCGTGCAGGCTCAGGATCACCGCCAGCTTTTGGGTGTGCGCAAGCGTTCCGAGGATGGTGAGCAGTTCAATTTTGCCCTTGATATCCAGAAAAGAGGTCGGTTCGTCCAGCAGGATCACTTCCGGCTGCTGGCACAGGGCCCGGGCCAGCAGGATGCGCTGGCGCTGGCCGTCGCTGATGCGGTTAAAATCCCGGTCTGCCAGCTGCGCCGCGCCCACCAGCTCCAAGGCTCTGTGCACCTGCTGCCTGTCCTCGGCAGACAAAATGCCCAGCCGTCCGGTGTAGGGATAGCGCCCCGCCGAAACAAAATCAAAGCAGGTGGTCAGCTCCATCCGGCGGCTGTGCGGGGCCATGAGGGCCAGCTTCTGCGCCCGCTGGGTACCGGTGTAACCGGCAAGGCTTCTGCCTTCCAGCAGCACCGTGCCGCCCATGGGGGCCAGCTGACCCGCCAGCGTGCGCAGCAAGGTGGATTTGCCTGCGCCGTTGGGGCCGATGAGGGTCAGGATCTGGCCCGGCTGCACCCCGAGGCAAATATCCGAGAGCAGCGGTGTCTTGCCATAACCGATGGCAAGACCCTGTGCGCCGCACAAAAAATGTTCCTTCATCGTGCACCCTCCTGACTGCGCCGCACCAGCAGCCAGATGACCACCGGTGCACCGAACACGGCCGTGACCGAGCTGATGGACAGCTCCGTGGGCGCGAACAGACTGCGGGCCAGCAGGTCACAGAACAGGCAGAAGGCCGCACCGCCCAGACAGCACCCGGGCAGCACATGCAGCGGCTTTGCGCTGCCCAGCAGCTGCTTTACAAGGTGCGGCACCGCGATGCCCACAAAGGAGATCGGCCCCGCAAAGGCAGTGACACAGGCGGCCAGCAGACTGGAAAGCAGCACCAGCACCGCCGAGAAGAGCCTGACGTTCACTCCCACACTGCGGGCGTACTCCTCGCCCATCTGGTAGGCCGCCATGGGTTTGGAGAGCAGAAAGGCTGCCGCCAGCACAGGCAGCGTCACCAGCGCCGCCGCCTGCACGTTGGCCCATGTCATGCCGGAAAAGCTGCCCTGCGACCAGTTGTGCAGATTGACGATGTTGGAATCCTGCGCAAAGGCCACCACGATATCGGTGACAGCGGAACAGATGTAGCCGATCATCACACCGCAGATGACCAGAATGCTCATGCGCTGCACCCGCCGGGCCACCGCCAGCACAAAGGCCATGGCCGCCATGGCACCCGCAAAGGCAGCCGCGATCATGGTGGCCGAGCTGGTCAGCATCCCGCGGTCCAGAAACACCACCATGGTCAGGGCCACCGCCAGCTTTGCGCCGCTGGAAACGCCCATGACAAAGGGCCCGGCAATGGGGTTTGCAAAAAAGGTCTGCAGAAGGTATCCCGCTGCGCTGAGGGCTGCCCCCAGCAGCGCCGCCATGACCGCGCGGGGCAGGCGCAGCTGCAGGATGATGTTCCCCGCAAGCGCATCGCCGCCCTTGCCCAGCAGCGCCGTCAGCACCGCTCCCGGTGCAAGGGATACGCTGCCCCAGAACAGGTTCAGCGCAAAAAGCACCGCCACGGCTGCCGCAAGGGCAATATAGGCGGCTGCAAGGCGTCTGGTACGGGTCATAAGCTTTCCTTTCTGTAAAATTTATCTGTTTTAATCCACATGGGTGAGGAATTTCAGGGTACCGGCGGCAGGTGTACCCTCGGTGAACACCCGGTTCATATCCACGATCAGGTCTGCCAGCTCCATGCTCTGCTGGAACAGGCTCTGGGTGGTGCACCACACCTGACCGTTCTGCACCGCTTTGAACTCGTTCAGCAGCGGGAAACGCTCGGTCAGCTGGCTCACCGATGCGATCATGCCCTCGATGGCGCTGTTGTAGATGAGCACATCGGCATCCTTTGCGCCTGCATAGAAGTCCTCAAGCGGCAGGTTCATGGTAGCAAGGCTGTTGCCATTGTCCGTCAGGTCCGCAAAGACATAGCTGCCGCCTGCCATTTCGATCATGCGGGCCACATAGTCACTGCCCTTGCGCACAGTGGCAAGGTTGTTGGTTGTCAGCGAGAAGAAGGCGCAGCTTTTTCCCGTGGGTTTCTGCGAGAGGATGGGCTGAACGGCCGTCTCCTGCGCGGAAAACACCTGCTCGGCCTGTTCTTCCCTGCCCAGCAGGATGCCGTAAAGCTTGATCCACTCCATGCGGGCCAGCGGGTCGCTCTCGTAGCTGGAACGCTCCACCAGCACCGGGATGCCAAAGTGTTCCAGCTGTTCCTTTACCTCCGGCGTGTGCAGGATCATGGTATTCTCAATGGCAAGGCGGCAGCCCGCCGCCAGGATCTGCTCGTAATCCGGAGCGCTGTACTTGCCTGCATACGCGATTTTTCCCTCTTCCATGGCCTGCTGCACCGCGGGCAGATACCAGCCCTCGGCCTTGGTGCCGGAAAAGGCCACGCTGTCCAGTGCGTCCAGATGCAAAAGCAGATCCATCACCGAGGTGGAGACCAGATAAATATTCTCCACCGGCTGGCGCAGCACGGTCACGTCAGCGGGCAGGCTGTCCACCTCCGCAGCATCTTCCGGCACAACAAGGAACCGCGTATCCGACTCCGCGATGGTCAGCATGGTATAGCCGCCCTCATAGCAGTCCGCTGTGAACTGCTGTGCATAGTCCAGCTGGTAATGATGGGAGAAAACAAGACTTTCCGTATTGGCAGGCTGAGCCTTGCTGCCGCAGCCGGTCAGCGTCAGCGCCGCAGCGGGGATCAGTTTCAGAAATTGGTTGCGAGTGATTTTCATTCAAATATCCGGACGTTTGTCGTTCCGACCCCTCTTGTGAAAAGGCGTTTGGAGCGGCCCTGCGGTTGCGCAGCAATGAAAGCCCCAGTGGGTCTTTCAAGCAGGCGAGCGATCTGCGATAGCAGATGGAAGGGCTTTGCCCTGACAAGCGTCGGGGCCGCGACAAACGCGAAATAAAAAATTGATTTTCCGCTGAGTATGCCCAGAGCGTGAGCGGAGGGCATTCTCAATCGTTAGCCTTCAGACTTGCGGAATCAAAGGTCAGCGTGTACTCGATCTCGTGGGGGGTGCTCATGGCCACGGTGTCGGCGGTGACGTCCAGTGCCGTGTCCAGCGCGGCAACGGGGATCTCAAAGGTGGAATTGCCCTCGGTGTTGGTGGGCAGATACTTCTCGCCGTCCACGAGCATATAATCATAGTTGGGGCTGCTCCACACGATGGCAGCGGTCATTTTGCCGTCTGCCACGGTCAGGGCAGCGGGGCTCTCCACGGTGGCACGGCCGGAGCCGCCTTCCAGCGTCACCTCACAGGTGTAGGTGCCGTCGGCGGGAGCTGCGGTGCCAGCCTGTTGGACCGCGTTGCGCACGCTGACGACATGATCGTACCACTTGCCCTTGGTGCCCAGAATAGCCAGATCAAAGTCGGCATCCACGGCAGAGACCGGGATATCAAAGCCGTACACCTCCTCCGAGGTGCCGTCGGAGTAGGTGACAGTGTCGGTGGTGGGCTGCAGCCAGTCGGACGCGTTGGCTGCAGCATCTGCAGCCTTGCCCAGATACAGGTTGACGATGTGGGTGGACGCCAGACTGACGTGGAAGGTCATCTTTCCATTCTCCACGGTCAGGGTGCCCTTGCCGTTGCAGGCTTCGTTGGCATGGAACATGGAGCTGTCGGTGTCAAAGTCGGCGGTATACACACCGTCCGGGAGAGCGGCGGTCTCAACGGCAGAAGAAGCCACGGAAGAAGCAGCCTCCGAGCTGACAGCGCCGGACGCTGCAGAAGATGCCGTGGAAGAAGCGCCACAGCCCGCCAGCAGGCTCAGCGCCAGAGAAGCAGCGACAACACAGGAAAAAACGCGTTTCATAGGAAATACCTCTACATTATAAAAAATCAGCTTTTATTATACCATTGTTCCGATAAAAAATGAACCCTCTCCACCGGATGCCGCAAAGCGGCCGCGAAACGGAGAGGGTTCGTTTAATCAACCGTTCAGAGAATCGATCGCCGCCTTGGTGTGGGCGACATACAGCTTCTGGACATCCTCGATCTCACCCAGACCAGCGATCTGGCAGTCAACCGACTCAAATGCATCGGAAGCGTTGAACATGCTCAGCCAGGAATCATCATCCGAACCGGCCATGTCGTTGTTGGCATGATCGCCGGCAACCACCATCAGCGGGCGCAGGATCACCTTGGTGTAGCCTGCAGCCTTGACAGCCTCGATGACGTTCTCGCAGGCAGTCTCCTCCGGCTTGCCCTCAACGGTGCCAATGAACACATTGTCGTAGCCCAGAGTCTGCATGGTGGTCTGCATCTGGCTGTAGCTCACCTTTGCGGTGTGAGAGGTGCCGTGGCCCATAAAGACAAAGGCGACCTTGTCCGCCGCAGCGGCATCCAGACTGTCGTAGCCGGCTTCCTTCACGGCAGCAGCGGTGACAGCCTTGGCAACGTCTTCCTTATCCTGATTGATGATGGTAGCATCGGAGCCGACCTCACCCAGCAGGGGCTCAGCCACAGCGACAGATTCAAACTTGTCGCGGTAGGTATCGATCATTTCCATCATTTCGTCGTACTCAGCGCCGTGCATCAGGTGGGTGGGCTGGACGACAAGGTTCTTCACGCCGTTTGCCACAGCGCGGTCCATGGCCTGCTGCATATTATCGATCTTTTCGCCGTCACGGGCCTGCACATGGTTGATGATGATCTGTGCGGTGAAGGCGCGGCGCACGCTCCAGTCCGGGTATGCGGCCTGCAGAGCATCCTCGATGCCCTTGATGTCCTTCACGCGGCTGTCGTTGAAGGAGGTGCCGAAGGAGACCACCAGCAGCTCGTTGTCGCCGATGTCGTCCTGATTGCGGGCATCATCCTTGGAAGCATCGCCGGTGTCACGGCCAAAGTAGTCGGGGTCGGCGTTCTCGCCTTCCACCAGTTCCTTCTGGGCGTCAGTCAAAGCATCCCATGCAGCCTTGGCGGCTTCGCACTGAGCGTCGGTGTCCTCATTGCGCTCCTGCACATAGATGGCATCGATCAGGTCTGCCACATTCTTTGCTGCCATTTCGTCAGCCTCCTCGCTGCTCGCTTCGCTGGAAGCGGCAGACGCAGCGGTGCTGGATGCAGTGCTGGAAGCAGCACCGCCGCAGCCGGTGAGTACGCCGGCGCACAGGGCCAGAGCCGTAACGGCTGCAGCCAGCTTCTTGGTTTCGATCTTTCTCATTGTCTTGTCCTTTCCTGTGGATAAATTGCGGCCGAACCGAACAAAGGGTACAGGAAAGTGAGGTAAAAAAGAGGCCCTTTTGTCCTGCGGATGGCATGACAAAAAGACCTCTGATTTTTTCAGGGCTTTTTGGTACAACCAATTCCTCGTGATCTGGGGCTCAGGCCCCCGTACCAACAGCAGGCAGGTTTCCTGACTGAAAGATCACCGCCCGGCATCCCCTTCCCGGAGCAATGCTCCAGTGGCCGGTGCACACAGCACCCTGACGCGGACTCCCTTATCACAGTGACGAGATCGTGCGGGATCTGCACCCGCTTCCCTTTTACCCTTCCCACCGCGCAAAGCGGCAGAAGGCACCTGCTGTTTTCTGTTCAGTTCGTCCGGAATTATAACATAGAATTGCGCAGAATGCAATCCAAAGCCGCCGGATCTGCCGCTTATTCAATAAATATTTTTGCAGCAAAAAAGACGGATGTCCGCCGTTTTCGCACAAAGCCAGCCGCATTGCCGCACCCCGCCTTCGACGGGCGCAAAAAAGCTTTGAAGAAAAAAGTAAAAAACAGTTGACAAAATCCATTTCCCATGCTAAAATAAGCAAGTCGTCCGGCGAACGGACGCACAAAAAACGAATATGGGCGTGTTCCCGAGTGGCCAATGGGGACAGACTGTAAATCTGCTGCTTTCAGCTTCGGTGGTTCGAATCCACCCGCGCCCACCAAACAAGAAAAATCCGAA
>ERZ506887.553-NODE-553-length-21626-cov-9.543229_pt1 | contig 21626 bp, 15 predicted proteins | sample MGYA00512905_ERZ506887 | MGnify/ENA metagenome assembly ERZ506887 | reverse complement strand
GCGGATGGCGCCGAAGTAATGATCGTCGAGCTCCTGGCCCTTGGGCGGCTTCGCGCCGAAGAGCGTGCGGCCGCAGAACTTCAGATCCTCGCGCTTTTCATAGAGCGCCTTGTCGATCAGGAAATACTCCTGCTCCGCGCCGACCTGCGGCGTCACGCGGTGGGTCTGCTCGTCGCCGAACAGGCGCAGGATGCGCACAGCCTCGCGGCTGACTGCCTCCATGGAGCGCAGCAGCGGCGTTTTCTTGTCCAGTGTCTGCCCGCTGTAGGAGCAGAAGATGGTGGGGATATTCAGCCGCGCCGCCGCCATCAGCAGGCCCGGCACGTTCTTGTCGCAGTTCGGCACCATGACGAGCGCATCAAAGCCGTGTGCCAATGCCATGGCTTCGGTGGAATCCGCAATGAGGTCGCGCGTGACGAGCGAATACTTCATGCCGGTGTGGCCCATTGCAATGCCGTCGCATACCGCGATCGCCGGGAAGACAATCGGCGTGCCGCCTGCCATCGCAACGCCGATCTTTACGGCGTCCACAATCTTATCGATATTCATGTGGCCCGGGACAATCTCGTTATAGGAGCTGACGATGCCGACGAGCGGACGTTCGATCTCCTCCTCCGTGAGGCCCAGAGCATGGTACAGCGCACGGTGCGGCGCGTTCTGCGTACCGATTTTCAGAGAATCACTTTTCATTTTATTTCCTCGATCCGTGAAATTTTGGCTGTGGCGCGGCGTCCCACATGGAAAAACGCGCCGTGTGTAAATAGGGTTTAAGCCATAGAGGAAAACTCCCCTATGGCTATCCCCTTAAAACAGATTCTGTTCAAATCAGTTGTTGATGAGCTTATCCTCGTCGCTCCAGCTGTACAGCTTGCGGATATCCGCGCCCACAGCCTCGCTCGGATGCTCGGAAGCCAGCTTGCGCATTGCGTTGAAGTGTACCTGGCTGCCTGCGGAAGACATGTCGAGCAGGAAGTCCTTTGCGAAGGTGCCGTCCTGAATGTCCTTCAGGATCTTCTTCATGGTCTTCTTCGTCTCCTCGGTGATGATCTTCGGGCCGGTGATGTAATCGCCGTACTCTGCCGTGTTGGAGATGGAGTATCTCATGCCGGCAAAGCCGCTCTGGTAGATGAGGTCAACGATGAGCTTCATCTCGTGGATGCACTCAAAGTACGCGTTTCTCGGGTCGTAGCCTGCCTCAACCAGCGTCTCGAAGCCGGCCTGCATCAGAGCGCAAACGCCGCCGCAGAGAACTGCCTGCTCGCCGAAGAGGTCGGTCTCGGTCTCGGTACGGAACGTGGTCTCCAAAACGCCTGCTCTTGCGCCGCCGATACCGAGTGCATATGCGAGGCCGATGTCCCAAGCGTCGCCCGTTGCATCCTGCTCGACCGCGATGAGGCACGGTACGCCCTTGCCTGCCTGATACTCGCTTCTGACCGTGTGACCCGGGCCCTTCGGCGCGATCATGATGACGTTGACGTTCTTCGGCGGCTTGATGCAGCCGAAGTGAATGTTAAAGCCGTGTGCAAATGCCAGGGTCTTGCCCTCGGTCAAGTTCGGCTCAATGCTCTCTTTGTACAGTGCAGCCTGCTTTTCATCGTTGATGAGAATCATGATGATGTCCGCAGCCTTTGCAGCCTCGGCGCTCGTCATGACCTTGAGGCCCTGTGCCTCGGCCTTTGCCCAGCTCTTGGAGCCTTCATACAGACCGACGATAACGTCAACGCCGCTGTCCTTCAGGTTCAGTGCATGTGCGTGACCCTGCGAGCCGTAGCCGATGATGGCAACGGTCTTGCCTGCGAGCTTCTGCAGATCGCAATCCTGCTGATAAAAAATTCTTGCCATGATAAATTACCTCTTTCTGTGCATGAATTGGTATGTTAATTTAAATGGACAAACTAAATTAGAAATTGATGGCCTGACGGATCGTCGTGCTGCCCTTTTCAAGGGAAACATTGCCGGTGCGGCAGATCTCAAGGATCTCGTAGTCGCGCATCAAATCGACGAATTCATCGATTTTTCGCGATTCGGAGGTCAGGCAAAGCATCAGGGAATCCTTGGAGTAATCCATGGTCTTCGCGCCGAACGCGTCCGCCGCGGCAAGGATGTCACTGCGCGTTTTGGAATCGTTTTTCAGCTTAATGAGCATCAGCTCGCAGCTGACGGAGGTGTCCGGGGTAAACTCTTTAATGGAGCAAACGTCCGGCAGCTTATAAAGCTGGTTCACGAGCTGCTGCTTCTGCGTCTCGCCGCCCTCAAACGTGACGGTGATGCGGGAAAGCGCGTTCGATTCCGTTTCGCTGACGGTCAGAGAAATGATGTTGAACTGACGTCTTCTGAACATGCTCGTCACACGGTTCAGCACGCCGAACTGGTTATTGACCAGAACCGCTACGGTATATCGATTCATCTCATTCACCCACCTTCATGATAATATCATCCATACTGCCGCCCGGCGGAAGCATGGGCAGGACGAATTCGTCCTTATCGATTCTGCAATCGATGACATACGGGCCGTCGCAGCTGAACGCGTGCTCAAACGCCTTGTCGAGCGCCGCCACGGTATCAACAGCCTCGCCGTCCGCGCCGAACGCGCGCGCAAGCGCCACAAAGTCGGTCTTGCGGTCGAGAATCGTGTTGGAATAGTGCTTATTAAAGAACAGCGTCTGCCACTGACGCACCATGCCGAGCACGCCGTTATTCATCAGAAGGATGACAACCGGCACGTTGTAGGTTACGGCAGTGGTGAGTTCGTTGAGACACATTCCGAAGCTGCCGTCGCCCGTAACGAGCACGCTGCGCTCGCCTGTGCCGACCGCCGCACCGATGGCCGCACCGAGGCCGAAGCCCATGGTGCCGAGGCCGCCGCTGGAAATGAAGCGGCGCGGCTTTTTGAAGTTCACGTTCTGCGCCGCCCACATCTGGTGCTGGCCGACGTCTGTTGCAACAGCGGTATTCTCGCCGAGGTGCTTGTTCAGCGTCATGATCGCGTTGCGGGGCGTAAGACCCGGGCGAATATCGAGATAATCGTTTTCGGTTTCTTTTAAGGCCTTCACAGCCTTTTCCCAGTCGGGCTTCTGCTCTGCGTTGACGAGCGGAATGAGCTTTTGCAGCGTCAGCTTCACGTCGCCGCGCAGGCCGCAGGCAGAGTTCACGGTTTTCGAGAGCTCGGAGCCGTCCACGTCAATATGGATGATCTGCGCAAGCTTCGCAAACTTCTCGCGGTTGCCCGTCACGCGGTCGTTAAAGCGCACGCCGAGCGAAATGATGAGGTCGGCGTCGTGCATCGCCATGGAGGAAGCGTAGTGGCCGTGCATGCCCTGCATACCGAGGAAACGCGGGTGGTCGGTCGGAATGCCGGAAAGACCCATCAAGGAGCAGCCGATCGGCGCGTCAATCTTCTCGGCGAGCGCCAGCATTTCTTCCTGCGCTTCCGATGTGATGAGACCGCCGCCGAAGTAAATGAACGGACGCTTCGAGGCGTTGATGAGCGCCGCGGCTTCTTTGATGCGCACGTCCTTCGCCGCGTGGCGTTCTTCGGGCTGTACAGGTGCCTGCGGCTCGTAGTCGCAGACCGCTGTCTGCACGTCCTTCGGCACATCGATGAGCACCGGGCCCGGTCTGCCGGACTGCGCAAGCGCAAACGCCTCGCGGATGGTGTCCGCCAGATTCTCCACGGAGCCGACGAAGTAGTTGTGCTTCGTAATGGGCAGCGTCACGCCCGTAATGTCGATCTCCTGGAAGCTGTCCGTGCCAATCTGTGTCGTCGGCACGTTGCCGCAAATCGCGACAAGCGGGATGGAATCGAGGTACGCCGTCGCAATGCCGGTCACAAGGTTCGTTGCGCCCGGGCCGGAGGTGGACATCACCACGCCCACCTTGCCGGTCGCTCTTGCGTAGCCGTCCGCCGCGTGGGCAGCGCCCTGCTCGTGCGCCGTCAGCATGTGGCGAATTTCATTCTGATATTTATAAAGACTGTCGTAAACGTTCAGGATCTGCCCGCCCGGATAACCGAAAACGGTGTCGCAGCCCTGTTCAATTAAAGTTCTGATGAGGATATCTGCACCTGTAAGCTGCATTCAATTACTCCTTCGTTAAGTATTCAAGGATGAGGTCGCCGCACTTTTTGCAGCCGACCTTCGTCATGCCGTCTTCCATAATGTCGGCAGTACGGTAACCCGCGTCAAGGTACTTGGAAACTGCATGCTCCACCGCATCGGCTTCCTTCGCCATATCGAAGCTGTAACGCAGCATCATGGCGGCGGAAAGGATGCAGGCAATCGGGTTGACCACATCCTGCCCGGCAATGTCCGGGGCAGAACCATGGATGGGCTCGTACAGACCGCAGGTGGTGGCACCCAGGGAAGAGGACGGCACCATGCCAATGCTGCCGGTGATCTCGCTGGCTTCGTCGCTCAGAATATCGCCAAACATGTTCTCGGTCACAATCACGTCAAACTGGCTGGGGTTCTTGCAGATCTGCATGGCGCAGTTGTCCACAAACATCTCGCTGTACTCAACCTCGGGGTATTCGGCCTGCAGGCGGTGCATGACGGCGCGCCACAGGCGGCTGGTGTCCAGCACATTGGCTTTATCCACACAGGTCAGCTTTTTGCGGCGCTTCATGGCCGTCTCGAAGCCGATGCGGCCGATGCGCTCGATCTCGTGCTCCGAGTAGGGCATGGAGTCGATGGCCTGCTTCTCACCATTCTCGAGGGTGTGGGTCTCGTGACTGCCGAAGTATACGCCGCCGATCAGCTCACGCACGATGATGAAATCGATGCCCTGTGCCACGATCTCGGGCTTCAGGGGGCTGGCAGGAGCCAGCTGGGGCCAGATCTTGGCCGGGCGGTTGTTGGAGTACAGGCCCATGCCTGCACGCAGGCGCAGCAGGCCCTTCTCCGGGCGCTGCTCACCGGGCAGGCCCTCCCACTTGGGGCCGCCCACGGCACCCAGCAGCACACTGTCGGCGGCAAGGCACTTGTCCAGCTCGTGCTGGGGCAGCGGGTCACCGTACTTGTCAATGGCTTCGCCGCCCATGGCAGCGTCGGTGTAGTGGAAGGTGTGGCCGTACTTTTCGGCCACCTTGTCAAGCACACGGATGGTCTGCTTGACGATCTCCGGGCTGGAGCAGTCGCCCCAGATGACAGCAATGTTTTTTTCCATTGGGAAACTCCTTCTATCGGTTTGAACCCTCTCAGCCAATGCCTATGGCATTGCCAGCTCCCCCGAAGGGGGAGCTTTTCAGGCGGGTAAGATATTGTTCGTTGTTTATCCTGGAAGAAAATACATTCGGGAAGATGCCAAAAAGCTCGCCCTTTGAGAGAGCTGGCGCGAAGCGCCTGAGAGGGTTACTGCTGCTTCGCCTTGATGGACTTCATCAGTCCACCGGCAGAGATGATCTCCTGAATGAACGGCGGGAAGGGCTCGGCGTGGAACACCTTGCCGTTGGTCTCGTCGGTAATGACGCCGGTATCAAAGTCCACACTCACGGTATCGCCTGCGTTGATGGCGTCCACGGCCTCGGGGCACTCCATGATGGGCAGACCGATGTTGATGCTGTTGCGGTAGAAGATGCGGGCAAAGCTCTTGGCAATGACCACCGAGATACCGGCGGTCTTGATGCACAGTGGTGCGTGCTCACGGGAGGAGCCGCAGCCAAAGTTCCAGCCGCCCACCATGATGTCGCCGTCCTTCACCTTCTTGACGAAGTCCTTGTCGATGTCCTCCATGCAGTGGCTGGCCAGCTCTTTGGCGTCCTGCGTGTTCAGGTGGCGGGCCGGGATGATGACATCGGTATCCACGTTGTCCGGGTATTTGAAAACAGAACCTTTAGCGTTCATTGTTGTGCTCCTTTCCGATCAGACCGTGCGGGGGTCGGTGATGTAGCCGGTCAGTGCGCTGGCGGCTGCAGTGGCGGGAGAAGCAAGGTAGACCTCGCTCTTCACATGGCCCATGCGGCCCACAAAGTTGCGGTTGGTGGTGGAAACGCAGCGCTCGCCCTCGGCCAGAATGCCCATGTAGCCGCCCAGACAGGGGCCGCAGGTGGGGGTGGACACGATGCAGCCTGCATCGATGAAGGCGGTGGTCCAGCCGCGCAGGATGCATTCCTTGTAAACAGCCATGGTGGCGGGGATGATGATGCCGCGCACACCCTTGGCAATGTGCTTGCCCTTGAGCACGTTGTAGGCGGCTTCCATGTCCTCCAGACGACCGTTGGTGCAGCTGCCGATCACTACCTGATCGATCTTGATGTCCCTGCCCTCGCTGGCAAGGTGGGTATTCTCGGGCAGGTGGGGGTAGCTGACGGTGGGCTCCAGCTTGTCCAGATCGATCTCGATGGTCTTTTCGTACTCGGCATCGGGGTCAGCGGTGTAGAACACCGGCTCACGCTGGCTGCGGCCCTTGAGGTAGCTGCGGGTCACATCGTCCACCGGGAAGATGCCGTTCTTGGCACCGGCTTCGATGGCCATGTTGCAGATGCACAGGCGGTCGTCCATGGTAAGACCGGCAACGCCCGGGCCGGTGAACTCCATGGATTTGTACAGCGCACCGTCCACACCGATCATGCCGATGATGTGCAGGATGAGGTCTTTGCCGGACACCCGGGGGCCGAACTTGCCCTTGAGCACGAACTTGATGGCAGAGGGAACCTTGAACCATGCCATGCCGGTGGCCATGCCGGCAGCCATATCGGTGGAGCCGACGCCGGTGGAGAAGGCGCCCAGTGCACCATAGGTGCAGGTGTGACTGTCCGCACCGATGACGCAGTCGCCTGCGGTCACGATGCCTTTTTCCGGCAGCAGGGCGTGCTCAATGCCCATCTGGCCCACATCGTAGAAGTTGAGGATGTCGTACTTGTTGGCGAACTCGCGGCACTGCTTGGACTGGGTGGCGCTCTTGATGTCCTTGTTGGGCACAAAGTGATCCAGCACGATGGCAATGTGCTGTTTGTCGAACACGGAGTTGAAACCGGCACGCTCGAACTCATTGATGGCAACGGGGGTGGTGATATCGTTGCCCAGCACGATGTCCAGCTTTGCATTGATGAGCTGGCCTGCCTTGACCTCGGCAAGACCGGCATGTGCGGCAAGAATTTTCTGCGTCAGGGTCATTCCCATGATGGTACTCTCCTTTTATCGAAAAAATGCTTTTACTTATTGTTGATCGCGCTCACCAGTGCCTTGATGCCGGCCACGATGATATCGGTGTCGGTGCCGGCACCCCATGTGACGGTGTTATCGCCCCAGACAAGGCCGACGTAGGAGGCAGCGCGGGAGGTGGAGCCTTCGTCCAGACTGTGCTCGGAGTAGGTCTCGAGGTGGAACTCCATGCCGGTGGCACTCTGGATGGCGTTTGCCACGGCGTCCAGACGGCCATTGCCCACCGAGGTGACCACCTTGCGCTGACCGTTCAGCTCCAGTGTGACGGTGGCGGTGATGCCGCCCACCTGTGCAAAGTGGGCTTCCAGAACGTCGAGCGGCTTGCAGCGGTTGAGGAAGGCATCCTCGAAGATGTGCAGCACCTCGTTTGCGCTCAGCTCCTTGTGGCTGTGGTCGGAAACGCTCTTGACCTTGTAGCCCAGCGCCTCGCGCATCTTGGGCGGCAGGTTGTAGCCGAAGTTCTGCTCCAGCACAAAGCCGATGCCGCCCTTGCCGCTCTGGCTGTTGATGCGGATGACGTCGGCGTCGTAGGTGCGGCCGATGTCGTGGGGGTCCACCGGGATGTAGGGGCAGGTCCAGCGGTGCTCGCCATGCTCCTTGCGGTAGGCCATGCCCTTTGCAATGGCGTCCTGATGGCTGCCGGAGAAGGCGGCGAACACCAGCTGACCGGCGTAGGGGGTGCGCTCGTAAATGTGCATCCGGGTCACTCGCTCGTAGGTGGCGCAGATGTCCGGCATATCGGAGAAGTCCAGCTTGGGGTCTACGCCGTGGCTGTACATGTTCATGGCCAGCGTCACGGCATCCACGTTGCCAGTGCGCTCGCCGTTGCCGAACAGGCAGCACTCCACCCGCTGTGCACCCGCCAGCACGGCCAGCTCTGCGCAGGCCACGCCGGTGCCGCGGTCATTGTGGGGATGGGTGGAGATGATGACGCTGTCGCGGTACTTCAGGTGCTTGTCGCAGTACTCGATCTGGTTGGCGTAGACATGCGGCATGCTCATTTCCACGGTGACGGGCAGGTTGATGATCATGGGGCGGTCCGGGGTGGGCTGCATGATGTCCAACACGGCATTGCACACATCCACGGCGTAGTCCACCTCGGTGCCGGTGAAGCTCTCGGGGCTGTACTCGAACAGGAAGTTGCCCTCGTACTCCTGACTGAGCTGCTTGACCAGCTTTGCGCCGTCGGTGGCGATCTGCTTGATCTCCTCCTTGCTCTTGTGGAACACCTGCTCGCGCTGGGCCACAGAGGTGGAATTATAGAAGTGGATCACCGCCCGGGGCGCACCCTTGACGGCCTCAAAGGTCTTGCGGATGATGTGGTCACGGCACTGGGTCAGCACCTGCACGGTGACATCCTCGGGGATCATGTTCTTCTCGATCAGGGTGCGCAGGAACTCGTACTCGGTGTCGCTGGCGGCAGGGAAGCCCACCTCGATCTCCTTGAAGCCGATTTTTACCAGCATCTGGAAGAACTCCAGCTTTTCCTCAAGGCTCATGGGCACGATCAGGGCCTGATTGCCGTCGCGCAGGTCCACACTGCACCATGCGGGGGCTTTTTCAATGTGATCCTTCTTTACCCAGCTGTCATAGCCTGCGGGTACCGGGTAGTAACCCGGAGCGTACTTGGTTGCGTCCATCATAATGTGCGTCCTCCTGATGTTGTGGTGAGACGAACCCTCTCAGTCAGCCCCTGCGGGGCTGCCAGCTCCCCCAAAGGGGGAGCTTTTCGGCTTCTGACGGGCAAGTCGATCCTTCTTCGAAGAAAGATCTCTTCCCTTTTCTTAAAGCTCCCCCCTCGGGGGAGCTGTCGCCGTCAGGCGACTGAGAGGGTTTACATACGAAAAGGCTCTCGTCTTTCAAGGCGAAAACCTTGAGAGACGAGAGCCTGTAAATTCAAACTACAGGGCACCCGTGGTACCACTCTCTTTGCTGCGCCTTTGGGCACAGCCGCTTTGCACGATCGGCTTTTTGCGGCGAATCGCTGCCCGGGTAACGGTGGGCGTCCGTCAGAGCCTACTTGTGTGTTCAGCTCTGCCGCTCAGGGGCCAGTAACCGAAGCCCTCTGCACCCGCCTTGCACCACCCGGCGGCTCTCTGTACGCAGAAGAAATTCGTTTTTTCCCCGTCAACGCATTTGTGCTTTTTTCAAAGTGGACTAAGTTTAGCATGATTCGCAGGCAGTGTCAAGCAGTCTGGCTCATTCTCAAAATGAAACAATTTCACAAAAGAAGGGGCAGAATTTTCCAAAATTGTGCACGGGTCGATTCGATGCATTTTACAGTCGATTCGTGCCGGAGATCGTCCGGGGGAGGGGCAAGCATGATATGATACAGACAAAGAAAGAGAGGAGGCACTCATTTTATGAAACGATGGACCCGAAAACTCCTTGCCGGTCTGCTGAGCTTTGGTATGCTGCTGCAGGTGGCAAGTCCCCTCAGCGCACTGGCGGCAGACGGCAGCACCGCTGCGCCGGGCCTTACCGTTACCGTCAACGACAAAGCCTATACGCTGGCCATTGACAGCAGCGGTCAGGTTATAGTGCCCAACGAATGGACGACGGCCGGTCTGCCCGAGGTGAGCTACGCTGCCGACACCTACACCTTTACCGGTCGGCTGGGCAATCGGTGAGAGAACTCCGAAACCCACGACAACATCAGCATTACCGGCAGCGACGCCGCAAAGCCCAATGTTGTGCTGAAAGAGGGCAGCAAGTATCACACTGTTCAGGGCCTGCTGACGGTTGAGAATGTAAACAATTTTACTTCCACTGGCGAAATCTACGGTGCCGCCATCCTGAACTGCGACGGCGACGTGAATCTTGTCGATGGCGTTGCAGTCGGCAGCCTGACCGTACAAAGTGCCAATAACGTTACCGTAGCAGCCAACAATGGCAGCTTTACGGTTAGCGGCAGCATCGATATCACCTGTTCCGGTGATGTCGAGATCACAAACAGCGGCGAGGGCACTCTGACCAATTCTGCTATTTTGTTGAATGATATCACCGGCAGCATCAAGCTGAGTGGCGGCAGCGGCGACGCGAGCTATGCATCTGCAACCGCCGGCATGCTGGTTCTGGAAAACTGCACCGGTACACTGGACATCACCAGCAATGGCACTGGCCGTGCCGTAGTGAGTATGAGATGCAGGGAGAACACGCTGCTGAAAAGTGTTACCATCAACAGCAAGGGCACCGCTGCCGCCGTAGGTTACGAGAAATATTATTCGGTTGATATCGTTTCTTCCGGCGAGGTGAAGATCACCAACACCAACGGCCCTGTGGCTGGCGGCAACCTGACTGTGAAGGCCGACACTGTTACCCTGAACGGCAACAGCGCAAACAGCCTGATCACGGATGAGTTCTCTGCCGACATTAGCGCAGCTTCTCTCACCGCAGCAAACAGCGGCACGGGCGCAGTGGGTCAGGTGAAGTTTACCAAGACCGGCACCGGCGATTATTACATTGTAACGGGCGACAGCGCATCCAGTGCTTCGCAGACCAAAATGGAAGGTGAGGTCTACAATCCGGATACGGTGAGCGCAAAGTATCTGCGTATCAGCACGGACGGATTTGTTCCGGCACCAGTCACTCCTTATGGCTTCAGCGTCAACGGCACATCTGTCACCGCAGAGAATGCCGGGACGACTCTGCCCGATGGTATGACCTATGATAAAGCGGCCAACAAGCTGACCGCATCCAAGGATATCACCGGCAATCTGACCATTGCGGCAGATAATACAAACACCACGCTGGATGTGGAACTGAAATCGGTTGACGGTGCACTGGCTGTGGGCAAATACAATGAACCCGGTGCACGAGACGTGACTATCAACGGCACTGTGACTGGCAAAACGAATGTCAACTGCACCGGCAACATTGAAGTCAATGGAACAATCGCCAGTGAGCAGAACGGCGCAGACGGACAGAACCGGCTTGATACCACCACCACCACCGGCAAGATCACTGTCACTTCGGACGGTGCCGTGTGGGGCCAGTACGCAAGCGTCATTCTGAAAGCTGCTGACGGCCCGGTCAAGGTCTCCGGCAATAAGCCGAATGAAGGTTTGGTCGGCCCCAACCTGACCGTCTGGGCAACGGAAATGGAAATTTCCAACCCCGATGGCAAGATCAATGCGATCCAGTTCGTCCCGCAGAGAGAGGGCGACTATTACATCAATACGGATACCGAACCGGCAGAGCAGAAAGATTTCGCAGTCAGCGGCAAAAAGGTTATTTACAGTGAGCTGGTCGATTCCAAGCTGGTCATCAGCCAGACCAAACCGCAAATCCACCAGCACACCCTCGGCGATTGGAAGTACAATGAAACCAACCACTGGAAGACCTGCTCAGGCTGCAACGAGAAGGTAGACGAGGCTGAGCACAACTTTAACAGTGACGGCGTCTGCAAAGAGTGCGGCTACAAGAAGCCTGCACCGACTCCTGACCACCACCAGCACACTGCCAGCACCGAGTGGAAGTATGACGACACCAACCACTGGCACACCTGCGCCACCTGCAATGAAGATGTGCAGCTGGACAAGGCTGAACACAAGTTCAACGCAAATGGCGTCTGCGAGTGCGGCTACAAAGACCCAAACTACAAGCCCGAGCACCAGCACATTGCCAGCACCGAGTGGAAGCATGACGGTACCTACCACTGGCACACCTGCGCCACCTGCAACGAAGATGTGCAGCTGGACAAGGCTGAGCACAACTTTGGCGAGGACGGAAAAGCAGAGAAGTGCGTAGACTGCGGATTTGCAAATCCTGATTATGTCGAACCTGCCCCCGACGATACCGGTACGGTGGACTCCGGCTCTGACGCAGGCGGCGCGGTTGCAGCCGTTCTGGTGGGCGGCGCGGCAGTCTGGGGCGGCTACGAGATCGCTACCCGGGTGATCCTGCACAACATCCTGCCCGAGGGCGCGGCCATCCCCGCAGACCGCGGCCAGCTGGCACTGCTCGTCTGGAACAATGCCGGACGTCCCGCGCCTGTGAACGAACCTGTCTTTGCGGATCTGGACGACGCCGACATGGCAAGGGCTGCACAGTGGTGCGTGGAACAGGGCATCATGGAAGCCAAGACCGCAGAAACCTTCAAGCCGGAAGGCTGGACCCCCAAGCTCAAGGTCATTGAGGTCTGGAACAAGGCGTTCCCCAAGCAGTAATCGCATAATAACAGTACAATAACGCCCCCGGAAGAACAATAGCCTTCCGGGGGCGTTGTGTTTCGCATCAGAGTATGGTACACTATTTGCAAGGCGCTGATTGCAAAATCGGTGGTCATGCTTCCTGCTCCTGCATCGCTGATTCTTCCTATACATGGAACGAAGCAGAGGTTCCGGGAGTGGAACTTTTTTGTAAATGAAGCTTCCCGGAGCCTTGAAGGCGAAGGGAGGAATGTCGAATGACGTTGTCTGAGACCATGCTGCTGTTGACTCTTCTGGCCACAGTGGCGGCGTTGCTCGTTGATGTAGCGAAAGCTGCATTTGACATTGCGTGGAAGATCTCGCACGACCGAAGAAACGATAAAAACAAAAAAGATTGACCGCCCAGTGTTCCAAGCCTGACGGTCAATCTTTTTGACTAGCGGGACAGGAAGCTGACCATTGCAGTCAGCGCCCTTTCTATTTGTAGTATAATCGAACCAACGTATATTGTCAAGCAGAGCGCACGAACTCTTATTGTTAACAATTTGCTAAGTTTTTGGAAAGTTCTGCTCGAACCGCTGTTGCGGGCCCGGCGGCTGTGCTATACTACTTGCATCAAGAACCAAAGGAGGAATTGCGTCATGAAAGAAGTCAAACCTTCCAAAAAGCCGCTGGCGATCTATTACGCCATCGTGCTGGCGGTCCTGCTGCTGCTCAACCTTGTGCTGGTGCCGTGGATGAGCGAGCGTCAGGTGGAGGAAGTGGACTACGGTACCTTTATGACCATGACCGAGGAAAAGAACATCGGTCGTGTGGATATCGAATCCAATCAGATCATTTTTACCGATAAAGAGGAAAAGCAGGTCTACAAGACCGGCCTGATGAACGACCCGGAGCTTACCCAGCGCCTATATGATGCCGGAGCACAGTTTTCCAGCGAGATCGTGGAGCAGGGCTCGCCGATGCTCAATTTCCTGATCTGGTTCCTGCTGCCCATCCTGCTGTTCAGCTTCATCGGCAACCAGATGAACAAAAAGCTGATGGAAAAGGCCGGCGGCGGCCCGGGGTCCATGATGTTCGGCGGTGTGGGCAAATCCAACGCCAAGGTCTATGTGCAGTCCACCCACGGCATCCGCTTTGCGGATGTTGCCGGTGAGGACGAAGCCAAGGAAAACCTGCAGGAGATCGTGGATTATCTGCACGACCCCGGCAAGTACGAGAGCATTGGCGCATCCATGCCCAAGGGCATCCTGCTGGTGGGCCCTCCGGGCACCGGCAAGACCATGCTGGCCAAGGCCGTGGCAGGCGAATCCAACGTGCCCTTCTTCTCCATCTCCGGCTCGGAGTTCGTGGAGATGTTCGTGGGCATGGGTGCCTCCAAGGTGCGTGACCTGTTCAAGCAGGCCAAAGAAAAAGCGCCCTGCATCGTGTTCATTGATGAAATTGATGCCATTGGCCAGAAGCGCAACAGCGGCCAGTTTGGCGGCAACGACGAGCGCGAGCAGACTTTGAACCAGCTGCTTACCGAGATGGACGGCTTTGAGGGCAACACCGGCGTCATCATTCTGGCAGCCACCAACCGCCCGGATTCCCTCGACCCTGCCCTGACCCGCCCCGGCCGGTTTGACCGCCGTGTGCCCGTGGAACTGCCCGACCTGAAGGGTCGCGAGGAGATCTTGAAGGTACATGCTAAAAAGGTGAAGATTGCCCCGGGTGTGGACTTCAACACCGTGGCACGCATGGCTTCCGGTGCCTCCGGCGCAGAGCTTGCCAACATTGTAAACGAAGCCGCCCTGCGTGCCGTGCGGGCGGGCCGCAAGAGCGTGACGCAGGCCGACCTTGAGGAGAGCATCGAGGTGGTCATTGCCGGCTACCAGAAGAAGAACTCCATCCTGACCGACCACGAAAAGTGCATCGTAGCCTACCATGAGATCGGCCATGCCCTTGTGGCAGCCAAGCAGTCCAACTCAGCCCCGGTGCAGAAGATCACCATCATCCCCCGCACCTCCGGCGCACTGGGCTATACCATGCAGGTGGACGAGGGCAACCACTACCTGATGAACAAGGCCGAGCTGGAAAACAAGATCGCCACCCTGACCGGCGGCCGCGCCGCCGAGGAGGTAGCCTTCAACTCCATCACCACCGGCGCGTCCAATGATATCGAGCAGGCCACAAAACTTGCCCGCGCCATGCTGACCCGCTACGGCATGAGCGATGAATTTGACATGGTGGCGCTGGAGACCGTGAACAACCAGTATCTGGGCGGCGATACCTCGCTGGCCTGCAGTGCCCAGACCCAGCGCGAGATCGATCAGAAGGTGGTAGAGCTGGTCAAGACCCAGCACGAAAAGGCCATTCGCATCCTGACCGAGAACCGCGCCAAACTGGACGAACTGGCACAGTACCTGTACCAGAAAGAGACCATCACCGGCGAGGAGTTCATGGATATCCTCAACCGCGACGACACCGAAAATAAACCAGAAAATCCCTGAAAATAAAAATTTTTGAATCTTTTGCAATAATCTGACCGCCGTATCCGTTTATAGAGCAGATACGGCGGTTTTCCATTGTGGATGCGCCGCAGCTGAACCATGGTTTAAAAAAAGATTATGATGCAAAAAAACAAGGCAGTCCCTGCGGCTGCCGTTTTCAGGAGGTATTTCCTATGAAGATGCTGAACAAAAAGTTTGTCCGTTCCCTGAGCTGTGCCGCTGTGGCGGTGTGTGCCGCTGCCATGCTGAGCGTGGGCGCTTTTGCTGCCGAGGTGGATTCTACCTGCGTGGAGGGCTATCTGCCCCCGCAGGAGCAGATGGTGCAGGGCGACATCGCACTGCACAGCGGTGACGTTGCCGTGGGCGAAAAAGACCCCAGCTACGGCGGTTACGGTGCCCCGGAGGGCAACCCCATTCAGGGCAACATTATGCTGATCTCCGGCGACGAGCTGGCTGACACCGCCAAGACCGAGGCGCGCTACACCGTCAAGGGTCTGCTGGGCAAGCAGCTGCTGTACACCGCCCGCCAGAAGGACGGCGTGCTGACGCTGGACGTGCCCGCCGAGGTGGCTACCTTCCGCACCACCATCGAGGATATGCAGACTTTGCAGGCCAACGGTGTGAAAACGCTGGTACTGGTGACCGAGAAGAACACCACCACCCTGAACCTCTCGCTGCTGTGCGAGGGACAGAAGTCCGGCACCCGCGTCACCCTGCGGCATCTGGGCAGCAGCGCTACCCTTTCTGTGGGTCTGCGCTGCCGCCGCGACCTGCTGATCGGCCGCTGAGTAAGACGGTTTGAAATGCCCGCCGCCTGCGCTTTGGGCATGATGCAAGGAAAAATTATTTTTATTAGAGCAATGCCGGAGCGTCTGCGGACGCTCCGGCATTGCATTTTCACGGGTTGGGTTGTAAAAATAAACGAGATGACAAGACCCCCGGCGGGCAGCCGGGGGTCTTGTCGCACACTTATGGAGACTAGGACAGGAATAAAAGGAAGATCACATTCCCTTTGCGGGAAAGAGAATCGCTGCTTACTTACCGCGGACGGCTGCGAAGCCGGCTTCCAGATCGGCAAGGATATCATCAATGTGCTCGGTGCCGATGGACAGGCGGATGGTGTTCTGGTAGATCTGCTGCTCGGCCAGTTCTGCATCGGTCAGCTGGCTGTGGGTGGTGGAGGCCGGGTGGATGACAAGGCTCTTCACATCCGCCACGTTGGCCAGCAGAGAGAAGATCTTCAGGTTATCAATGAAGGTAAAGGCCTCCTCGCGGCCGCCCTTGATGTTAAAGGTAAAGATGGATGCGCCGCCGTTGGGGAAATACTTCTGGTACAAAGCGTGATCCGGGTGATCCGGCAGCGAGGGATGGTTCACCTTTTCCACCTGCGGGTGGTTGGCAAGGAACTCCACCACCTTTTTGGTGTTCTCCACATGACGCTCGATGCGCAGGCTCAGCGTCTCGGTGCCCTGCAGCAGCAGGAAGGCGTTGAAGGGGGAGATGGTAGCGCCGGTATCACGCAGCAGGATAGCGCGGATATAGGTGACGAACGCGGCAGGGCCTGCAGCGTCTGCAAAGGAGACGCCGTGGTAGCTGGGGTTGGGGGCAGCAATGTTGGGATAACGACCGCTGGCCTTCCAGTCGAAGTTGCCGCTGTCCACGATGATGCCGCCCAGCGTAGTACCGTGGCCGCCGATGAACTTGGTAGCCGAGTGCACCACGATATCCGCACCGTGCTCAATGGGACGGATGAGGTACGGGGTGCCGAAGGTGTTGTCAATGACCAGCGGCAGGCCGTGCTTGTGGGCGATGGCGGCAATGGCGTCGATATCCGGGATGTCGCTGTTGGGGTTGCCCAGCGTCTCCAGATAGACAGCCTTGGTGTTGGGCTGGATGGCGTTCTCCACCTCGGCCAGATCGTGAGCGTTGACAAAGGTGGTGGTCACGCCGAACTGGGTCAGGGTGTGCTCCAGCAGGTTGTAGCTGCCGCCGTAGATGGTCTTTTGTGCCACGATGTGGTCACCGGCCTGTGCCAGTGCCTGAATGGTGTAGGTGATGGCGGCTGCACCGGAAGCGGTAGCCAGTGCTGCCACGCCGCCCTCCAGCGCTGCGATGCGCTTTTCGAACACATCCTGCGTGGAGTTGGTCAGACGGCCGTAGATATTGCCTGCATCGGCCAGACCGAAGCGGTCGGCGGCGTGCTGGCTGTTGCGGAACACATAAGACGTGGTCTGGTAGATGGGCACCGCACGGGCATCGGTGGCGGGGTCGGCCTGCTCCTGACCGACATGAAGCTGCAGGGTCTCAAATTTATATTCAGACATTGTTATTTACCTTTCTTAATATACCAAAAGTATTATTATTGTGTATAAAAAATCCCGATGCGTTTTCAAAGGCGCACCGGGCAGTGTGGTCTACCGGAGCTGCTGCTGTCACATTCAGGTGCACATTCGCACAGCCGAGGGCAACATACAGTACACATCCGATGTCTGTGCCCGGTTGGTATGCATTCGCCCACAGCGATAATTCGCGTGCAGCAGTTCTTTCCAGATCAGCTTCATCTTTGTGCCCTCCTTCCGGTAAAACTTTTCCATCCCTCTATGTACCACCCGCCGGGGAACCTCTGTTCCATTTCCCTACAAGACTGGTGGATTGGATGTCTGCATTATATCCCGTCCTACCTAGTTTGTCAATAGGTTAATTCCACTTTTTTCAAGGATGTATTTTTTGCATGATAATTTTGTCCGTACCGCCCCCGCCCGGCAGCATTTTGTACAGCGACCTCTCTGAACAAAAACGAAGCCCGGAACGTCTGCGGACGCTCCGGGCTTCGTTTTTTCATAAAATGGTCAGACCTGCTTTGTCTCTTCCGTCCGGGTGGAAATGCTGAACAGCACAAAGCCGATGACGAACAAAATGGCAATGGAGCCAACGCCTACGTTGGCGCTGCCGGTCAGCTGGCTGCCCACGCTGACGATCATAGTGCCAAGGAAGGATGCACCCTTGCCGCAGATATCGAACAGGCCGAAGTATTCACCGGATTTTTCCTGCGGGATGATCTTTGCAAAGTGGCTGCGGCTCAGTGCCTGCACACCGCCCTGGAACATCCCCACCACCACGGCCAGCACCCAGAACTGCCACTGACTCTTCAGGAAGAAGGCAAAGACGGCAATGCCGATATAGGCTGCAATGCACACCGGGATGAGGGTCTTGGACGCGTATTTCTGGCTCAGGCGGCCAAAGATCAGCGCCGAGGGGAAAGCCACGATCTGGGTGACCAGCAGTGCCAGCAACAGGCCGGTGGTGTCCAGCCCCAGCGCCGTGCCGTAGGCGGTAGCCATATCAATGATGGTATACACGCCGTCGATGTAGCAGAAGAAGGCCAGCAAAAACCAGAACACCTGCTTGTCCTGCGGCAGATGCTTCAAGGTCTGCCCGATGCGCACAAAGCTCTGGCGGATGGCGTGCTGCTCCACCTCCACATAGTTGATCTGGCGGTATTTTTTCAGCAGCGGCAGGGTGACCACCAGCCACCACACGGCGGTAATGACCAGCGCGATGGACAGCGCAGTCATCTGACTAAGCCCCACCGCACTGCTGCCCAGCACCAGCGCCAGACAGACCACAAAGGGCACGCAGCTGCCGATATAGCCCCATGCGTACCCGCGGGAGGACACCATGTCCATCCGTTCCGGGGTGGTCACATCGCCCAGCATGGAGTCGTAGAACACCAGACTGCCGGAGTAGCCGATCTTTGCAATGATAAAAATGACCAGAAAGGCCAGCCATGTGCCCGCCAGACCCATGGCGCAGCAGCCAATGACGCCCACAAAAAGGCAGAGCATGAAGATGGGCTTTTTAAAGCCCTTGGTGTCCGCCAGCGTGCCCAGAATGGGGCTCAGAATGGCGGTGACCACCGTGACGATGGAGCTTGCGTAGCCCCAGTAGGCCAGATAGTCCACCTTGCTCACCCCGCCGGCTTCGGCCAGCGCATTGAAGAAGATGGGCACCAGCGTGGCGATCATCAACACAAAGGCCGAGTTGCCCACATCGTATAAAATCCATGCCCGCTCCAGCGGTGTCACCTTGAATTTTTCAGTTTTCATCGTATTTCCCTTGTCCTCTTTGCACCGCCGGGCGGCGCGGTTTTTAAAATTCCCCAAAGGTGTGGTCGTAGGCGGCATCCAGTGGCTCGTCCGTATCCAGCTTTGCCACATACTCTAAGATCAGCCGCTCTGCCAGCGGCAACGCCTTGGCGTACAGCGCGTCCAGCTTGCGGTTGCTCTCGGTGCACTGCGGGTTCGGCTGCGGGTTTGCCACAAGGCCGTGCATCCCATCATACTTGCCCAGCACCTTCATGCCGGTCAGCACCACCCAGCGCTTGACCGGGTTCGAGGCCTGCAGCACCTTATGCACCATGATCATCCCCTTCAGGGCTTCCAGCGCGGTCTGCTCCGAAATATCCTTATAAAACGGCGCAATGACCCGGGCGTTTGACGCGCTGGGGTGGATATGGCTGGCGGTAAAGAAGGTCAGCGGGTCATAGCCGTCCCGGCGCAGCAGCATATTGTCGAACTCAGTCTCGATCTCGCAGTGAGTCACGCCGCTCTCCCGGGTGAACTGCTCCACAAAGGGGTGGCAGGTGCTGTCCAGCGCAAAATGACACACAAAACCCAGCGCATAGGCCAGCGCAGCCTCGCGGTCGGCTTCCTCGTGCACCACCCGCCGTGCCCGGTCAAAGAACGTTCTGCCTGGCTCGTCGTGCATAGCATTGCCCAGCGCGGCGACCGGGGTGGACTTTTCCGCATGGTAATAGAACAGCAGATCCGGCCCGTGCAGACCGATATCATACAGCTCCCGGTGTGCCTCCAGCTTTTCCCGCAGCGGCGCGGGCAGATGATCCAGCACATTTGCGCCAAAGCGGCGGTGTGCGTAGGTAGAGGGCATCTCTCATTCCTCCTTCTTGCTGTGCCAGTGCCCGCCGCCCTGTTCCGGCTGCACTGACCAAAAATTCTATCGTTTTCAGTATAGCAGAAAGTTTGCCGACCTTCTACCCTTTTGTGTCTGTTTTCTGTAAAAAGTTTTAATAATTTTGCTGCACTTCCCGCCGCTCCCCCAAACAGAAAAGGGACCTCCTGAAATGCCTGTGGGCATTTCAGGAGGTCCCTTTCTAATCATTCAGGTTCACACACTCTCATAGCCCTGCGGCATCTCGCTCTTGCGGTCGCGGGACATCAGGTTGCGCAGCGCGTCGCTGGCGCTCATGCCCTCCTTGACGATGGCGTTCACCGTCTGGGCAATGGGCATTTCCACATGGTACTTCTCGGCCAGCTCCATGGCGGCGGGCAGGGCGTTGATACCCTCCACCACCATGCCGACCTCTTTCACGGCCTGCTCCGGGCTTTCGCCCTTGCCGATCAGGATACCGGCGCGGTTGTTGCGGCTGTGCATACTGGTAGCTGTAACGATCAGGTCGCCAATACCGGCCAGACCCGCAAAGGTCTGGACATTGCAGCCCATGGCCACGCCCAGCCGGGCGATCTCGGCAATGCCGCGGGTGATCAGAGCGGCGCGGGCGTTATCGCCGTAGCCAAGGCCGGTGGAGATGCCGACCCCCAGCGCGATAACGTTCTTCATAGCACCGCTCAGTTCCACACCCTTGATATCAGAGTTAGTGTACACGCGCATACAGGTGTTGCTGAACACCTCCTGCACCACCTCGGCAGCTTCCAGATCCGGGCTGGCGGAAACGATGGTGGTGGGCAGATCCAGCGCCACCTCCTCGGCGTGGGTGGGGCCGCTGAGCGCCACCAGACGCACCGCCCGGGGGCCGTTCTCGTGGCTCAGCTCGTCGGCAAGGATCTCGGTCATGGTATATAAGGTATCAGGCTCAATGCCCTTTGCCACATCCACGATGATCTGGCCGGAGCGGATATAGGGCCGCGCCTTAGCCGCCGTGGCACGCACGAACACCGACGGCACTGCAAACAGCAGCACATCCTTGCCGGTGCACACTTCCTCTATGCTTTTGGTAAAACGCAGCTCCTGCGGGATGACCATTCCCGGCAGATTGGGGTGTACCCGGGTGGCGGAAAGGTTGTCCACCTCGGCCTCAATGGCCGACCACACCTGCACATCGTTGCCGCTGACAGTCAGCATCCGTGCCAGAGCCATGCCCCAGGTACCTGCACCCAGAACACCAATACTAAACTTTTTCACGTTTGTATCCTCCGTGTCTGCACCGGGCCAAGGGCAAGCCCTTGCCGGTGGATTTGCGCCGTGCCGAGCCGTTGCCCCGCGCCTGCGCACTACTATGACCATTGTACACGAAAGCACCCACAGCGTCAAGCATCTGCCGCATTGCACAAATATTTAACAAGTTTATGCAATTTTTCGGTCACATCACACGTTTTGTGCAAACCGTTTGCGCTGCGGGGCATTTCATGCTATTATAGTATTCTGGTAGGTTTTGTAGGGATTGGTGATTCAGTCTCTTGACTTTGACCCTACTTTAAGGTATATACTGCCTTAGTCGGCAAAAGCTTTGCCGACTTGTGCATTTTTTAGCTTTGAGGAAAAACCAATGTTTGAAGCACTTTTATCCAACCGCACGGTCAGCGTGCTGGTGGAGGCACTGCCCCGCATCCTGACGGCAGGCCTGACCATGACCATTCCGCTGACCCTTCTCTCCTTCTTTTTTGCCATGATTATCGCGGTGGCGGTGGCGCTGGTGCAGTACGCCAATGTGCCGGTGCTGCGGCAGATCGCCCGGTTCTACATCTGGGTCATCCGCGGCACGCCGCTGCTGGTGCAGCTGTTCATCA
>ERZ506887.552-NODE-552-length-21715-cov-9.632964_pt1 | contig 21715 bp, 21 predicted proteins | sample MGYA00512905_ERZ506887 | MGnify/ENA metagenome assembly ERZ506887 | reverse complement strand
GGTCGGCGTTGCAAAAGCAGTAGTCGCCCTCCTCATGGAGGGCGTGGATAGAAATTTTGACCGCGCCCGGTCGGCGTTGCAAAAGCAGTAGTCGCCCTCCTCATGGAGGGCGTGGATAGAAATAATGCTTTTCAGCCGGTAGCCTACCGCCGTCCGGGTCGCCCTCCTCATGGAGGGCGTGGATAGAAATTTACAACTCCTAATACAGCTACTACAGATTTGACGTCGCCCTCCTCATGGAGGGCGTGGATAGAAATGATGGCGCTGATACGCCTGTCCATCTCGTCCAGAGTCGCCCTCCTCATGGAGGGCGTGGATAGAAATTCTTTTTCCAAGCTGCTAAAGGTGGACTTTACAGGTCGCCCTCCTCATGGAGGGCGTGGATAGAAATAAAGGCCGGCAGCAACTTGCGGAAAACAAAGAAGGTCGCCCTCCTCATGGAGGGCGTGGATAGAAATTCGTAGATGAGCTTCCTGCGCTCCTCATAGGAGAGGTCGCCCTCCTCATGGAGGGCGTGGATAGAAATCGGTGGGGTGTGGGTCGTCGGTGACCGGCCACAGGGTCGCCCTCCTCATGGAGGGCGTGGATAGAAATATCGAATACGGTTTTAACAGCGACGCAAGCGGTGTCGCCCTCCTCATGGAGGGCGTGGATAGAAATAATACTTCTGCAAAAGGAGTGGTAACCAATGAAAAAGTCGCCCTCCTCATGGAGGGCGTGGATAGAAATAACACCGGCACAGATATCACCGAACCCGAGTATGGGTCGCCCTCCTCATGGAGGGCGTGGATAGAAATCTTGTGTACCTGTCTGCTACGGATGAACAGCGGGGTCGCCCTCCTCATGGAGGGCGTGGATAGAAATCGTGGTACATCAGGCCCCATGTTGCTGTTTCTGGTCGCCCTCCTCGCGGAGGGCGTGGATAGAAATTCCATCAGGGCAGCCACGAACCACAGCAGCACCTTGTCGCCCTCCTCGCGGAGGGCGTGGATAGAAATCAGCACTGGAGAACAGGTTGCCAATGCCAGACAACAGGTCGCCCTCCTCGCGGAGGGCGTGGATAGAAATTGTTGGCTATTGATAAGGCTGCGGAAGCAAGCAGGCGGTCGCCCTCCTCGCGGAGGGCGTGGATAGAAATCTATAACCGGAGAAAGGAGGTGGGCCGATGGCGGGGTCGCCCTCCTCGCGGAGGGCGTGGATAGAAATATTGACGATTACCTGGTAGCAATCCTGGACATACGTCGCCCTCCTCGCGGAGGGCGTGGATAGAAATTTTACTGGTTGCTCTCCCAGATTGGCAAATTGTGGGTCGCCCTCCTCGCGGAGGGCGTGGATAGAAATACAACGAAATGTTGTCAAATGCGGGGCGGCTCTGGGTTGCCCTCCTCGCGGAGGGCGTGGATAGAAATGGTCTGCTCGGTCTCTCTGGCCGTCCGCTCTGGCGTCGCCCTCCTCGCGGAGGGCGTGGATAGAAATTACCGCAATATCGCTGAGTATTACGCCCATGCCAAAGTCGCCCTCCTCGCGGAGGGCGTGGATAGAAATGCCCTCCACGCCAAAGGTGATGAATTTGGTCTTGGGTCGCCCTCCTCGCGGAGGGCGTGGATAGAAATAGGTGGGCACCGTCGCATGGTGTCTGGCAGCGCCAGTCGCCCTCCGCGAGGAGGGCGTGGATAGAAATTTAAAAAAGCTATGGTAAAATCGCAGCGTCCGAAACATCCTGCGGTCTGCCGTTATTCACATACGGGTTATACCAGACATTCTGGAATATGCATCCTTCGATCCAAATGTTTTCGCACCAAATGCTCTCGCTGTTCTCCATGCGTCCCCGCAGCCGGATGCCGCAGGTCCATATTTTGTTTACACCGTTCGGGTTGATGCCTTCCCATGTGCAGTTGACGAACCAGATGTTTTTGCACCCCTCCAGCACCATGTTCGCGCCCTTCCAAAAGATCACGTTCCGAACTTCCAGATCTTCAACGTTGTTGACGATGATCTCAAAGTACTTATACTTTTTGTTTCCTCCGTCCACCACGCAGTTGCTCTGGCTCAGCGCCGCCGTCTGTGCACTTTCTGCCTCGCCCTTTGCCTGCTGCACGCTGTCCGCAGCGGCGGCCTTGGCTTTCTGTGCCTCTCCCGCTGCACCTTCTGCCCTGTCCGCCGCGCTCTGCGCGTCCTTTGCCTTCTGGCTTGCCGTGTTCGCCGCCCCCAGTACCTGCGCCACAAAGGCCTCGTACTGGCTCGGGGTGATCTCGGTGTCCCCGTCCGCGGTAAAAGTCTCGTAGCACTCGTATCGCGCAGGCCTTGTCATGGCACAGTATCCGTTGCCGTCCATTGCCCGCAGCATCCACAGCCCATTTTCGCTGGAGGTGAACATCCTGTCCACCTCCAGACACCTGTCCTCTCCCAGCAGCACCGGCTGCGGCAGCGTGCCGTCCAGCTGCTGCACATGCACCGTCACCGCCATACCGGCCCATTCCTCCGGCAGCTCAAATTCCAGTGTCTCCACCCCGGTGCTGCCCTCGCCGCCCAGCTTCAAAACCTTCTGCTCCGGGCAGTACTCTGCCCCGCTAAAGGTTCTTTTCACAATTCTTACCAGCATCTCCCGGCCTCCTTTCCTGTGTCCAGTCTACCGCATCCCGCTTTGCAAAACACCTGCGGACATTCTTACACAAAACACACCCCGGCAGCTGTCCCTTCTCAGCCGCCGGGGTGTTCGTCTTTGTTTGTTATTGTTTGTCTTTACCGCAGGTCTGCCCACGGGTCGCTGGTCTGCGCTTTGCTCTTCTTTTCGGCATCGCTCACCCAGCTGTCCAGCGTTTTCTGGGTGTACAGCGGGTTATTATCCGCATCCCGCAGCGCCAGCAGCATCTCGTTCAGCTGTGTCCGGTCGTATTCGCTGCCCGCCACATACTCCGGCTTACATACTGCGGTGATCTTGCTCTTCATGCTGCTAAGGCTCTTGCCCGCCCGCAGCAGCCTGTCCAGCTCCTCCTGTGCATCCTTTGCCCGTACGCTCTCCAGCGCCTGCTCCAGCGCGTCGGTCACGCTCTCGCTGTCGTCCTTCAAAAGGTCGTCTGCCAGTTCATTGATTGCGCCCTCCGTGTCCTCGTCCCCGGTCTTGTCGCTCGTCACCATCCCGATTAGTAGGCATCGTCCTTCACCTTGCCGTTCTTCACGGCCTCGATCAGTCCGTCCACATCCTCGCCATCGATGCCGTATGCCTCGCTCAGCGCCTGCCGCAGGGCAGCCGCCTTGGGGTCTGCGTGCACCGCCTCGCCCGCCTTGATGATGGCCTGTTGCATCACCTCGTTGAAAATGTCGCTGTACTCGCCGCTGTCCCGCACCAGCGCCCCAAAGGCCTTGCGCTTTTCCTCCGGGGTCTTTTCCACCTTCTGCTCCTGCGGCTTCTCCTCGGTCGGCTTCTCACCTTCCTGCGGCTTCGTCTCCGGCTGACCGCTCAGCTGAGGGGGCTGTTCCGTCGGCTTTCCCCGCAGCGCACCGCTGCGCCGCGCCAGCCGCTCCTGTGCCGGACGCAGCGCAGGCTCCTGCACCGCCGGTGCTGCCTCTGCGCCGCCCTCTCCGGCAGCAGCACCATCGCCGCCACCTTCCGCAAAGTACTGCAGGTTCATCTTCCCGTCCACTATGTCCGGCAGCTGCGCCGGGTCCGGTTCCTTGCCGTCCGCAAACACCATGTTCACCACCAGCTCCACGTTCTCCGGGTAACTCTCGGCCAGCGCGTCCAGTCCGTCCTGTACCAGCTCCACCCATGCTTCCACCATGTCGCAGCTCTTATGGGTCGGGGTCACCTCCACGCGCATCCAGCCCTCGCCGTGCGCCACAGCACCCAGCGCCACAAGGCCTGCCCGCGCAGCCTCCTCCACCTCGTTGGCGAGGGTCTGCATCAGGCAGCTCACCGCTGCGCACACAATGTCCTGCCCGTACTTTCCCGCGCCCGCATGGCCCTTTGCCTTCACCTCGTAGCCGGTCTTGCCGTCGTTCCATACCGTGCGCATCACACTTGCTTCGATCATGCTCTTTCTCCTTTACTTGTTCGGGTTGTTCATGTCCATCGCCCGCCGGGCTGCCTGCGTGGAAAGGCTGTTGTCGCTGCCTCCCACAGCACCGCCCAAGCTGTTGGTGCTGGTCTTTGCGCCTGTGCTGCCGCCACTCCCGCCGCCCACAGCACCCGCCGCCTGTCCGGCTGCACTTGCCGCTGCGGCAACGTTCGTCCCGTTCTGGCTGTCGATGATGGCGGCCATCTTCTGCAGCTGTGCTGCCATCTGCTGCAGCTGCTGGTACAGCGTGCCGTTCTGGCTCACCCGCTCCCGCACCTTCTCAATGCCTTCAAAGTCCATCATCTCCAGCGCAGCCAGCGCCGCGTCCGCGTTCGCCGGTGCAAAAAATCCCAGCTGGTAGCATTCCTTCGCCGTCTCGTTCTGGGAAAGCCGGCTGAAGGTGCTCTTCTTCGCCGCGCTCACCGTAATGTCGAACACCGGTTCGTGGTCGCCCAGCTGCACCCCGCCCACAACGCCGCCGGGCACCCCGCGCAGCTGCTGCGCGCTGAAGGTGGCATACTCCACCCCGCCGCTCTCGCCGGTAATGCGGTATACCCGCTGCTCGTCGTAGAACTGTCGCATCAGCTCAATGATCAGGTAGCACTCCTTCGCAAACGCCCGGTACGCGCTCTTCAGCATGTCCCGGCTCAGCTTGCTGCCCGCCTCCTGCAGCGCCGCAATGGCACTGGCAGCGGTCAGGCCACTGGTGGTGCCGCCCTGGCTCACGTCCCGGTTGCCGCTCACTTCCTTCAGCTCGCTCACCCGGGCATCCCGGTAGTTCATGCAGTTGCCGCTCAACACGTTCGTCTGCAGCGGCATAAAGCTGTCGCTGTTCAGCCGCCCCACAACGTGCACGATGTCCTTGCTAAAGTCTGCCAGCTCTTTCTCGTTCACCCCCGCCGTGTCGCTCAACACAAAGCGCTGCTTTGCCGCCAGCTTCACGTTCTCGTCCATGGCGTGGTTCATCTCGTCAATGGCGGTCTGGGTGTCCTTCATCACGTCGATGTACCCAAACCCCGCCGGGGAATCCTCCTCCATGAACAGCGGGTCAAACACAAAGGGGTACTTCCCGTGGTCGTAAAAGCCCCGCTGCGCCAGCTGCGGGTCGTTCTCGCTGGCATACAGCACCACGCCGTTGCAGTACTTGCAGTAGTGCAGCACCGTCTGTCCGCCGGGCTGTGCCTTCTTGTAGTACCAGTCCACCACCACGCTCTTGTCGGTGGTGTCAATGCTGTCGTCGTGGATGTACTGCCCCACGTCCAGCCCCTTGCCGGTGTGCCCCTCCATCTGTGGGAAGCGCCCCACCAGCTGCTCGTTGTCCTCAAGGCTCAGGCTGAACAGGTGCGGCGACTGCTGAATGTCCTCCACGCCCGGTGCCCAGTACAGCATCAGCAAATTCACGCTCTGGATGCTGATGTCTCCAAGCCCGCCCCGCAGCACCGGGTCCCAGAAGATGCCCTTCACGCCGGTGCCGGTCTTGAGCTTGCGCCACCATGTGTCGCTGTACACCTGCTCGTAGTTGCACTGCTCCAGCACCGCCGGGATCACCTTGGAAAGGGTCCTCGCCGTCTCCTCGTCGTCCGCCGCTCTCGGCAGCACGTTCGGCTCCGGGTAGTTGTCCATGGCGTCCGCGTGCTTGTTGGCAATGCTGTTGAACAGCCACCCGCTGGAAGGCTGCGGCTTTCCCTCCATCATCTTGTTCTGGTAGTTCTTCCAGTGCCCCAGCCGGAACCACAGCTCGTTTTCAATGATCCGCTTGTCCAGCGCCGCCTTGCCGGTCTTGTACCGCTGCAGGATCTCTCCCGCCTTGGCCACTTCCTCCGGCCCGATCACCGTCTCCGCAGCAGCGCCCGCCGGTGCGCTCCCGCCCGCATCGCCCTGCAAAAGTCTCTGCATGGCATCGTCCCGCCCGGTGCCGGGTCTCGCGGTACTCACCATCCGATCTCCTTCACTCATGCCGCCAGGGTTTGCTTCTGCCGGTCTTGTGTCCGCCGGTGCCTGCTGCACCCCGGCTGCCTTGGCCGCCAAGGCCATGATTCGCAGCAGCTTCTCCCCGTCCTGTTCGGTGTTCGGCTGCTGTCCCTCGTATCTTCCTGTCATCGCTTCTCCTTCTGCTTATACCCGCATCACCCGGGTAGGGCTGTGGTGTGCGTCCATATCCAGCGGGTCGTCCCGCAGCACCGCCTCTTTGCGTACCTGCCGGGGACTGATGGGGTTTTCCATCAGCACATACCGGCACTCGTCGTAGATGTGGTCCTCCTGCGTAGTGTCAATGTCCTCCACGTTGCTCTCGTCGTACACAAGGTTCGGGATGGTGCGGATAAAATGCCGGCAGGTGTCAAACACCTGAAACATCGGTCGCCCCTCTGCGTCAAACGCCAGCCGGTAGTGCAGCTGCATCTTGCCCGCAATGCGGGTGTGGTCGCCCGGCCGCCACGTCACAAAGTACGGGTACTTCTCCTGCATCTGGGCAATGCTCTCGCCCTGGCTCTCGTTAAAGATGGCCGGGTCTGCCACTCCCTGGATCACCCTGCCCTTCAGCATCGGGTCGTTCTGCTCTGCCTCCCGGATGCGCCTTGCCTGCATGTACACCACCGTGCCCGGACCTGTGGGTCGGTTGCGGCTCATCAGGTAGCTGTACTCCTCCCATGTAAAGTGTGTCAGCTCGTCCACTCCGATAAAATCAAAGGCTTTGCCTTGGTAGTTGTACTTGTCCTGCGTGCGGAACATGGATCCAAAATAGATCTTCGCCCCGTTGGGGAAGGTCCACACGTGGCTGGACGCGTTGTACCGCGCCTTCGGGAAGGCCGGCCTGTAATACTGCATCGTCTTGTCGATCAGCTCCGAAAGCTGCGGGTAGGTCTTCCGCACGATCAGTCCGCGGTAGTGCGGCACGTCCACCTGCCGCAGCACCTCGATCACCAGTGCGTCGCTCTTGCCGCCGCCTGCCGCTCCGCCGTATAACGCCTCGTCCTCGCACCGCCGCATAAAGGCAGCCTGTTTCGGCTGCGGCTTCCACACGATGCTCCTGCCCTTATACCGTCCCACAGCCATCCAGTACCACCTCCGGCCTTTCGTCCTCGCTCTGCGGCTCCATCAGCACGGTCGGCACGCTCTGGCTGCTGTCCCGGTCCGTGTCCGGCACCAGCGCCGCCGCGTTTGCCGCTGCCGTCAGCAGCACCGCCCACAGCATCAGCCGGATTTTCTCCTTCTCCACCCCAAACCGCTTGCAGGTAGCGTACTTCACCCGCCGCGCGTAGTTTTCCACGTCCTTCCAGCAGGCAGCCTCGTCATCCGGCAGGTAACAGTCCTCGTATGTACCGGTCAGGAAAAACCACGCTTATCAAAATTCGCTAGCACCTTCCGCTGCTTTTTGCGCATACTTGCAGCTTTGTTCCGGTTCTTCTGCCCCTTGTCGCTCTCCTTGCGCTTCTTTCCCCGCTTGCGGTGTTCCTGATCCGTCACGGCATACACTCCAACGGCCATGTACTCGTCCCCGCACCGGATCTTCTTTTCCCGGATGTAGCTTTTCCGCATAGGCTGCTCCTGTAATTTTCTCTTTTGTGACCCACACAGTCACAGAAATAACGGGTATACTAGCTTCCCAAAGCGCCCACCCGGACGCTCTTTATAAAAAGGTATCAGACAAAACGCCTGCCGCCGAGTCTTCTCTCAGCAGCACCCGTTCCTACCTGATGCTTTTGCGGTCGCCAAAGCCCCCGGCCACGCGCTCACTGCGCCGCCGGGGGCTGATTCAGGGTTCTTCCGCCCCTCGTACTCTCCTTTCTTCTTGTGGAAGTCAAAACCACCGGCTCAGCCGGTGGTTTTGACTGCGCCGTCTTTTGCGCCACTAATTAAAGCAATTTCCAGATAAACAGGGGTAATTAAGGCGCAATCGCCCACTTCGCCATCCCCTGCCGCACAAACAAAAACCCCCGAAAACCGGCTTCACAAGCCAACTTTCGGGGGTTTCTCTTTGGAGCTACTGACCTGATTCGAACAGGCGACCTGCTCATTACGAGTGAGCTGCTCTACCAGCTGAGCCACAGTAGCACATTGCACATCTGCTGCAACAGGCAATATTCTACCATATTTCTGCGGTGCTGTCAAGGCCGGATTTCCTGTAAGCGGGGCAGCTTTTGTGGGGCGTTTCACAAAAAGTTGTTGCATTTTGGCCCGGCGGCTTTATAATAGAATTGATTGCGCAAAAGGCCGCGCCTTTTGCCGGAAAGGACGAGCTGCACCATGATCTTTGTTCCCCTGCTGCACTACTTTTTGTGCAAGAATGATTACAGCGGCAACGAGGCCGGGCTACGCTACCGGCTTACGCCGGGCAAGCGCACCGTGCCGGACCCGGACGGCGGCGCGGATGCCACCAAAGAGGAAAAGATTCTCACGGTGGATTACTGGCCCGCGCCTTGGACGATTGACAAGACCGACCCCGCCCTGCGCCGCCGGGAGGTATTTCCGCTGACCGACGAGGGACGTGCCGCCGCCGCGCAGTATCTGAAAGACGCTTACGAGGCCGAGCCGGAGCGCTGGAACAACTGCCCGGACATGATGGACTGCGACCCTTGGGAGCCGCCTGCCGAGCCGGATACCGCCAACGAATAAACCGAACGAGGAAACCATGATCTACCGTTTGAAAGAACTGAAGGGCGATACCATCGCCGTGCCACAGCTGGTGTTCTCCAAGCTGGGCATTGCCGAAGAATACAATGTGCGGGTGGCGTTATATGTGCTGGCCACTGGCGTGACCGACCCGGACAAGCTCTGCGCCGACCTCAAGCTGCGCAGCCGCATCAGCGCCGAGAGTGCGCTGGCGTTCTGGGCGGGCGCGGGGCTTTTGGAGCGCTACGAGGAAAACGCCGCGCCGGGCGCAGAGCCCAGCGCCCCCGCCCCCATGCGCTGGGCGGAGATTGCCGCCGCCAGCCGCACCGACCCTATGATCTCCAGCCTGATCGACTGCGCACAGACCAGCTTTGCCCGTCCGCTGACCCATACCGAGATGGAAAAGCTGGTGAACCTGTATGTGCAGGAAGGCTTTGCACCTGAGACTGTGATGTTGTGCGTAGCCTATGTGGCCAGCCGGGGTAAGCGCACCATGGCTGCCGTGACCCACGAGCTGAAGGTCTGGCGCGCCGAGGGCGTGGAGACCGGCGAGCAGGCCGATGCCCACTTAAAGCTGCTGGCGCTGCGCCAGAGCCGCGAGGAATACGTCAGCAGCCTGTTGCAGATCACCCCCGAGGAGCTGACGCTAGGCGGGCGCAAGGCCATTGCACGCTGGTACGAGGTGTACGGCTACGATGACGCCATGGTGCAGGAAGCCGCCGTACAGGCCGGCCCCAAGCGGGATCTGTGGTACTGGAACAGCATCCTGAAAACATGGAACGCCAAGGGTCTGCGCAACATCCATGATGTGCGTGGCCCGGTGGCCACAGCCGGTGCAAGCCGGAATATCCGGGTGGACCGCGACACGCCCAGCGGAAACGATATCCTGAAAAACGCCACCCGCCGCCGTCCCCTGATCAAGAAACCGGAGTAAGGAGCCTATATGCGTACCAAAAACGAATTGTATCAGCAGGCATTACGCACCGTAGCCATGCGGCGGCAGACCGCCCGCGCACTGGCGCAGGATGCGCAGGCCGAGGCCGAGGCCGCCATCCCTGGGCTGCGTCACGCCGAGGAAGAGGTGCGGGTGCGAGGCATCCGCTGTGCCATTGCCGGAGCCTCCGGCAAAGACCGCACCGAAGCTGCCGCTGCGCTTGCGGCGGCAAAGCAGAAGCTGGCCGCGCTGCTGGCTGAGAGCGGACGCCCCGCGGATGCGCTGGAGCCAAAGTTCACCTGCAAGCGGTGCGAGGACACCGGCGCAGTGGACGGCCATACCTGCGACTGTGTACGCCGGGTGATGCAGCAGCTGCGTCGCAAGGAGATCGAGGAGCTGTCCAGTCTGTCCATCTCCAGCTTTGATACCATGCAGTTGGACTACTATCCTAACACGGTGGACAAGACGCTGGGCGAGAGCGTGCGCAGCTACATGGCCGAGGTTCTGACCGACCTGCGGGATTACGCCGCAGACTTCTCCCCCGCCACCCGCGAAAGCCTGCTGCTGGTGGGCAACGCAGGTCTGGGCAAGACCCATGCCGCCCTTGCCATTGCCGGAGAGGTGCTGCGGCAGAACTATGATGTGATCTATGTCTCCTGCCCAGACTTTTTCGGCAAGCTGGAAGCGCTGCATTTCGGCACAGACCCCGGCGGCGAGGAGGAGACTTTGTTCCAGACTGCCTGCAACGCCGATCTACTGATCCTTGATGATCTGGGCACCGAGTTCAACTCCAGCTTCTTCCTGACGAATCTGTACAGCCTGCTGAATAACCGCTTGGGCGCAAAGCTACCCACCATCGTCACCACCAATATCACGGACGGTGCGCTGTTGGAAAAGCTATATACAGAGAAGATCTCCAGCCGCCTTGCGGCCTTTGTACAGATCCAATTTCTGGGCAGTGATATCCGGGTGCAGAAAGCCGCAGAATAAGTCGTTTTATTTCTGTCGGAGTTGTACATCTCTTGAGAGAAACCATTGCAAAATAAATGCGCAGCACCGCGCAAAGAAAAAGCCATCTGCCGCAGCATGACCGGGGTTTGAAACCCTTGGAATCAGCTGTTGCAGATGGCTTTATTTTGTGACAAATCAGAACTCTAATGCAGGGCTTACCTCGTTGCGACGCTGTGCCTGCACGATGCAGTCTTTTTCCGGCACGACGCCGGCTGCGCCCAAGGTGGTGAACACGGTCTGCAAAGCAAGAGTCGGCGTGTTATTCTCCTGCGAGAGATGGCACAGGGCGAACTTTTTGCAGCCGCTCTGGATGAGTTCCAGAAGCTTTGCGGAGCACTCGTCGTTGGAAAGGTGCCCCCGCACGCTCTCGATGCGGGCGCGCAGATAATAGGGGTAGGGCCCGCTGCGCAGCATGTGCAGGTCGTAGTTGCTTTCCAGCGCCACAAGGTCGCAGCCGGAAAGTGCCTCGTGCACCGGCGGGGTCAGGGTACCAAGGTCGGTGGCGATGGTCATGGTCTTATCGTCCGGGGTATGGATGCGGTAGCCTACGCAGGGCACGTCGTGGCTGGTGGGGAAGGACTGTACCCCGAAGCAGCCGATGTCCTCTTCCCTGCCCTCCAGCGCGTTCAGTTCGCAGTTAGCAGGCACGATATCGTTGGCATCCAGAAAATCCAGCGTAGCCGCTGCACCGTACACCGGCAACGGGTTCTTTTTGAGGAAGGTGGAAAGCCCCTTGACGTGGTCGCTGTGCTCGTGGGTGACAAGGATGCCCGCGCAATCGCTGACGGCTAGCCCCAGCGATTTGAGCGCTGCTGTGGTAGTGCGTACCCCCTTGCCCATATCCACGATAAGGTACTGCGCACCACAGCGCACCACGCTGCTGTTGCCGGAAGAACCGGAATACAATGAAATGAACTCTGCCATGAAAACCTCTTATGTTACCACCTGAAAACAGCCCGCCGCACAGAACTTACGGCAGGCTGTTTGTTTTGTTGTTTGTGTTACAGGGCCTGTTCCAGTGCGGCGGGCGTCCGCTCCACCTTGCTGATCTCAGCGCCCAGACCGCGGAGCTTTTCCACGATATTCTCGTAGCCGCGCTCGATATGACCGATCTCCTCGATCTCGCTGGTGCCATCGGCCATCAGAGCAGCCACCACCATAGCGGCACCGGCACGCAGGTCGGAAGCGCGCAGCGGTGCGGGGCTGAGCTTTTCTACGCCCTCAAACACGGCCACCTGACCGTCCACCTGTACGCTGGCTCCCATCTTGCGCAGCTCGTCCACATAGCGGAAACGATTATCCCACACGCTCTCGGTGATGGTGCTGGTGCCCTTAGCCACGCTCAGCAGCACGCCCATCAGGGGCTGCATATCGGTGGGGAAGCCGGGGTGCGGCATGGTGTTGATCTTCAGCGGCAGAATATCGCCGGTGCGGCGCACGCGCACTGCATCGTCGAACTCTTCTACCTCCACGCCTGCACGGCGCAGCTTTTCGGTGATCGGCTCCAAATGCTTGGGGGTAACATTCTTCACCAGCACATCCCCGCCCGTAGCCGCAGCAGCCACCATGTAGCTGCCGGCTTCGATCTGATCCGGAATGATGCTGTAGGTGCAGCCGTGCATCTTTTCCACACCACGCACCTTGATGACATCGGTGCCTGCACCGCGCACATCTGCGCCGCACATATTCAGGAAGTTTGCCAGATCCACCACATGGGGCTCCTTGGCACAGTTTTCCAGAATGGTCTGGCCCTTGGCCATGACAGCGGAGAGCATACCGTTCATGGTAGCGCCCACACTGACCTTATCAAAGAAGATATGCGCACCGTTCAGCTCCTTGGCACGCACCGTGATCATGCCATAATCCACGCTGTCCTCAGCGCCCAGCGCACTGAACACCTTCAGATGCTGATCGATGGGGCGGGGGCCCAGATTGCAGCCGCCGGGCATGGCCACCTGTGCCTTGCCGAAGCGGGACAGCAGTGCGCCCAGAAAATAATAGCTGGCACGCATCTGACGGGACAGATCGTCCGGGACGTTGGTCCCGGTAAGGTGGGTGGTATCGATCTCGTAGGTGTTACGGTCCAGCATTCTGATCTGTGCGCCCAGAACGCTGAGGATCTTCAGGCTCACCGCCACATCACTGATATCCGGCAGGTTCTCGACCACGCAGACATCCGCTGCCAGAATGGTTGCAGGCAGGATGCCTACCGCCGCATTCTTCGCACCCGAAATGGTAACTTCGCCACGCAGGGGCTTACCGCCCGTAATAACAAATTTCTCCAATTTTATGATCTCCTTGTCAAAGGCCCGTTATTTCAGGCCTGTTAAGGTTCCTGAAAGCATTCTCCATAAAAGCTGCTGCAGCCGTGCAATAAACAATGCCGTACTACTACAGCTATCTTATTATACACAACTTTCACAAAAAAGCAAAGCCCCGCTTGGTGATGTTCTATTATTTTCTGTTTTGCCCATTTTCATGCAGAATATTCCAAAATTTTGATTTCTTTTTCAGGTATTTTACAGAAAAATGGTGTACGAACTGTTGCACTTTACCAGATATGGTCCTCGCAGCGGGCCTCGGTGATCCAGCCCAGCTGGTAGGCTGTCACCAGCTGTTTGAGGTCGTGCACCCGCTCCCGCAGCACCTCACCCTCGTCGGTATCCTCCACAAGGATGCGATGATTTTCGGTTTCCAGGATATTCTTTTGAGAGATGATGTCCAGATTTTCCTTCACAGCCTTTTCCGCGCTTTCAAAGGGCTGGTGCGTGCGCAGGGACATGGTGCGGCTGGAATACACCAGCGTGTAGCCCGCAATGCCGGTCTTTTCGTGGTACGCACGGCAGAAGCCGCCATCGATGACCACCAGCCTGCCGCCGCCCTTGATGGGACTTTCGCCGTTCTTTTCCCGCACCGGCACATGGCCGTTGACAATATGGCTGCTGCCCGGCAGGCCGAACTCTGCCAAAATGCGGCGGCATACCGCTTCGTCATTATACCATGTATAATAAGGGTCTTTCACCTCGGTGTGGGTGGAGCTGTCTGCGACATAAAGCCGTTCAAAGGTAGTCATGGCGCTGCGGCCGAACAGCGGTGAGAGTTTGCCGCACCACAGATACCACAAAAAGTCCTGTCCGCTCTGACGTGCGGCACTGCCCTCGGGCGCGTAATAGCCACGGCGCGCCCGGGCGTCGCAGTAGTCCATCAGGGCCCGTCCGGAGTAGAGGCGGCCCTCAAAGCGTTCCGTGGCAAAGGTGCCCCGGCTGGTCATGGGCACTGCACCGTGGTAGAGCAGATTGCCGTTCTCAATGTGGTACACGCTGCCCTTGGCATAGAGGAACTCCACATGCTGCTGCATTTTTTCGCTCTGGCGGAAGGACTGTACCAGCTTGGTCAGTACCAGCTGCTCATCCGGGTTCAGTGCCGCCGGGGCGGCAGGGTCTACGGTGGGGAACGAGGTATCCCGCAGCGGATACTCCTTTTCCCCGATCCTGACCGTATGCTTCGACCAGTCGATGCGGCGCAGATAATCCCGGCCCTGCATCTGGAAGTCCGGGTTGCGGTCGATCACCTGACATTCCAGCTTGAACATCAGGATGCTGATGGCCTTGTGCATCACAGCACAGCGGTGCAGCATCCCTTCGGTGTAGGGGCCGCGGGCCGCATCGGTATGGGGCATCCAGATGCTCAGGTCGTCCTCGCCGTAAAACTGCTCGGCCATACGCTGCAAATGGCGCAGATTGATGCCATAGCAGTCTTCCAGCATTCCGTGATTATGATAGGCCAGCGTGGTCTTGAGCACCGTGCAGATGCAGATGGGGCTGCCTGCGGCGGCTCCCATCCACACCACATCATGGTTGCCCCACTGGATATCCACATTGTGGTGGCGCATGAGCAGATCCAGAATGATGTCCGGGCGCGGGCCGCGGTCGAACAGGTCGCCTACGATATGCAGCTTGTCCACGGCCAGATGCTTGATCAGCTCGCACAGCCGCACGATAAAGCGGTCTGCACGGCCATTTTCAATAATGCTGCCCACGATCTGACCATAGTAAAGGTCTTTATCGTGGTCTTCAAAGTGGGCGTGGAGCAGCTCGTCCAAAATGTAACCGCAGCTGGCGGGCAGGCAGCTGCGCACATGCTCCCGCGTATGTTTGGAGGACACCAGCCGGCAGATATCGATGAGCCGGAGCAGTGTCTCGGTATACCACTGATCCAGCGCCTCCTCGCTGGCGCAGCGGGCCTTGAGCTGGGGCAGCTTTTCGTTTGGGTAATAGATCAATGTTGCCAGCTCGGCGCGGACATTTTCCGGCACGGTATCGCCCAGCACCTGATCCACCTTTTCACGGATCACACCGGAGGCCGAGTTCAGGATATGCACAAAGGCCTCATTTTCGCCGTGCAGATCGCTCATGAAATGCTCAGTGCCCTTGGGCAGCTTGAGCAGCGCCTGTGTGCTGATGATCTCACTGGCCGCTGCCGCCTGCGAGGGGTAGTCCCGGGAAAGCAGGGTCAGATACTTCAGGTTATCACGGATTTCATCGGTTTCGGTGCGCATGATTTCCTCCATCATGGTCATTTCTCTGCCGCAGCCCGTCATTTCGGCCGCATTATGCAAAAATGTTGCTTCTGATATATATTATTCTTTCCATATCTTATAGTATAGCACGTCCGGTTGAAAAGTGGTATACTGAAGCTGACAAACTTTCTGCAAAGGACTTTGGATATTATGCCGAAAACCGATCTTGTTTCCATTCCCTCTTCCTGCATGCTCTGTCCGCGCCGCTGCGGAGCCGACCGTGCTGCCGGACGCACCGGCTTCTGCGGTGCAGGCAGCACCCTGAAAGCCGCCCGTGCGGCCCTGCACTACTGGGAAGAGCCCTGCATCAGCGGTACAAGAGGCAGCGGCACGGTGTTTTTCTCCGGCTGCACCCTCAAATGCTGCTTCTGCCAGAACTATCCCATCAGCGCCGAAGGCCTCGGCAGGGAGATCACCGTTGAACATCTGGCAGAGATCTTTCTGGACCTGCAGTCTCAGGGTGCCCACAACATCAATCTGGTCACGCCGGGGCAGTGGCAGCCCTGGATCATTGCCGCGCTGGACATTGCGCGCGCAAAGGGTCTGCACCTGCCTATCCTGTGCAATACCGGCGGTTACGAGACGGTGGAGAGCGTGGAAGCCTGGCGCGGGTACATCGACATCTGGCTGGCCGATCTGAAATATGTATCCTCTGCCCTGTCGGCAGAACTTTCCTCTGCGCCGGACTACTTTGCACAGGCAAAGCCCGCCATTGAAGCCATGATGGCACAGGCCGGGCATCCGGCGTTCGATGCAGAGGGCATCCTGCAAAAGGGAGTCATTCTGCGGCATCTCGCCCTGCCCGGCCACATCGATGACAGCTTTGCTGTTCTGGATCAGATGGCCGCGTGGAACGATGCCGACCCGGGGTGCTTCATTCCCAGTGTCATGAGCCAGTATACCCCTTTCTATAAGGCCGCAGAGCACGGCATCGGGCGGCGCATCACCACCTATGAGTACCGCCGGGTGGTGAACTACGCCATGGACAAGGGGCTTGCGCAGGGATACATGCAGCAGAAGAGCAGCGCAAAGGAAGAATATACGCCTTCGTTCGATCTGACCGGCGTGTAAAAACGATTCAGAATCGCCTCCACTTCGCTCTGGCTTTCATCAGCGGAAAATTTATTTTTCGTGTTTGAAGTGCTCCATACACATTTTCACGGTATGGGGACGTAACGATAAGCGGCATTTACATGGGCCGGTAGGGCAGGCGATGGAATGGCTCGCTTCGTGTCTGAGGAGAAAGTTCCCGACAGGCTGGCCGTCAGCACACTTTTCGTCAAATCTTCCAAAAATCAGCAATTATTTTTTCTTGCATTTCCGTGGAAGCGCTTGCAATCCCTCTTGTGTCGGATTATAATGGATACAACGATGTGTTAACAGAACTCTGATGAGCTGTAAATATCAGGAGGAGCGTTATGGAACATTTCAACCCGATCCTTGGCAGCGATACCCCCGGCCAGAAATTCATCACCTGCGGCGAGATCATGCTGCGCCTGACCCCGCCGAACTACGAGAAGATCCGTATGGCATCCAGCTTTGAGGCCAGCTACGGCGGCAGCGAGGCCAACATTGCACTGGCACTGGCTAACCTTGGTGTGGACAGCACCTTCTTCAGCGTGGTGCCCAACAACAGCCTTGGAAAGAGCGCCGTGCGCTGGCTGCGTTCCAATGATGTGCACTGCACTCCCATGATCCTTACCGAGCCGAACGAGACACAGTCCAACCGCCTGGGCACCTATTATCTGGAGACCGGCTACGGCATCCGCCCGTCCAAGGTCATCTACGACCGCAAGCACAGTGCCATCACCGAGTACGATTTCTCGCAGGTCGATCTGGGCGCTCTGCTGGAGGGCTTTGACTGGCTGCACCTGAGCGGCATCACCCCGGCTCTGGCTCCCAACTGCCGCACCTTGATCCTGGACATGCTCAAGGTCGCCAAGAAAAAGGGCCTGACCGTCAGCTTCGATGGCAATTTCCGCTCCACCCTGTGGAGCTGGGAAGAAGCCCGTGACTTCTGCACCGAATGCCTGCCCTATGTGGATGTTCTGCTGGGCATTGAGCCCTACCACCTGTGGAAGGACGAGAACGACCACAGCAAGGGCGACTGGAAGGACGGCGTACCCCTGCAGCCCAGCTATGAACAGCAGGACGAGATCTTCCAGCATTTCATCGAGCGTTATCCCAACCTGAAGTGCATCGGCCGCCATGTGCGCTATGCCCACAGCGGCAGCGAGAACAGCCTGAAGGCCTTTATGTGGTACGATGGCCACACCTTTGAGAGCAAGCTGTTCACCTTTAATATTCTGGACCGCGTGGGCGGCGGCGATGCTTTCGCCAGCGGCCTGATCTACGCCATGCTGCACGATTACAAGGCTATGGACATGATCAACTTTGCGGTGGCAAGCAGCGCCATCAAGCACACCATCCACGGCGATGCCAACATTACCGATGATGTGAGCACCATCCGCAACCTGATGAACATGAATTACGATATCAAGCGGTAATCTGTATTTTGCTGTCCCCTGCCCCTTTGCTGCAAAGCAGCTTTCTGCAAAGATACTGCACAAAACCCGGAACCTGTTCCGAGCCAAACGGCTCAAGAAGGTTCCGGGTTTCTGTTTTTGTGCTTTTTTCTTTTATTTTCAGCGCTTCTTTTTCAGGTAATACCCAATGCCGCCAGCGCGTCTGCGCCGAGAAAGCGGCCTACCACCCATGTATCCGCAATGTTATACATCTGCTGCAGCAGATTGCCCAGCATCAGCGGCAGGGCAAACAGCAAAATGCTGCTGGTGATGGGATCTTTTGTCAGACTACGCTGCATTGTTCCCGATTCTCCTTTTTATAACGCTGTCTCAGCCGGTGCACCGGCTCTGCCGCCGTCCCGCCTTGAAAGAGACTGCTCTCTTCCCGCAAACTTCTGGCGGTACTCTCTGGGTGTGCAGTGCTTGATCTCCCGGAAGGTCTTTGTAAAGTAGCTGGTATCCGAAAACCCGCATTCGGCACCGATTTCGCCGATCTTCATGCTGGTGGAAAGCAGCAGCTCGGCGGCCTTTTCAATGCGGTACTGCTTGACATACTGGATGGGTGTGATCCCCAGCAGCTGCCGGAAGCTGCGCAGGCAGGCGCTCTCGCTCAGGGCCACGCAGTCGGAAATGCGCTCCACGTTCAGCTCCTCTGCGTAGTGCTCTTCCACAAAGCGCAGCATCTGCTTCATTCGCCGGGCCGCGATCTGCTCCTGCTGAGAGACCTTTGTTTTTCCACCCTCGCACTGCATTCCCAGCAGATGCACCGCCGCCGAAAGATGGTACCGTGCCTGATTCTCATAGTCAAAGACCTCTTGGGCCACTGCGTCCCAGACTTCCCGCAAATGGCAGAGCACAGCCTTCTGCCCGTCGTCTGCCTCGTTCAACAGAAAGAAGGCCGGCGCTCCCGGCTGAAGCAGCGGGTGCACGAGCTTTTGCCAGAAGATGGTGTCCATGCCGCCGATCAGGCGCGGATGGAATACCCCGGAATGCAGCAAAGCATCCCCGGTCTCCGCCTGCTCCACCGCATGGAACACTCCGGAATTGACAAACACGCCCTGCCCGGTCTGCAGAACCAGCCGGACTTTGCTCACGTCTACTGCCAGTGGGCCTTTTACGGCAAGGATGTATTCAAACTCTTCATGCCAATGCCATGCTACCGAGTAGCTTTTGATGTCCTCTTCATAGCAGGCAATGGGAAACAGTGCGCTGCCGTGCTGCACCAGCTCCCTGCCCTCGCCATCCGCCACAACATCCGGCAGGCAGCTGAAACCGCCCGCTGCTGCACAGCTGGTCTGAAATGCCACGATCCGCCACCTCCTTTCCGTCAAGGTCACACATCTGCATCTGCGCCGGTTTTGTTGTATCAATCGGGCGTTTTTATCCTAACATTCCGCTCTGATGTGTGATATTATTACATCAGCAAAGCACAAGATGCATTGCAAGTATAACATGCTTCCCGGAGGAACTCAAGGTTTATGGTACAGCTTCTGCTTCCGATCATTTACATCTCGTTCATCAGTCTGGGCCTGCCGGATTCCCTATTGGGGGCGGCGTGGCCTTCCATGTATCCGGAGCTCGGTGTGCCGGTGTCCTATGCGGGGCTGATCTCCATGATCATCTCCTTCGGCACCATCGTTTCCAGCCTGAACAGCGACCGGCTCACCCGTGCGCTGGGCACTGGAAAAGTGACTGCCCTCAGTGTGGGCATGACGGCTGCCGCGCTGTTCGGCTTTTCGGTCTCCACACAGTTCTGGATGCTCTGCCTGTGGGCCGTGCCCTACGGGCTGGGCGCAGGCAGCGTGGACGCGGCTCTGAACAACTATGTTGCCTTACATTATAAAAGCCGCCATATGAGCTGGCTGCACTGCATGTGGGGCATCGGCACCATGATCAGCCCCATGGTCATGGGCCGGGTGCTGGCAGGCGGCGGACCGTGGACGACCGGCTACCGGTGCATCGCCCTGTTCCAGATCCTGCTGAGTGCAGTGCTCTTTTTCAGCTTGCCGCTATGGCAGGGCCGTACTGCGGATGCTGAGGCCGAAGCTGCCTCGCCGCAGGCACTGAGCCTTGGGCAGGTATTCCGTCTGCCGGGTGCCAGAGAGGTGATGCTGTGCTTCTTCTGCTACTGTGCATTGGAGACCACAGCAGGTCTGTGGGCCAGCAGCTACCTCACGCTGACGAAAGGCGTCGCCCCCGACACTGCCGCCAGCTTTGCCAGCCTGTTCTACATCGGCATCACCGCCGGGCGCGCCGCCTGCGGCTTTTTGACCCTGAAATTCAACGATACGCAGATGATCCGCATGGGTCAGTGCATTCTGGCCGCAGGCGTGCTGGCCCTGCTGCTGCCCGGGCCGCAGGTGCTTGCCCTGTGCGGTCTTGTTCTGGTAGGGCTGGGCTGTGCGCCCATCTATCCCAGCATCATCCACTCCACGCCGGAGCACTTCGGTGCAGACAGATCGCAGGCGGTCATTGGCATCCAGATGGCAAGCGCCTATGTGGGCAATCTGGCCATGCCGCCGCTGTTCGGGCTGCTGGCAAACAATATCACTCCTGCGCTGTTCCCATTTTATCTGCTGGCACTGCTGGTGTTCATGGTGTTCATGCACGAACAGCTGGTGCGAAAAACAAGCCGCTGCTAATTCTGCCATTCTTCCATTTCATATACAGCAAAAGGCTCCCTGTCCGGTCTCGGGCGGGGAGCCTGCTGTTTTAAGAGGAGTTATTTACAGGATGCACCGGCTGATAGCATTGGCGACCGCAAACAGTTCCTGCTGGCCGATAAAGCCGAACTTTGCCTCGTGCGCGTCCGCAAAGCAGACCGTCAGCTGTGATGCCTGCACCGGGTCGCCAAAGCCTGCCGTCTGAATGCCGAAGTGCAGCACCTTGCGGTACGGCAGCACAAAGATCTGCTGCCGGGTACCGGTGACGCCCTGCATATCCACCATGATGATGCGGTGGGTGGTAAAGATCACCTGATCGCGCACCGTCTTGTAGGCGCCCACGATGCTCTCGCCGTCCAGAAGCAGTGCGCGGGCATTTTTGCAGATATCCTTTTCCTGAAGGCGGATGAGGTTTTCCATTGGTTTATCACGGAATTCCATGGTTTTTGTCCCCTTTCCTTGGTAGTTTTCTACTCTTATTGTAGCATTCCCGCCTGCTGTTTACAAGATGCGGTCTCGCCTTTTGCGTCATGCTGTGCTATACTGTATGCAAAAAAGATTTTGTACGAAATGAGGTTTTGTACCCGTGGAGATCATTATTCATCAGGCTATCCTGCATGTGCTGGGCACCACCATGGACGCCCCTGTGCTGAGCGGCGGCGGCATGGAAATGACCGCTGAAAAGACAGCCTACTTCCAGTATCACATCGAGAAGCTGCTTGCCAGCGACGATATCCGCCAGTGCCGCCCGCTGCCGGATTCCGCCTTTAAAAATGAGCTGGAACACAATCACGATTTTGTGGACCTTTCCTGCCGCATTGCCGGGGTGCTGTTCGACTACATGCACGCCCACACCACCATCCCCGGGGCAGACCTTGCGGTGGTGGATTTTACCCGCGATGGCGAGCCGTGGCTGGGCATCCTGAAGCTGAACTACAAAAACGGCTACACCCACTACACCGAGACCGTAGAAGGTGCCCCGGTGAACTCCATCATCCAGCAGCGGGCCTGTCTGCCCAGCCAGAGCGGCAAAGTAGAGGAAGGCGCACTCGTGAACCTCACCGATTACTCCATGAAGCTGCTGGAAAAGAAATTTGACATCGACGGGCACAAGGATTTTTATCTTTCTACCGTGGTGTTCCAGTACACCACCGCTCAGCCGGAGAAAAAGAAGCTGCAGGCCATTCAGGAAGCCGCTGTTCAGGCCGTGCAGGAAAACTACGCGGATCAGCCCCACGTAGAGGCTCAGGTCGCGATGCTGATCGCGAATCAGGCCGCTGACAACGACAATCAGGTGTCCATCCAGCAGGTGCGCCAGCAGCTGGAAGAGGAAT
>ERZ506887.542-NODE-542-length-21906-cov-7.406526_pt1 | contig 21906 bp, 14 predicted proteins | sample MGYA00512905_ERZ506887 | MGnify/ENA metagenome assembly ERZ506887 | reverse complement strand
GTCACCGGCAGAAATGGTGCCGACGCGGGCGATATCGTTGCTGTCCTTGACCTTCTGGCTGTGGGCCTTGATGGTCTCAACGGCCTTGGCAACAGCCTTGCTCATGCCGCGGCGGATATCCATGGGGTTGGCACCGGCGGTAACGTTCTTCATGCCCTCGGTGACCATGGCCTGTGCCAGAACGGTTGCGGTGGTGGTGCCGTCGCCTGCGGCATCGTTGGTCTTGGTTGCGACCTCACGCACCAGCTGTGCGCCCATGTTCTCGAACTCGTCCTTCAGCTCGATCTCCTTGGCAATGGTCACGCCGTCGTTGGTGATGACGGGTGCGCCGAACTTCTTGCCCAGCACCACATTGCGGCCCTTGGGGCCCAGGGTGATCTTCACGGTATTTGCCAGGGTATCAATACCGGCACACAGTGCCTTGCGGGCATCCTCGCCCTGCTTGATCTGTTTTGCCATAATCAAATCGCTCCTTCAAAGCTCAAATTTCAATTTCAGAGGGGAAACTTACTCCACGATGGCCAGGATATCGCCCTGACGCACGATGGTGCACTCCTCGCCGTCCACCTTGACCTCAGTACCGGAGTACTTGCTGGTCAGGACCTTATCGCCGACCTTCACGGTCATCTTGACTTCGTTGCCGTCCACGATGCCGCCGGGGCCAACAGCCACTACCTCAGCCACCTGGGGCTTCTCCTTGGCGCTGCCGGTCAGGATGAGGCCGCCCTTGGTGGTCTCCTCGACTTCAACAGCCTTGATAACAACACGGTCTGCAAGAGGAATGATCTTCATAGTTCTTGCCCTCCTATAATAAAATATAATTTAAACTTTGCCATGAACCGGAAGCCTCGCGTGCGCCCTTCCGGTTGTTTAGCACTCCTTTTCTTTGAGTGCTAAGAGTATTGTACTCATCTTGACCCGAAAAATCAAGACTTTTTTTGCAATTCTTTATTAACAATTTGTGACGACTCGTTCAATCAACGTATCATCAGCAAAACCTGATTCAAAACCTTCCGGATCTCCTTTCTTTTTTCTGCAAAACAAAGGGCCGGAAACCCTGTTTTAAGGCTTCCGACCCTTTGACTGCTCAGGAGATCCTGAAGGCTGAATTTTTTCGCGTCCGGTCAGGTCGCACTCTGTTCGGACCGCTGCGCTGCAAAGCGCTCAAAAGCAGGCTTTGGCAGCAGAATACGGCCAGCCAGCGGCTGTACCTGCACAGTGATCTGCTCCTTGGGCACACACTCACCGTCTGCCGTAGCAACGATAGGCCCGCGGCCATCCACGGCGCGCAGAGAGACCTGCTTTGCCCGCCGGTAGATAAAATACGGCTCTGCCGCCCTGACCAGTTGACCATTCCGGAAGTGCCCTCCGTTTTTGTACATTCCCAGAAGTTTTGCAATGGTCAAACGGCTCACCTTGCGGATGATATACACATCCAGCCAGCCGTCGTCCGGCTGGGCTTCCGGCGCTGCACAGAAACCACCGCCATAGGTGCGGCCATTGCAGACGGCACACATAAGGCAGTCCACTGTCAGGGTCTCGCCGTCAATGGTGTACTCTACTCTTCGGCCAATATGCCCGCACAGCTGTTCTACGATGGAAAGCGCATAGGCCGCTTCGCCGCCGCAGAGTGGGATGCGCCGGAACTTCGGGATGCCGTAGGCGACCTGCGCATCCAGACCGGCAGCGCAGATGGTGGCCGAAAGACCGAGACTGGTCTGCATCAGGTCAATGGCGACCGGCCCGCCTGCAAGCTGGGCGTCCAGATCCAGAAATTCCGCTTTTGTGCCAAAAGTACGCAGGAAATCATTGCCGCTGCCATAGGGCAGGCAGCCCACAGCCGTATTTTCAAACCCATAGACGCCGGTGAGGGCTTCATTGAAGGTGCCATCGCCGCCTGCTGTATAGATGCGGAGCTGCTCCCCTGCCTGCCGGGCCTGTCGGGCTGCGGCATTGGCAAGCTCCCGGGCGTGGCCTGCGTGGGCAGTGGTCCGGATGGTATATTCTCCCATGGCAAGACCGGCCCGCGCCGCAGCCGCATCGATCTGCCGCGGCAGAGCACGGGTACAGTCTGCCTTGCCGGCAGTGGGGTTCAAAAGAAATAAAGTGCGCATGAACTTCCTCCTGCAATTCTGTTTTTTCAGATACACCCTGATTCTATGATAACAGAAAACCAGCAGGTTGCAAGATGCATTTTTACTTGGCAGGACGGCGGGGAAGCCACTACTGTCCAATTTTTACATGGTTACGGTTTCATCCTCCCGCAGGATGATAGAGCCATCAGCCGAGCAGTCTGCTGTCCAGTGCTGGCCGGTATTGGCTGTGCCGGAGGCAATGCGGTCTGCAAGGGCTTGCTCTACTGCCCTGTCCACGGCGCGGCGCAGTTCCCGGGCACCATAGGCTGACCGTGCCTTTGCCGCCAGTGCCCTGCCCACCTGAGGCGTATGGTGCAGCTGATAGCCACTGCCTGCTGCACGCTGTTCCAGCTGGCAGAGCAGTTTTTCCGCAATGGCGCACAGGCTGTCATCTGCCAGCGGACGGAACACGATCATTTCATCCAGACGGCCTGCCAGTTCTGGCCGGAACCACTTTTTCGCTTCCTCAACGGCCTGCGCCGACTGCTTTTCAAATACGGCTTCACTGCCCGCAGCAAAGCCCAGCGGAGCACTCTGACCCGCCAGAAAGCGCGCGCCAAGGTTGGATGTGAGCAGCACGATGGTGTTGCGGAAATCCGCTTTTCGCCCCATGGCATCGGTGAGCTGCCCATCCTCCAGGATCTGCAGCAGGATGTTCTGGATATCCGGGTGGGCCTTTTCGATCTCATCAAACAGGACCACGCTGTAGGGGCGGCGGCGCACGGCCTCGGTAAGCTGCCCGCCCTCATCATGGCCCAGATAGCCCGGCGGGGCACCCAGCAGCCGGGCAGCGGTGTGCTGCTCCTGATATTCCGACATGTCAAACTTGAGCAGTGCCTTTTCGCTGCCGAACCAGCTGACGGCCAGCGCCCTGGCAAGGGCTGTTTTGCCAACGCCGGTGGGGCCAAGGAACAGCATGGCTCCTATGGGCCTTCCCGGCTCCCCAAGGCCGGTACGGCTGCGGCGGATGGCCCCTGCCACGGCAGCGACTGCGCGGCTCTGCCCGACGATTTCCTCGTTCAGGCGCTGTTCCAGCTTTTCCAGCCGTTCCCGTTCCTGCTCTCCAACGCGCTCTGTGGGCACGCCGCTGGCCTGTGCCACCACATGGGCGATATCATCCGGGGTCAGCACGGGCTGGGGCTGCTTTTCCCGTTCCGCACGGATGCGTGCCGCTGCGCAGGCTTCATCCACAAGGTCGATGGCCTTATCCGGAAGAAAACGCCCCGGCAGATACCGTACCGAGAGTTCCACTGCCGCCTGCAGGGTCTCCTGCGGAAGCTTTACGTTGTGATAGCGTTCGTAGCGCGGGGCCAGACCGCTGAGGATATCGACGGCCTGCGCAGGCGTGGGTTCCTCCACCTGCACCTTGCCGAAACGGCGTTCCAAGGCAGCATCCTTCTGGATATGGGTACGGAATTCCTCGGTGGTAGTGGCACCGATCATCTGCAGCTCTCCGCGTGCCAGTACCGGCTTTAAAATGCTGGCTGCATCAATGGCACCTTCCGCTGCACCGGCACCTACAATGGTATGAAATTCGTCCACGAACAGGATGGCACTGCCGTCCCGGACCAGTTCTTCCAGCAGGTTTTTGAATCGCTCTTCAAAATCGCCGCGGTATTTTGTGCCTGCCACAAGGCTGGCCATATCCAGTGCCAAAAGACGGCGCCCCTTGAGCGCACGCGGCACGCGGTCCCCGGCAATGCGCTGGGCAAGACCCTCTGCCAACGCCGTCTTGCCAACGCCCGGCTCCCCCACCAGACAGGGGTTGTTTTTCTGACGGCGGCATAAGATCTCTACCATGCGGTCCAGCTCCGCCTCCCGGCAGAACACCGGGTCCAGCTCCCGTTCTGCGGCGCGGCGGGTCAGATCACGGCAGTATTTATCACTGGCCCGGCTGCCGCGTGGTGCACCGGCTGCCGCCCGTGTCTGGTATGGCAGGACGAACTGCCCGGACAACTGGCGGCATTCTCTCACAGCCTCTGTGAGCTGCAGCCCCATGGACGCCAGCAACACGCCTGCCGTGCAGCCATCATCCTCCAGCATCGCGCAGAGCAGATGCTCCGGCTCGGCACGGTTCAGGTGAGCGTTCTGCGCCCCGATGATAGCATAGTCCATGGTACGCCTGAGATCCGGTGCAAGGTCATGGCGGTCCAGATGCAGAGCCGGGGCGCGGCGGGTCTGAGCCAGTTGACGGCGCACTTCCGGCTCACAGATCTGTTTGCCTGCCAGAAACCGCGCTGCTGCGCCCTGATCCTGCTGCAGGATCGCCAGCAGCAGATGGCTGGTATCTGCCTTTTCGCAGCCCAGGTTCCCGGCAAGCTCCACTGCACTGCGCAGCAGTCTGTCCGCCTCATGCGAAAAGCCCTTGTAACCGCCAAAGCCCATTTTTTCCCAGATGCTCATTTGCCTGCTCCTTGCTGAAAAATTCGTTTGCATAAGAAGTATAGCCCCAAAGCACCGAAAAAAATCAGTCGTTTGTGTCGGGATGGGAAAAGCAAAGAGGAGATACCGGTGTGGCATCTCCTCTTTGGCAGATCATGTTCAGTTCATTTCAGCCAGAGCCTTTTTCAGGTTCTTTGCGATCTGATCCGGGCAGCTGGTGCTGCGGAAGCCGCATTTCACATCCTCAAAGCGTTCGATGACCTGTTCGGCCTTCATGCCGCGAACGATGCTGCAGATGCCCTTCAGGTTGCCATTGCAGCCGCCGATGACTTCCATGCTCTCAATGGTGTGGTCATCGTTCAGTACAAAGTTGGTCTGCTTGGAGCAGGTGCCGCTGTTCGGGAAGCTGAATTCCTTGCTCATAGTTCAAAATCCTCTCTTTTTGACAGACATTCCGACGGTATTCGTCTTCATTTATTATAGGCCGGTCTGTTGGAATGTCAATGTGACCTGCTGCACGGTCATACATCGATTCCACGGCGCTGGTGGGCCAGCTCCAGAATACGGGCGATCTGCTCCTCCTCTGTGGTGCAGGTGCCCACCGGGTGCGGCACCTTGTGGTTGGCCCCGTGGAAGTCGGTGCCGCCCGTATGGATGAGACCGTACTGCTTGCACAGCGCTGCACACTCTGCCTTGTCTTCCGGGCTGTTGCGGGGATGCTCCACCTCGATGCCATCGATCATTCCCTCTTTGGCAAGCTGGCGTACCAGCGGCATGCTTTTGTAAACGGTCGGGTGTGCAAATACCACCACCGCACCGGCTGCCTTGGCTGTGGCAAGCACCTCCTGTACCGAAGGATACTTTACCTGATGCAGGACTACGCCGCGCGGCTCCCAGCCAAAAAGGTAACTGTACAGCCTGCCATATACGGCATCGCACAGGCCCAGCTGATGCAGTGCCTCCATAATGCCGCTTTTGAACAGTACACCGCTGTCTTTTGCGTATTCCAGTGCCTGTTCCGTGCGGAACTGCGGATACAGCGCTTCGATCTCCTTTGCGCTTTGCAGACCGCACTCGTTGCGGCGCTGGCGCAGGATGTCGCAGTGCTCCCTCAGCTCCCGGCTTTCCGGGTCCGGGTAATAGCACAGCAGGTGCACCCGGTGTCGATGCTCGTGGTCGTAGCCGGTGAGCTCAGCCGCCGGGAGCAGATGCACCCCGTCCTGCACCGGGTGCTCATAGCAGTAATTCACACTGAGCAGGGTATCATGGTCGGAAATGGCCATGGTGTCCAGACCCGCCCGCGCTGCCATGAGCGGCAGACGGTGGATGGGCACCGAGCCATCGGAACAGGTAGAATGATTGTGAAGATCGCCGGGCATAGAAATTGAAACCTCCATGAAAACCCCCTCAGCCGCCTGCGGCGTCAGCTCCCCCGAGGGGGGCTTTTCTTTTGCCAAATGCTTTTTATCCGCAAAAGCTGCCGTGCTCCGTTCTGCTAAAAAGCTCTCCCTTTCGGGAGAGCTGGCATTGCGAAGCAATGACTGAGAGGATCTTTATTAGTTCTTATAGAAATTGATCAGGCAGCCATCTGCCAGGATCTTGCGCTCGTCAGCGGTCAGCGGGGCCATGTACAGGCTGAACTCCTTGACGGAATCGCCCAGCACATAGGCCTTGATGTCCTGCAGATCGCCCCTGAGAGCTTCGCGGACGTTGGGGATGAACACATAATCGCCCAGACCGAAGGGCGTTGCGCCCACCAGCTGCAGCGGCAGCATACCCCAGTTGATGAGGTTGGAGCGGTAGCGCTTGGTGGCATACTCGGTGACGATGTTGGCCCCGGCACCCAGCACGCGCTGACAGCTGGCAGCCTGCTCACGGGCAGAACCATCGCCGGGCTTGACGGCAAAGATGGTGGATGCGATCTGCACATCATCCCATGTCAGGGCCTCGCAGCCGGGCACTTTGTGCAGCTGAGCCAGCACCTCGGCGCTGCCCTCGCCTGCACGGCGGGCCTTTTCCTCGGCCTGCACAGCCTTGGCGCGGCCCACATACTCCGGGTCCTTGCGGCTGAGGGTGAACTCTGCCAGACCCAGCGGATTGGAGCGGAAGGACGAGGTCTCGCCGGAGGGGATGAGCTCGTCCGTGGTGGTAACAGGATCGGTGATGTAGGAAGCTACCTTCAGCAGCAGATTCTCGCCCAGCGGTGCGATCTCGGGCCAGTCCTTGATGTTGGGGCCCAGCTTGAGCAGTGCATCGTAATCACCTTTGCCAAAGCCCTGATACACGCGGGTATTGTAGCTGGAAGGATCGTACTGATACTCAGGCACAGTGGGATCATAATCAATGTCGGTGGCCGGAGTCAGGATGCCGCCGTTGGCCGTGGTAGCTGCAATGCTGCGGGCGTCCATCAGTGCTACGCCGGAAAGCTGGCCGTTGCCAGGCTTGGAGCCCTCACGGCTGGGGAAGTTGCGGGTGGTATGGCGGATGGACAGCGCGCCGTTTGCGGGCACATCGCCTGCGCCGAAGCAGGGACCGCAGAAAGCCGTGCGGATGGTTGCACCGCTTGCCATCAGGTCGCTGATCACGCCGGTGCGCACCAGCTCCATCATGATCGGCTGGCTGCCGGGGTACACGCTGAGTGCGTAGTCGCCGCAGCCGCCGGTATGGCCCTTGAGGATGGAGGCTGCCTCATAAATGCTGTCGTAAAGACCGCCTGCACAGCCTGCAATGACACCCTGATCCACACGCAGCTTTCCGTTCTCGATCTTGCTGCACAGGTCAAGGCTGACGTCCTTGCGGCCAATGAGCTTCTGCACATCCTGTTCGCAGGCGTGGAGAATATCCTCAAGGTTTGCGTTCAGTTCTTCAATGGTGAATGCATTGGAGGGGTGCATGGGCAGTGCGATCATCGGGCGGATCGCGGACAGATCCACTTCCACCACGCCGTCATAGTAGGCCAGATCCGCCGGGGCCAGCTTTTTATAGTCGGCAGCGCGACCGTGCACAGCAAGGAAGCGATGGGTGATCTCGTCTGTCTCCCAGATGGAGGACAGGCAGGTGGTCTCGGTGGTCATCGCGTCGATGGCATTGCGGGTATCCTGACGCAGGGACGCAATGCCGGGGCCGACGAACTCCATGACCTTGTTCTTGACGTAGCCGCTCTTGAACAGCTTGCCCACCAGTGCGATCGCCACATCGTGGGGGCCGCAGCCTGCGGGCAGAGAGCCGGTGAGGTAGATGGCCACGACGCCCGGGCGGGCAACATCATAGGTGCGGCCCAGCAGCTGCTTTGCCAGCTCGCCGCCGCCCTCGCCAATGGCCATAGTGCCCAAAGCGCCGTAGCGGGTGTGGGAGTCGGAGCCCAGGATCATTTTGCCGCAGCCCGCAAACTTTTCGCGCATGTACTGATGGATGACTGCAAGGTGCGGGGGCACAAAGATGCCGCCGTACTTTTTAGCAGCGGACAGGCCAAAGCGGTGGTCATCCTCGTTGATCGTGCCGCCCACAGCGCACAGGCTGTTGTGGCAGTTGGTAAGCACATACGGAATGGGGAATTTCTCCAGACCGGATGCGCGGGCTGTCTGGATAATGCCAACAAAGGTGATGTCATGGCTGGCCATGGCGTCAAACTTAATCTTCAGGTTATCGGCATCGCCGCTGGTGTTATGGGCCTGCAGAATGCTGTAAGCCATGGTACCGGTCTTTGCGTTTGCAACGGCTGCTGCATCAAAGCCTTTTGCGGCCAGCGCGGCAGATGCATTGCCGTCTGCCGGCACCCACTCCCCGCGGGCATAGTATGCACCGCCGGTGCTGCACTTGATCATATCCAACATCTCGATTCGCCTCTCTTTTTGATTTTCCCGCCCGCCCTCTGTTGCGGGCACTGCCCCGGCAGAACGGTACACCGTCTGATCTGCCCTATCCTGCCGCACTGCCAAAGCAGGCGGCGACGGCCCCAAAGCCGTGTTTGAATATTATTATAGCATGAAACGCCGGAAAGAAAAAGCACTTTTTTCAAATGAACTGTGAAGGGAGGATGAAGAGACGGACTCTGCGCCACTCTCTCCCCTCGTCCGGCACAAAAGAAGCAAGCCCGAACTGCTGCAAAACAGCCCCTGCAAAAAATGAGACAGGCTTTCCCGAAAAGGATCGCCTGTCTCGTTGTCAGGTATTTTCATCCCGAAGCATTGCCAGAAATTCTGCTTCGGTCAGAACGGGGATCCCGAGTGTCTGTGCCTTCGTCAGCTTGGAACCCGCCGCAGCACCAGCCACAACGTAAGCCGTCTTTTTGGAGACGGAGCCGCTGGCCTTGCCGCCATTTTTCACGATCAGAGCCTCGGCTTCGTTGCGGGAAAGCGATTCCAGCGTACCCGTGACCACCAGCGTTTTGCCTGCCAGCTTATCGCCTTTCGGTTCGCCCTTCCACTGCATGTTCAAGCCGGCATCTGCCAAGCGGTGCACAAGATCGGTGGTGCCTTCTTTTGCAAAAAATTCTACTACGCTTTGTGCCATCACGCCGCCAAATCCGTCGATCTCGCTGATCTTCTCCACGGTGGCTTCCCGGAGGGCCTGCAATGTTCCAAAATGCTCCGCCAGCAGAGCTGCTGCCTTGTCCCCAATGTTGCGGATGCCAAAACCGAACAAAAGCTTATCCAGATTATTCTGCTTGGAGCGTTCGATCGCGCTCAAAAGATTTTCTGCACTTTTCTCCTTGAATTTGTCCAGCGTCAAAAGCTGTTCCCGGGTCAGAGTGTAGATATCCGCAGCAGAATGCACCATATCCTTTTCCACCAGCTGAGTGGCAACAGCCGTGCCAAGGCCCTCAATATCCATAGCATCCCTGGATGCAAAGTGGATGATATTGCGCAGGGCCTGTGCCGGACATTCGGGGTTCACACAGCGCAAAGCTGCTTCATCTTCCAGATGAACGACCGGTGCGCCGCAGGAAGGACAGACAGTTGGCATTTCGTAGGGCTGCGCATTCTCTGCATGGCGGGTGACACCGATCACTTCCGGGATGATATCACCAGCCTTGCGCACCTGAATGGTATCACCGATGCAAAGACCAAACTGGTGGATAAAATCTTCATTGTGCAGTGTTGCGCGGGCAACCGTGGTGCCTGCCAGAAATACGGGGTCAAAGCAGGCAGTCGGCGTCAACACACCGGTGCGGCCCACTGCGATCTCAATGCTGCGCAGCGTAGTTTCTTTGACCTCCGGCGGATACTTGAAAGCGATCGCCCAGCGCGGAAATTTGTTGGTGGAGCCCATCAAATCACGCTGTGCAAAGCTGTTCACTTTTATAACAGCACCATCCATATCAAAGTCCAGCTTTGCACGGTTCTGCCCGATCTGCTCGATCTCTGCAATGGCCTGCTCAATATCATGCACCACATGATAACGCGGCGACACCGGCAACCCCAGACTCTTGAGATAGTCCAGACTTTCCGAATGCTTTGTGAGGGTTTTGCCGCGGATCTGCTGCACATTAAAAATAAAAATAGAAAGCCCCCGGCTGCCGGTTATTTTGGCGTCCTTCTGACGCAGGGAACCGGCAGCAGCATTGCGCGGATTTTTGAAAGGCGCAGCGCCCTGCAGCTCCTGCTCTGCGCAGAGCTTCTGGAACGCTCCATGCGGCATATACACTTCACCGCGCACTTCCAGAAACTCTGGTGCATCCTTCAATTTTTTGGGAATGCTGCGAATGGCACGGACATTGGCTGTAACGTCTTCGCCTACTACGCCATCGCCGCGGGTGGAGGCACGAACCAGCTCACCATTCTCATATTCCAAGCTGCAGGAAAGACCATCGATCTTGATCTCGACCACATACTCCGGCTCTGCGCCTGCTTCGCGCACACGGCGGTCAAAGTCGCGCAGTTCATCATACGAAAAAGCATCCAGAAGGCTCTCCATTTTGACCGTGTGGGTCACCTTGGGCAGTTTGCTGCTGGCGGTACCGCCCACCTTCTGCGTAGGAGACGACGCCGTTACCAGCTGTGGAAACTGTGCTTCCAGCGCTTTCAGCTCCCGGGTCAGGGCATCATACTCAAAATCTTCCAGTTCCGGCGCATCCTGATCATAATAAAGACGATTATTTTTTTCAATGATCGTTCGCAGCTCTTCCACGCGCTGCTTTGCCTGTTCCAACTCCAAAAAATCCACTCTCCCGCTCTCCGACTTTTCCTGCGCTGCATTCCAGACTTGTTGGCTGGACGATGCTGCAGCACAGGCTTCATTTTTGTTAGTATATCACATTTTTCCGCCCTCTGCAAAGGAATACGGTTTGTATAGATCATTCATCCATCACAGTTGAAATCGGTTTCATTTTGCCCTTTCAGTTGATTTATAATCAATCCAATGGAGATACTCTTTGTTGAATAGTGTAAATTCAATACGTATTATCGCATTATTTTTGCCGCATCTTTCATCGGATTTCCAGCAATTGCAAGAGACTTTCTCGGTCAAATCTGCAATGGAGAATGTGAGTACGCTCCTCCGTTCACGCCATAAAAAAGAGCCGCCCTCCCGATTCCTCGAGAGAACAGCTCCATGGTATTGACTTTATAAATATCAGATAGAAATGGTGTTGCACACGTCCAGCAGCACCGGGTCAAGCGTCTTGGTCATTTCAAGGGCTTCATCCACCGGATAGTCCACCAGCTTTTCGCCTTTCATGCCAACGATACGGTTATACTTGCCCTGCTCCAGCAGACAGACAGCGTGATAGCCCATTGCAGACGCATTCACGCGGTCACGCAGGGTGGGAGAACCACCGCGCTGGACATGACCCAGAATCGTTGCACGGGAATCAATGCCGGTACGGGCCTGGATCTCGTTTGCGATCTCCTGCGCATGGCCGACGCCCTCGGCCACGATGATGATGAAATGACGCTTGCCGGTCTTCTGGGTCTCTGCGATCTTATCCAGAATATCGCGCTGCATGTCGAACTCTTTCTCCGGCAGCAGAACAGCCATAGCACCGGAAGCGATGGCCACGTTCAGTGCAATGTAACCGGCATTGCGGCCCATGACCTCGACCACACTGCAGCGGTCATGGCTCTGGGTGGTGTCGCGCAGCTTATCGATCATTTCCAGCGCGGTATTCATCGCAGTATCGTAGCCGATGGTATAATCCGTGCAGGAAATATCGTTATCGATGGTGCCGGGCAGGCCGATCATCGGGATGCCGCGGTGGGCCAGCTCACGAGCGCCGCGGTAAGAGCCATCACCGCCAATGACCACCAGTGCATCGATCCCCAGCTCGCGGCATTTCTCGGCACCCTTGTCCTGACCTTCCTTGGTCTTGAACTCCAGGCAGCGGGCAGTGTAAAGGATCGTACCGCCTGCAGAAATGATGTTCGAGACACTGCGCAGGTTCATTTCAAAGCATTCGCCGTTCAGCAGGCCGTTATAGCCGCGCTGAATGCCGATCATACGGTAACCCTTATGCAGGCCGGTACGGACTACGGCGCGCACAGCAGCGTTCATGCCGGGAGCATCACCGCCGCTTGTCAACACACCAATCGTTTTGATCTGCTTTTCCATACGAGAGATTCCCTCCAATTTTGTCTTCATTTACCCAGTAATATCACAGCGCTCTCCATTTCAACGCTGCTCAGAGCACTTCACTTGCCTTGAATCATTATAACACAAACGCTCCGTTTTGAAAACATTCTGCCTGTTAAGATTCGTGCACAGAAATGTCATTTTGTTGCAATATTGTCTGTGCCGACCAGTCTTTCCAGTTCTTCAAACAGCAGCGGATGGCCGGAAGTGTAAAGATGACGCGGCACCTGCAGATACTGCTTGGTGTCCATCAGGTACAGAAGCACCGGCATATCTCCATCGAAAATATGCAGAAGATTTACCACCTTTGCATATTCCCTGCTGCTGCGGGACGGCACACGGATATAGAGTTTTTTTGCAGCCTTCTGCATCGGGTCCGGGCGGCCCTTGTCCGGCCGGGAGGGATCATAGCTTTCAATAGGGACAACACTCTCTGCCAGCAGCTTGGAGGCTTCGTCCTCTCGCACAGAAAGCTTGCCGTCGATCACGACGACCGCGTTTTCGTGCAGCGAATCGCGGAAGGTGTCCAGCACTCTGGGGAACACGATTACCTCCATCGTACCGGTCAGGTCTTCCACACTGGTAAAGGCCATCATGCTGTTGGACTTGGTGGTCATCATGCGGCTTTTTACCACTGCACACACGATGCGTACCCTTTCGCCGTCCTTCACATGGGCATCCTCGCCGGTCAGATCCTTGATGGAGTGGGACGCGATCCGCGCCGACTGCTCACGGTAGGCGTCCAGCGGATGGCCGGACAGGTACAGGCCGCTGACATCCTTTTCCTGCTGCAGCAGTTCCTTGTGACTGTATTCCGACAGCTGTTTGATCTCATAGCTGTCCGCAGATGCTTCATCCTGCGCTTCCCCGCTCATAACCGAGAACAGATCCAGCTGGCCGTCCAGATTGCGGCGGGAGTCTGTTTCGATGCTTTTCAGAATGCCTTCCACCGCCTCCACCTGACTGTGGCGGTTGCTGCCCATATGGTCAAAGGCACCGGCCTTGATCAGGCTTTCGACCGCCCGGCGGTTCAATTCTGTGCCATGCATCCGCTTGCAGAAATCGTACAAGCTGGCGTAGGGCTTATTCTGCCGCTCTCTGACCACATTCTCAATAAGGTTGCGGCCCACGTTCTTGACCGCGTTCAGTCCAAAACGGATCTGACCGTTGTCATCTGCCGTAAATCCGCCGTTTGAAACATTCACGTCCGGCGGCAGCACCTTAATGCCCAGCCGTGCACACTCACCGGAGTACTCGATGACTTTATCGGTGTTGTCCAGCACGCTGGTCAGCAATGCAGCCATGAATTCGCTGGGGTAATGGCACTTGAGATAGGCTGTCTGAAATGCCACATAGGCATAGCAGGCAGCGTGGCTTTTGTTGAATGCATAGGAGGCAAAGCTGGACATTTCGTCGTAGATCTCATTTGCCACTTTTTCCGAAATGCCGTTTGCCACACAGCCCGGGCATTCGTTGCCGGGGTCGGTGCAGCCGTGCACAAAGTGCTCACGCTCTGCCTCCATGACCGCGTGCTTCTTTTTGCTCATGGCACGGCGGACATTGTCTGCCTGCCCGAACGAGAAGCCTGCCAGCTCACGGAAGATCTGCATCACCTGTTCCTGATACACGATGCATCCGTTGGTCACGTCCAGAATGTGCGCCAGCTGCGGGGTCTTGTAGCTGATCTTATCCGGCTCGTGGCGGTTGCGCAGATAGGTCGGGATGGAGTCCATGGGGCCGGGACGGTACAGGCTGATGAGAGCGATAACATCTTCAAGGTTCTGCGGCTGCAGGCCCACCAGGACCTGCTTCATGCCGGAAGATTCCAGCTGGAACACGCCCTCGGTATCGCCCTGCCCCAGCATCCTGTAGGTGTCCGGGTCGTCATAGTCCAGCTTCTGGACAGAAAACTCCGGGTCGTGCTTCTGCACGGCAATTTCCGCATCGCGGATGACCGTCAGGGTGCGCAGACCAAGGAAGTCCATCTTCAGAAGTCCAAGCTCTTCGATCTCGGTCATGTTGAACTGGGTCACGGGCAGACCATCATTGGTGGCCAGCGGCAGATAGTAGTCCGTAGGCTCCGGGGTAATGACGACGCCCGCCGCATGCGTAGATGCATGGCGGGGCATTCCCTCCACCTTCAGGGCCGTGTCGATCAGCTCCGTGACCTGCGGGTCGGTGTCGTACATCCGCTTCAGCTCTGTCGAGACCTCCAGCGCACGCTTCAGGGTCATTTTCAGTTCCATGGGGACCTGCTTTGCCACCGCATCCACCTGCTGATACGGGATCCCCATTACACGGCCGACATCGCGGATGGCGTTGCGGGCTGCCATGGTGCCGAAGGTGACGATCTGCGCCACATGGTCAGCACCGTATTTACGGTTGACGTAATCAATGACTTCCTGTCGGCGTTCGTAGCAGAAATCCACATCGAAGTCCGGCATACTGACACGCTCCGGGTTCAAAAAGCGTTCAAAGATCAGATTATAGCGGATGGGGTCGATATCCGTGATGCCCACACTGTAAGCCGCAATGCTGCCTGCGCCGGATCCGCGGCCCGGGCCCACCGGGATGCCCTGACTCTTGGCGTAGTTGACGTAGTCCCACACGATGAGGTAGTAGTTTGTGTAGCCCATCTTTTTGACCACGCCGATCTCGTAGCTCAGACGGTCTTTGTTGGCCTGCGGTACATCAGGCCCATAGCGGCGTTCCAGACCCTCCCAGCAGAGCTTTTCAAAAAACGCCTGATTATCCATCCCGTTCGGTGCTTTATAATAGGGGATCTTGGTGTGCCCGAAATCAAAATCAAAGCTGCACCGCTCCGCAATTTTGGCCGTATTTTCGCAGGCTTCCGGCACCATGGAGAACAGATCATACATTTCGTCTGTCGTTTTGACATAGAACTCGTCGGTCTGGAACTCCATCTTATCTGCATCCTGAATGGTCTTGCCGGTCTGGATGCACAGCAGGATGCCCTGCATCTTGGCATCCTCCCTGCGCAGATAGTGGGAGTCGTTGGTGGCTGCCATGGGGATGCCTGTTTCCCGCGCAAGCTTGATGAGCTGCGGCAGAACGATGTTGTCCTCTTTCAGTCCGTGATCCTGCAGCTCAATGTAATAGTTCCCCTCGCCGAACAGGTCGCGGTACCACAAGGCGCTGGTTTTGGCACGCTCATAGTCGCCTGCCAGAATGGCCTGCGGGATCTCACCGGCCAGACAGGCAGACAGGCAGATCAGTCCCTCGTGATACTGCTCCAGCAGCTGCTTATCGATGCGGGGCTTGGAGTAAAAGCCCTCCACAAAAGAGGCCGATACCATTTTGATGAGGTTTTTATAGCCGGTCTCATTTTTGCACAGCAGGATCAGATGGTTATTGCCATCGATCTTGTTCACCTTATCAAAGCGGGTGCGGGTGGCAACATAGACTTCGCAGCCGATAATAGGCTTGATGCCCGCCTTTTTAGCCGCCTTGTAAAACTGCACGCAGCCGTACATAACGCCATGGTCTGTGCAGGCAATGGCGGTCTGCCCGCACTCTTTTACGCGCTCCATCAGCTGGTCGATGCGGCAGGCACCGTCCAGAAGGCTGTATTCCGTATGGATGTGCAGATGAACGAAGTCCCTTCCAAGACGGTTGTTCTCACTGATCTCGCTCACGCTGTGCCTCCTGTTCCAGATTCTTCCGCAGATTTTCGGCCAACGCCTCCAGTTTCTTCATCCGGTGTGACAGGCCGGATTTGCTCACCGCAGGCTCAAAGCAGCCGCACAGTGCCGTGAGCGAAAGGTCCGGGTACTGCATCCGTTTGGCGGCGGCTTGCTGCAGCACCTCCGGCAAGGTGGAAAGGGCATCCTGCTCTTCCAGAAATCGGATCGCCTTCAGCGTCTGCGCATTGGCGCGGGCCGTTTTGCCGAGGTTTGCGGTGTCGCAGTTGGTCTGACGGTTCGTCTGGTTGCGCACCTGCTTGAACGCCTTCTGCGCGTGCATCTCCTCAGCGGCATTCACTGCCCCCATAAAGCTGAGCAGCCGTTCTACATTGGCTCCCGTTTTAACGTAGATCAGGTTCACACCGTTGCGCCGGGTGCGGTGCGGTGCAAACTCATGCTCTGCCAGCAATGCTTCAAAGTCCCGTGCAAGGTTGGTGCGGGAGGTAAGGAACTCCAGATTATATTCCTTCTGCGGGTCAATGACCGTTCCACTGCACAAAAAAGCTGCGCCAATGTACGCACTGACGCAGGTCTGGCAGCGGATAAGGCGGGGGTCGATCTGCAGACTGGTTTCACTGCCGGTGGTGCCGAACAGCTCATGCATCCGGGCCACCTGCTCCGGCGCACGGATGTTGAACTCGTACAAAACACCGCTGGGCCGCTGCTTTTGCAAAACTTCGCCCTGCACGCCGCAGCGGGCAAACAGCTGCTGTGCAGCCTGCACCGTCTCCTGCTGTTCGGTCTGCACCACAAGGCCCCTGGCATCAAAATATTTGGCAAAGCACGCAATGCCATAGGCCGCCGCACGCACACAGCAATCCTTCTGGATGCTGCGCGCAGCGATCTCCTCCCGCGCACGGGACGCAAAACTACTCATATTTCCTCAATTCTGTCAACGCATGGCATCACGATGCTGCACGCCCGGCTCGTAGCCGAGTGCCGTGCAATACTCCGCGATCTTACGCGCAAATGTAATGGAGCGATGCTTGCCGCCGGTACATCCCACCGCAATGGTCAGCTGGCTTTTGCCCTCCTTGACGTAAAGCGGCAGTGCATACTGCAAAAAGCTTTCGTAGCGCTTGAGCAGCTCCTGCGCTTCCGGGTGCGACATGACAAAGTCCACCACTTCCTGATCCAGTCCCGTCTTGTGCTTGAGCTCCGGGACATAGAAAGGATTGGGCAGACAGCGCACATCCAACACGAGGTCTGCTTCCGGCGGAATGCCAAACTTGAAGCCAAAGGACATCACGGTCAGGCGCATTGCACTTTTTGCTCCGCCATTTTTCACAAACAGGTCGCAGATGCGCTCCTTGTTCTGTGCAGTAGAGAGCAGTGCCGTATTGATGGTATAGTCTGCACGCTCCTGCAGCGGCTTCAAAATCTTGCGTTCCTTTGCAAAGGCCTCCCGCGTGGAAATGCCCTCCGAAATGCTGATGGGATGACGGCGGCGGGTCTCGCTGTAGCGGCGCATGAGCACATCATCCGGAGCATCCAGAAACAGGACCTTATACAGGATCCCCTGCTCGTCCAGTTTGTGAAGCGCCTGCTCGATTTCCTCGCTGGTGCGGCAGCCGCGCACATCCATAGAAAGTGCCACCCGCTCCAGCTGGCTGTCGCCTGCTTCCGAGAACGCAGTGATGCTGGGCAGCAGTCCGGCCGGAACATTATCGATGCAGAAAAAGCCGATATCCTCCAGCGCGTTCATGGCGACCGATTTGCCTGCACCGGAAAGTCCGCTGACGATCAACAGCTCCATAATTGATATCCCGCTCCTTTTATCTTGCCCAATATTTTTATTTCACAACACGGATCTCTTTTTCCAGTTCATAGCCGGTCTTTTCCTTCACGATGGCACGAACCTCATCGCAGAGAGCCAGCACATCGGCACAGGTGGCACCGCCGAGGTTGACCACAAAGCCGCAGTGCTTATCGCTGACGGCGGCACCGCCGTGACGGAAACCGCGCAGGCCGCACTGGTCGATGAGTGCAGCTGCAAAAGCACCTGCCGGGCGCTTGAAGGTGCTGCCGGCACTGGGCTTATCCAGCGGCTGCTTGTCCACACGCTTTGCCATCAGTTCATCCATTTTTGCACGGATGTCCGCTGCGTTCCCGGGCTGCAGCGCAAACTGCGCCGAAAGGATGCAGCCGCCATTTTCTTCAAAAATGCTGTGGCGGTAGCTCAGGTCCAGCTCTGCTGCCGATGCCTGCACGACCTCTCCTTCTGCGGTCAGATACCGCACCACAGTGAGGACATCCTTCATTTCGCCGCCATAGGCACCCGCATTCATATACACTGCACCGCCCACCGTGCCGGGGATGCCGTAGGCAAATTCCAGACCGGACAGGCCGTGTTCCAGCGCAGCCCTGCACAGGGCTGCGAGCCGGACGCCCGCACCGGCTGTCAGCATATTACCTTCAACGGCAATATCGCTGCCCAGTGCAGAAATGTCGATCACCACACCGGCAAAACCCTCGTCCGCAAACAGGATATTGCTGCCGTTGCCCAGCAGATAATAGCGGACAGCCTGTTCTTTGCACAGCGCAACCACACTGCAAAGCTGCTGTTCCGTCTGCGGCTGCACGAACAGCTGGGCGGGACCGCCGATCTTAAAGGTACAGTGTGCCGCAAGCGGCTCATTCTCCCGGAACGGGATGCCTGCCTGCAGCAGCTTCTGTTTGAATCGTTCCATAGTGGGTAGCTCCTAAATCAGTCCATTTTGTCATCCAGACCAAGACGGATCAGCAGCTCACGCGCTGCATTGTAGCCCATCTTTTTCTGGCGGTTGTTGATGGCGGCAGTTTCCAGCACGACAGCCAGATTGCGGCCCGGCGAGACCGGAATGCTGGTGCTGGGGATGCTGACGCCCAGAATGTCGTAGTATTCGTTTTCCAGACCGGTGCGCTGGTAGTTTTTGGTGGGGTCCCATGTCTCCAGCTGAACAACAAGGTCCAGACTTTCGCTCAGTTTGACCGCGCCAACGCCGTACACACGGGCCACATTGACGATGCCAATGCCTCGCAGCTCAATAAAATGGCGGATATTTTCCGGTGCGGTGCCCATGATCTGGCGGTTGGACACCTTACGCAGCTCCACAGCATCGTCTGCTACCAGACGGTGGCCGCGCTTGACCAGCTCGATGGCAAGCTCACTTTTGCCGATGCCGCTGTCGCCCAAGATCAGGATGCCCTCGCCATACACCTCCACCAGCACGCCGTGCCGGGTGATGCGGGGAGCCAGTTCCAGATTCAGCACACTGATCAGGCTGCCCATCAGCGTACAGGTCGTCTCGTTGGAGCGCAGCAGCGCTACGCCATGCTTCTGGGCCAGTTCCTGCATTTCCGGGAAGGGAGTCAATTCCTCGCTGCGGCAGACGATAACGGCCGGCGGCTGCTGACGAAACAGCTGATCCAGCGCTTCGTAGCGTTTTTCTGCCGAAAGGCCGGACAGAAAGTTCATCTCTGCCAGACCCATGATCTGCAGGCGCAGCTTATCAAAATAATCGTAATAACCCGCCAGAAACAGACCGGGACGGTTGACCTCGGCGATCTCCACACAGATCTGATCCAGTTCCTTTGGCGTATAGACAACTTCCATACTGACACGGTCGGTCAGCGTTTTGAGCGAGACATTGAATGTGCCCATCCTTGTTTCCTCCTGTGCTCCCTTTTGCCGTGCAGCACCGCCATTCCGCCGGGCGGGCACAGCATTCTTTCCTTTTATTATAATAGAATGATTCCTAAAAAACAATACAGCCGCTCTTTCTTTTTCCTTTGCCGGAAAGAAACCTGCGCAGCAGCGTGTCCATACATTTTATTTTTACATTTTTCTTACTTTTACACGGATTTTACATTCCGCGGATTTTGGATTTTACATTGCAACAGTATACTCTCAGACAGGAGAGAACCATCAAAACACGCAGGATGCTCTTTCTGTAAGCAGAGCGCCTCCGTTCCGGCGGTGTGCGCTGCGGGTGAAAGCAGCTTCTGAAATCAAAAGTGAGGAAATCTTTATGACCATTTTCAATGTCTTTTCCCTGCTTGGCGGCCTTGCCCTGTTTTTGTTCGGCATGGACATTATGGGCAAGGCTCTGGAAAAGCAGGCCGGCGGCCAGCTGCAGAAGATTCTGAGCAAGCTGACCGACAACCCCCTCAAGGGTTTTTTCCTTGGCCTGTGCGTCACCGCTGTGATTCAGAGTTCCAGCGCTACCACCGTGATGGTGGTCGGCTTTGTCAACAGCGGCATCATGGAACTGCATCAGGCCATTGGCGTCATCATGGGCAGCAATGTGGGTACCACCGTCACCAGCTGGATCCTGAGCCTTTCCGGCCTGCAGGGTGACAGTCTCCTCATCAATCTGCTCAAACCCACTTCTTTCAGTCCTTTGCTTGCATTTATCGGCATTTTGCTGTATATGTGTAAGAGTGAGAAGAAAAAGGGCGTCGGCACCATCCTCATCGGCTTTGCCGTGCTGATGACCGGCATGACCACCATGTCCAACGCGGTGGCTCCCCTGCAGGACGAAGCCTGGTTCACCAACCTCTTTGTCCGCTTCTCCAGCCCCATTCTGGGCGTGCTGGTGGGTATGATCCTCACCGCCATCATTCAAAGTTCTTCCGCTTCCGTGGGTATTCTGCAAGCACTGTCCGCCACCGGTGCCATCTCCGTGGGCGCCGCATTTCCCATTATTTTGGGGCAGAACATCGGCACCTGCATCACGGCGCTGATCTCCAGTATCGGCACCAACAAAAACGCCAAGCGCACCGCTGTCATTCACCTAACCTTTAACATCATCGGCGTGGTGTGCGGTATGGCGCTGTTCTACGGTGCCAATGCCATCTTCCACTTTGCCTTTTTGGACAAAGCGGTGAACGGCGCAGACATTGCCGCCATTCACACCGCATTCAATGTATTTTGCACTGTGCTGCTGTTCCCCTTTGGCAAGCAGCTGGAAAAGTTGTCCTGCCTGATCGTGCGGGACAAGGCAGACAAGACGCAGCCCGCTGCCGCAGACAACGACGCACTGGTAGAGGAGCGCTTTTTGATGTCCCCGTCCTTTGCCATTGAAAAGTGCCGGGAGCGCACCAACGATATGGCCCGCCTGGCCCAGAAAAACACCCTGCTGTCCCTGGGCTTCATCCGGGTCTACAATAAGAAAGACAGCGAGGCGATTCACCAAAATGAAAAGGCGCTGGATGCCTTTGAGGACGAACTGGAGACCTACCTGGTCAAGATCAGCAGTATGCAGCTGAGTCTGGAGAACAGTATGCAGGTGAGCAAGCTGTCCCACGCCATCGGCAACTTTGAACGGATCGGCGACTACGCAGTGAATATTCTAAAAACCAAGCGCACCATGCACGAGGACAAGATTCACTTCTCCAAGGAAGCCTCCAAGGAGCTGGAAGTGATGAGCAGCGCCGTGCAGGAGATCATCACCAAGGCCACCAACGCCTTTATTGAGAACGATGTGGCTGCCGCCCAAACCATTGAGCCGCTGGAGCAGGTGATTGACAACTTAAAGGCAGAGCTGCGCGCCCGCCACACCAAGCGCTTGCAGGCCGGGGAATGCACCATTGAGACCGGTATGCTGTTCTTTGACATCATCAACAGCTTTGAACGCATTGCGGACCACTGCTCCAATCTGGCTGTGTGCATTATCGAGCTGAGCCAGGGCAGCTACCAGACCCATCGCTACTTAAAGAGCGTAAAGAGCCAAGAGAACGCCCGGTTTATGAAAAGCTTTGAGGATTATTTGCGCAAATACGCATTGCACTAACGGTAAATTTTTGCTATGCTAAGGGGAGTAGGAGGTGACGGTGTGAGCCAAAAGATCTACATTGTAGAGGACGATGCCAGTATTCGAGAGCTGGAAAGCTATGCCCTAAAGAGCGCCGGATTTGAAACGCTGGGATTTGAGAACAGCCGGGATTTCTTCGCCCAAATGGAGAGCCACCTGCCGGATCTGATCCTGCTGGACATTATGCTGCCGGGCACAGACGGACTGAAAGTGCTGGAAACCATTCGCTCCACCCCCGCTTACAGCAAACTGCCCGTGATCCTGGTGACTGCCAAAACCGGCGAGATCGACGCAGTTAAGGGGCTGGACTCCGGCGCCGAC
>ERZ506887.534-NODE-534-length-22090-cov-8.705423_pt1 | contig 22090 bp, 16 predicted proteins | sample MGYA00512905_ERZ506887 | MGnify/ENA metagenome assembly ERZ506887 | reverse complement strand
GTAGAGCAAAGGACTGGTCGTTAAAAATTCTTGGCCTTGTGTCCCTGGTTCGATTCCTGGTGGCACCACGTAAAGAGAGTTATTCTTCGGAATGATTCTCTTTTTTGTGTTATGAAAACTTTTATGTGTATGGGTAGAGCAAAGGACTGGTCGTTAAAAATTCTTGGCCTTGTGTCCCTGGTTCGATTTCTGGTGGCACCACGTAAAGAGAGTCGTTCTTCGGAATGATTCTCTTTTTGTTTAGCGCCACATATTTTACTAAAGTTTCCCACCCCCTTTTTCGGGGTGGGGAACTTTAGTTATATACCTTGTTTTAAATCAGCTGGCGGAATTAAATGCTTCGCTTTTTAACGAAAATATAATCTTATTTTCTAAAAAACTTTGTGGTGAAATAATAAACGTTTATATTTGCAAACTGAAAAGCAAATAATACTATTACTAACATATTTACCTAAAAGCTTATGAATAACTTTACATTTGCTATTATTGTTGCAGCATTAAGTGCATCGTCTGCTTATGCACAGCCATTAGCCTTAAATGGGCCGTTGACAGCCCCCGCTCCCTTTACCAAACAGGCTCGTTCATTACAATCGCGTGCCATAACAAAAGTGGCACAACGTGCAACACGCTTCGGTCAAAAGGCACAAAGTGTGTTTGAAACATTTGCCCCTCAACGCATTAAAGCTCATGCTTTGAGTAGTGCTACGCAAAGTCCTATATGGACACCTCGCCATGAGGTAGTGTACGAACGTAGCTATAAAGGCGGTGATTGGTATTTAAGCGAAGACATTACCAACTATTATGATGAAACGGGGCGCAACTATGGTTTCAAAGGTATGACTACTGATGAAACTGAAGCACACCCTTATTATCGCCAAATGACCACTTATGATGCACAAGGTCGTCGCTCAGTAGTAACTGACGAGGTGTCAGACGATGGCGTTACCTTTACCCCAAACTGGCGTTACACCTACACCTATGACACTCAAGTGCCTAACTTTGTTACTGAAGAGAAGTGCCAAATGTGGAATGGCAAGGAATATGTTGACACCATTAATGGCGCAGGCTTTAAGCGTGTTGACATAGAACGTGATGCTCAGGGGCGTGTGCTGTCGGTGTCGAACTATTATATGAGCTTAGATTATAGCGAGCCCGACTTGCAGTCGCGTCTTACTGCTACCTATACCGAAGGACAGCCTAATGCCACCAGCATTCAGATAGAGGAACAAGACTATGACTACGATAAGAATGCTTACGTGCTGAAGGAAAGTTCAACATATAGCGACATTGTGTGGGTTGTTACCGATAACCAATATGTGGCAACCGATGCTTCATTCATGCAAGGTGATCAACGTCTTGCCTCGGCTCATATATATAATAATGGTGAGCAGAAAGGTAGTATTGTTGCAAAATATGATGAGCAAAATCCTGAAGACTATAGTTATGTAATTGATACACAGGCTGGTAAACACGAATTTAAGGTGTGGACGGTTGACGATAATGGTAGTTATCGTTGGGAGAACCTTACTACTTATTACGAAAATGACTGGCAAGGTAGCGGATGGGATCTTGATAGCACTATTGTTAACTATGATAGTCACCACAACATGGTGCTTTATGAACGTTATCAAAACTCTGATGTAAAGGTGGCAAATGGTGACCCTGCTGAATTGTCTGATGGCGAAAAGTACACCATTAGCTATAACGACGTTTATGATATGCCCGATTCTGTACTCTTTACGGGGTGGCGCTATGTGTCTACTGACCCTGAAAATCCATGGAATTCAGAACCTATGTATGTTGATTTGAAGAATACTAAGTATAGCGACTTTGTTGATGCTACAACGGGTGCTGGTTCTGTAACGGGCATTGCTGCAACCACAACTATGGCTAATTGTGACATGACACGTACAACAGAGGGCATAAAGCTCACTGCAACAGGTAAGTTTGGCTATCGCGTTTACGATGTGGCAGGTCGCATAATTACAAGTGGTACAGCCAATGGACAAACAACCATTTCACAACACGTTCTGCCTGCAGGCACAAGTATTGTGCAGATTACAACAGCGCAAGGCACACAAAGTTGGAAGGTGCAATAAAACATTTATTGAGTTAAACATTTCTACCTAAAGGTAGAAGCTGAAAGGTCACAAAGAGCAGATAAGCAGTTGCTCTTTGTGGCCTTGTCCTTTCTTTAAACGTGAACTTGGAATAAGAGTGGATATGATTAGGTTAGTGACAGTAGACGTTTAAATTGCGATTGCTAAGTAGAAGTTGGTGCAGAATTTCGTTCAGAAACTTAGGTCGGAGCGTAGCGGGCTACGTGACCGATGAACCTATGTCTATGGGCGAAAGAATGCGCCAAGGCTTATCGATACTCATTCTGGACATGATTATATAAACTAACTGAAGTCTTGGATTTAGCAAGGACGGGCTGAATCATCAGTAAAATAAAAAGAGAAATATTGCAGCAATACTTGCTCAAGTATTGAAGTTGTCTCAACTTTTCTGACGAAGATAATATTTAAACTTTTATCTTTTCTAAATTCAATCTATACCTTTCTTTTTGACCGTTTTTTGACATTTCATCGGTCGTGTAGCTCGTTACACTCCCTCTTCAATGCCCAAAGATAGTGCAAACCGAATGCAAAAAGCCAAGCTTGCTTGAGATTTTTGCTGAGGTGCAGCCTATCTTATAAAAAAAATGCTTCAAAAATAAAGGCAAATCTTGAACTTCATAAAAGTTTAGATGATTTCAATATCTGTAGCGAACTATTGTTTCAAATTTTTTGAAAAGGAATTGAGACAATAGCAATTATTCAGCCATTTTGCCTCGCAATTTATAATAGAGTTCTTTCTCTTCGAGTGTCGTTAAGGCCTCTCTTTTTGACAATCGTAGGTTAATTCTCTTTTTGTAGCCAAACACATTTTGTGGTGTGGTATTGAGCAATATTGCGATGTTTTTATTGGGTATGCCAATGCAAAGTAGATAGACTATTTTTTGCTGTTTGTCTGAAATGTCAGGCAATTTTTTCCCTATATTTACGGATAACTGCGGATAGATAGCATCAACAATTTTACAAAGCATTCCCCACAATTGTGTAGGCATTTCCCCCTCAACGTCCAGCAACATTTGCTTCAACTTAGGCATATTTTCAACCGCTTTTTTAAAGTCTTCATCGTGCAATTGCTGCAATTCTAATTGCAATTTGCCAGCAGCTTGGGACATTGTATCAATCTCGGTTTGTTTCGAAAACATATCAATAGCATGCTTACGTTCTCTTTGAATCATCCAAATAGTCATTACCACAACAATGATCAACAAAGAGCCACATACAAGTAGCGATATCAACAATTTGTTATTACTTTGACGTTCCGTTTCAATCATTTTACGTTGCTGCAATTGATAGTCATAAGCATTGTTCACTTGTTGCATCCTTTGTGCCTCAGCCGTGTGCATTACAGAGTCTGTTAGTTGTTTAAATGAGTTAGCATACCGCTTAACAAGTTCACTATTGCTCTGTTTTACGCTTAATATTAGCAAATGTTTAGCTGCACGCTGACGCATAGGCAAGCTACCCTTTGCAAGAACTTGTTGCCAATAAGTGTTTGCAGAATCGCTACGGCCGATATTTTCAAAATACAAAGCCTTAGCTTCATGAATATTGGGCAGTTTAGAAGTTGGCACCTGTTGTTCATTAATAGCAAACAGAGCGTCCTTGCAATTAATAACGTCTTTTTTATGATTCAAGGCAACATCAAACGTAACTCTTTCTATCATTAGCTCATTGCGTTTCTCCTCTGGCAAATGAGGTACATTACAAGCCTTTTGCATTAGCATAGCAGCACTATCATATTGCTGCAACAACTTATAGCAATCAGCACAGCTTTCATACATATCAGCCAATTGTTGCCCCTTTACGTTTTGCGTAGCTTCGGTTAGTACTTCAATGGCTGACTGATATAAAGAAACTCCTTCATAACATTTGGCTAACTGCTTATAGCAACGAGCCATTAATGGGTCTAATAGGAAATGATGTTTTTTACCGTATTTTATTATTGATAGATAAAGCTCTGCAGCTTGCGGCAAATCGCCACTATCACGAAAAGCACCTGCTTTTAAATAGGTAGCCAACATACGTAGACTATCAGGTACACTTGCTCTGCCAAAAGCATTTTCTAATACTTCGGCTCTATGAAAGGGTATTTTGGTAATGCCAGCTTCACTCTCAGCATAAGTTCTGTAAAGCCAATAGCACAGGTAATTGACTCGTTTCATATTAATAGTATCTGGAGCCATCAATTTTAAGTATTCTGCTGTTTTAGCAGGATTGGTGTTTATATATGATATAGCATTAGTAAAAGTTGCTGGCATTTCGGCTTTTGTACGGTTGTGACAAGAGCAGAAAGTAATAATAAACAAGCTTAATATAAAGTATATGAGGTGTTTCATACTCAATTGTGTTTTACAATTTGTTGAAATAATGGTTAAACAACTTTATGCTGCCAGTTAAAGAACTCTTTAAAAGAGGTTATAGAATACGTTAGTTCGTTTTCTGTCATCATAACTTTGCAACATTCAGTGACGCGAACTACGTGTTGTAATAAATGTGTAACTGATTATTGTGCTTAGTCTAATAATGCGTAAGTACATTGAACGGCTTGGCCTTGCGGAAGTATTCTAATGGGATTCTTGATGGCATTTATGATACAAAGTTAATTTTTTTAATTGAAAAATCAATGCTTTGTTATTACTTTATTATGTACTGATAATCAATTAATTCAAAGTGATTCTAAACTTTAATAAACTTATATAAAGGAAAAAGTGACCGCAAGTTTATAAAAATTTATTGATAAAAAATGGCGTTTCGTACTTTTGCAGCGTACAAAAACATCCCGGGATTGTAAAGACATTCGCAGTTGCCGAAAAGCGAAAAACAGAGTAGGCTAAAGTTTAAATCACTTAATGCTTCTAACGTATGAAACGTAAAAAAACATTTATTGGCGCTTTGATAATTATAGCACTAACTTCGTTTATAGCATGTTCACAAAATGAAGAGCCATCTTACAGTTGTAATCCCAAAGCTAATGCTTGGGTAAATGGAACAGACTTTGGATGTGGCATTGTTTGGCTCATGGACTGCACAGGAAGATGTGCACAAACACTTTAAACTATGAATGTTACGACAATACAATCTTTTTTGAGAAGTTTTGGAATTTCCTTATTGGTTTTCCTCTTCTGCACAAGTTGGGTTCTTGCCATTGATAAATCAGGATATGGTGAAACTTGTATTAGTTTTGTAAATAATTTTGTTATTACATTAGGGTGCTTACAGTACTTTAAAGTTAAAAACGAACCGCAATATAGCAGTATTTGTATGGGTGTAATATTAGGACGTTGTATTTTAATTCTCCCTGTGTGTTTAATGTACAATGACGCTTATTATTCTCTATATTTTCTTATATCTGCGATTATAGGCACTCTTTTGGCCGCTATTTGCTATAAGAAAAGGAATATTGTAACCTATGTCTTAAGTTTTATCTTATTTATCCTAACTACCACTGTACTATACAAAGGTTGGGATATTTGGTTTAATACGTATTTACATTAAAGGCCCTCAGTAAAATAACTTACTTAAAGGGGTGTCCTATCAATTAGTTTGAGCAGTAAAAGCGGTCAAACTGAATAAAAAGAATGCTCAACAATATAAACTAATTTATGGACACCCCTTAGGTACATGACTAACTACATTGTCAATATGCTTACCGCTACAAAAATCAAAAAAAACTTTTGGATAAGTTTTGGTCTCTCATTCCTAACATTCGCTGCCCTTGAATGGTGGCCCATGGCCATTAATGAGTATTTGGCTGGTATTATCAATTCTATTTGCAGTTTCGCTCTGGCTTGGTATTGCTTAGACAAATTTAAAGTGGACGGTGAAGCCGCTTTTTTAAGCATCTGCGGTGGCCTTTTACTGGGACGATGGTTGCCTCAACTGCCTATGCACATTCTCTTTTATTGTAGCACACTCTACTATGCTTACTTGTTGGTGTTAGCCACTGTCGGCATACTACTCGGAGCTATTTGCTACTATGAGAAAAAACTGTACGCTTTTGTACTCAGCCTAATAATTCTGATTGTTATGAACACCATAACACAATACATTTGGCTTGATACTATTGACTTTATAATGGGCATTAGCAGTGACATTTAATACGAATTTTAAGTGCTTTAAAACATTGATTTTTTCTTTTAGCAACCATTTAATCTAAACATAAAACTCAAAGGAGTGCTTGTTACCTTTTTTGCATATAAAGGGGCAACAATGCATTCCTCTTTTTAGTGAGTTGATTGTTCACATGTAGACGATGTAAAAAAAATGGCGTAAGCATCCGAAATAAGTTATCTTATAAATTCAGATGCTTACGCTATAACGATTGTTTGCTAATGTAAGTGTGCGTTATTCAGGCTGCACATTAGTAGTACCCCCAGTGTGGCTGTATGTGCCGTCAATGGCAATGCCCTTGGCCTTTTTGCCCGTTACGTTCATTTTGATAGAACCTCCAGCTAAAGTGTAATTGCCTTTCACCTTAATGCCACGACATTTTGATTCATCGATCTCACCTTTGTGATAAGTAGTACCCGCTACATTCATGGTGATGGCTGTGGTAGCTCCTTCAGCTTGGCCAATGAGCAAATTGCCACCTACGCTAAAGCCTTTGCAACCATTGCCCGTAACGTCAGCATGAATGGTGCCACCTTGAATGGTCATGTCGGACTCTGACTTCAGCCCTTTCACATCATCGGCTGCAACAGTAAGGTTAAGTGTACCACCATTAATAAACACTTGGCCGTTATACTCATCGGTAGCATCCTTAGTAATGCTCACATCAATGCAGTCGCCTTGTATGCTATTAAAACTGAGCGTGCCACCATCCATTTTAAAGTATTGGTCAACATGCAAGCCATCGCCAGCAGCAGCCGTAATGGTGATGGTGCCAGTAGTGGGTTTTAACCAAGTGTATTCATCTGAGGCATAAGCGTGCTTGGTGTTGCCTGTGATGTTGAGCGTGCCAGCTCCCTTAAACTCAGCATGGCCGTTAATGAAGAAACAAGCCTTTTGTGGCCCTGCTACTCCATCCACCAACGAGTTGGTGGTGCCATCGGTCAACACCACGTTAATGCGTTTGCCATTGTCAATGCAAATGGCCGCACTGTCGGGATTGGTAATGTGCAAGTTGTTGAGCGTAATGGTCGACTTGTATTCGCCATCCATGTAGAACGACCCTTGTGTGGTAGTACCAGTTAACACATAGTTTACCTCATCGGCCAAGTTGTTGTTGGCTACCAAGGTTACATGGTTGCCCGTCACTTGGCTTACATCAAAGAAATTAGCTACGTCTGATGACAAGGTAACAAAGGCACCGCGGGCATCATTATATTCCACCACCACACTCTTTGTGGGAGCTGTAGAACGATCAACTACTACAGAGTCAACGGCCGATAGCTGCACATCATAATTGCCAATACTCAGTGAGTTGCTTGCGTATTGCATATCGCCCACAGCCGATGCAGGGAAAACAATGGCTGTGTGTCCGGTATACACCTTTAATGATTGTGCTTGGCTCGCAGTTGTAGTCAAAGCCGCAGCTGCTATAAGGAAAAGGAAGTGTTTCATTGTGCCAAAACTTTGAGCGTAGTGTTATTAATGCGCACCAAGTAAGTACCCTTAGTCAGGTGTTGAGCATTTACTTGTCGGCCCCCCATGTCGTAAACGCATACCTTACTGCCCGTAGGTGCTGTTACGTGCAGTTGTCCATTAACAATGTTGGCGGCCACTTGTGTAGCTTCGTCAGTGGTAGCTTGGTCAATAGCCGTCGGGGTGGCGGTAAAGAACATTTTGTTCATGTCGTTCAATGCCACACTCACCGTTTTGCTACCATCTGTAGCCGTAAGGTTACCCTGGTCGAAAGTTATTTTTAAGTGGTCAATAGCCATTGAAAATTCATCGCCACTCACTTTTTGAAAGGTAAGATATTCATAGCTTTGGGCAGATGCGCCAAGTGAGGCACCGCCCAGCAAAAGGGTCATGATAAGTTGTTTCATAAGCGTATGTAGTGTAATAGAGATGTGTAAGAAACACGCGTAGTGGGCGAAGCCGTAGCAGCTAAGTTCGTAAATGAGAGCGCATAAGAGCAATGCTCGTTAAAGCTCGTTCTTGGTACAAACACATCTCAGTAGTGTGGTTTCAAAACTTAAACTTATAACCAATGCTCAGCACGTGCAGGTTGTCGTTGCCGTTGTCATCGTCCATGCCGTGTGTGTAAACGTAGGCAAAGTCAAATCTGTGTTGTTTGCCCACTTTTAGTTCCGTTCCCACAGTCAGACGTTGCTTGTCAAGGTGTAAACCATTGCTCAAGTCATTGCTAAACTCATAGGTGGCATAGGGAGTCCAGTTGCAATGGCGAATGTTGTACTCCACTCCAATGCGTGAGCGCAAGTAGTGGCGATCTTTGGCTCCTTTTCTGTCGTCAGTACGCTCCATGCTACTAAAGTATTTATCGTTGAAAGCATACTTTTCGCCTGTGAACCCATTGGGGTTGGTTATCTCGCCGCTATACTCTGTGCGGTCAGTGGTGGTGGCGACAAAGTGAGTGTATTGATAACGTTCGCGTAGCGAGAGCGTAAAGCGTCCTAAAGGCAGACTACCTGTTACATCCACTGTGGCGCGGTGCTTGTTGCGCCAATAGGCATCATCCACCTTGTAGCCTTTAAATTTTCCTGAGTTCTTGCCAATCCACACCTTTGTTTCGCTCAAGTTATAGTCAGCAATAAAGCTATAGCCCACTCCTAATGAGAACCATTTGGTGGGTTTATAGTCCATTCCTAAGCCAATGCTGGCACGTGTAAAGTCGCGCAGTTGGTTTTCGCCACGAAGGTCAGCCTCAATTGAAGCCGATAGCTTTTTGCTAAAGTTCTTTTGGGCTGCCATATCAAGCCAAAGGCCGTAGTCGTCGGCATGTGCTGCTTGCCAGCTGAGTGCAGCAAGCGCAGTCAGTAAGAGCGTTTTCTTCATAAGTAATACACTATGTTTACTCGTTGTCCTTGGGTATTTTTGTCATGCGATCCACATTTTTGATACGGTTGTCGGGATCGAGATAAAATACGCGTAGCATGGTCATGTCCGTTAAGAAGTCAACGGCACCCACCTCAATGCGTGTAATTTGCAGTCCGAGTCGCTCTTCAAGGTCCTCCTTCAAGTCGTCATAGCGTTCGGGTTTAATGAGGTCGATGTTGTCATATTTCACATACTTGCAGCCTTCGTGGCTTGAAGTGAGGAAGTTTTCGCAAAGCCACACACACACCAAAAAGATGATGTTGATAACAGCTGTTTCAGGCCAACTCAAAATTGATCCACCACATTTGCCATTAATAACGCTCAGTGCTACCAAAAAGAAGAGGTATGTCATTTCACGAATAGGTACACTCTCGGTGCGGTAACGTATGATGCCGAAAATGGCAAACAACCCCAATGCGGCTCCAATGCCCACATCGTGAGCATCGCGCATGAGCAAGGCTATCAGCATAAATATGCTTACGCTCAGCAATATGAAGGTGAAATAATAATCGCGGCGACGTCCCTTGGGGTAGTAAAAAAAGTGAACTACAATCCAAGTTACCAAAGTGTTGATGACAAGGCTCGTTATGAGCGGCATGATGTGAAAAGATGAAAGGTCAATCATCGGTGTTGTATGTAAGTTATTTAGTGTAAGATGGGTTTTATAAATTAGTAATCTACATTGAAAGAGCATTATCGGGGTAGTTGCGCTCTGCCACTTTGCGTATTTTGATTAAACGCTTTTTAAAGCGATTAATACGTAGGCCAGGGTTAGTAACCGAAGCTCCCACACAATATTTGCTAAAGCCTGCTGGCTTAATGCGCAATTGTCGTAACAAGGGTAAAATGGGTGATGGGCAACGTCCATCGCGTTTGAGTTCAATCACCACTATGTTATCCATAGCAGCCCTTTGTTCCGTTTGGTAGTTGTAGAACGAAATGTTGAAGTCAATGGTCAAACGTTCCGTTTTGTCAAAGTTAACCAGCGTAATGCGGTTAAAGCGGTTGCCCACGGCAGGAGCCAATTGGTTGAGTTGCAAGCCCGTTTGCTGTTTTAGAAAGTCTCCGCCTGCTCCCTTGTGCATCACAGCATCGAGCGAAGGCACCTCTACGCGGCTTTTAGCCGTTTTGCCGTGGTTATCCTTCTTTTTTACCTCTAAAAAGGTTATGTTAGAGTTGATGTAGGTGCGTACTCTTACCTTTTGACGAGGCTTATGTCCCGTTTCGTGCTGTCGAAACATGCGGTGTGTTTCGGCATCGTCCCAATAAGTAGTGGCATAGGGGCTAACACGTGCCCCAGCAATCTCTTGCGAATAATAGCTTCCCTGAGTGAGCCGTAGCAGTTCCTTGAGCGTACTGACATCGGTCAGATACTTTTGGTCTGTACGGTTCATAAGTCTAATACCAGCCATCTCTTTGAGTGTGATGGGTGGCAGCTGCTGAGCCAATTGTTCTATGTCGTCTACTATGTGTTGCATTTGGTTAGATTTAAACTAAGAGCGTCAAGGAAATCAAGAAGAAACTTTCTTTCAGTGTTGCAAAGGTAAGTGATTATACTTTGTATGCAAAGTAAATAGCTTAATATTTTTGTAACACACAATCTATCTTTACGTTTCGTAGTGATATATATAAAGGGCTTCGTCTTTACAAGAGGATATTTTATAGATGAAATAGGGTGAAATGTATATTTTTTCTTCTATTCGTCAGCAGGTCGTTAATTTGTGCATGTTTTACATAGTTCTGTGGCCTCTACTGCAACAATGAGGTACTTAGTAATGGTAAAAAATAAGTTGAGCAGTTTTTTTAGTTAGTAATGATATGAATTGAGCATGTCTTTTTGCCGATTTTGAAACCTTCGCTCAGTTACATAGCCCGCTATGCTCCTTCGTTTAGACTTCAAAATCGGCTAAAAATACATGTGAAAATTGCTCAACTTATCATGCGTTGGCGGAATTAGTAAACAAGTTGACAAGTTAACGGGTTAACAGGTAAGTTTGCCAAGCTTTTTAAGTTTCCTGTCATTCTGCTTTAACATAATAAGTGGTGTAAAGCATACTTACTTGTTAACCTGTCAACTTGTTAACCCGTTAACCTTAAATCCCGCCAACGGGTCAACTTATTCTTTTGCCATTACTTAACAAGGCAAAGCCGTTTTTTCAACACCACAAGTGTGGCTTAGTGCAGAAAAAAGAAGTCGTCTAAACTTTTATATGCCTTCAAATATTTGGCGAGCGCAATCATAGCCTTCGTTGTAAAGAGCTGTAAGCTTGTCAACATCGCTACATAGGCGTGTAACCTCAAGTGGGCGTTGTGGACGTATGACGCAAATGCGTCCCTCGTCTTCAAGCCTTTCCACCAATTCAAGTTGTGCGTTATAAATGGCGTGGCGCTTGCTTAACAATAAACGTAAACGGGGGAAACGTCGGTAAATGTATTTAGGTATCTTGATGTCGCGTGCCGTTTCGCGATAACCGCGGTTGCGAGTTAGCACCACCACATTAAATTCGTGGCCTGTGGCAATGGCACGTTCCACGGGTATAGAGTCAATAATACCCCCATCGAGCATGGGCTGACGGTTAACCCACACAATAGGACAAACATAAGGCAATGACGATGAAGCTTTGGCCAAAGTAACCAAGCGTTCAGGGTCGTGTCGTTCGGTTAGATAACAAGCCTTGCCTGTAACACAATTGGTAGTAACCATTTCAAACGTCATGGGGTTGGCAAAACAAGCCTCATTGTCAAAGGGCAACACCTCACGCGGCATGCGGTTATACAAAAAGTCCCGATCAAGAATGCTATGCTGTGTCCACAAATACTTCATGCCTATGTAGCGATACTTTTCGAGCATATCGATGTTTGATATTTTGGCGCGACCCCGTTGCTGGCTCATATATGAAAGTCCGTTACACGCCCCAGCCGAAACACTCACGCAGTAGGGAAAGGTGATGCCCGCGTCTAAAAAATAATCAAGCACCCCGCTTGTAAACACTCCGCGCATACCGCCGCCCTCAAGCACTAATCCTGTATTATGTGGTAAAGTAAATGGCATATTGTGACCGTTTTATGTAATATTCAATGCAAAGTTATGCCACTTAGAATAAAAATCTGTAATTTTGCCACATAAATAAAGTGAATAGGGTACAAAAAAGTTGTTTTATGCCCATTGACTGGAAAGGGAAGCGAGTCATGCTTAGGCTACGAGTCAAGCAGTTCACCCTATAGGTCGAAACATTTCACACATATCCAAAAACAATAGCAGCTATGTTATTTTCAAAAGAAACCTACGTAGAACGCCGCCGCAAGTTACGCAATCTTGTGGGCAATGGCTTGATTGTATTGTTTGGCAACAACGATAGTCCTAACAATTACCCTTCAAACGTTTATAAGTTTCGTCAAGATAGTGCCTTTCTCTACTTCTTTGGCCAACATCGCGATGGCTTGGTAGGTATTATAGATGCCGACTCGGGCAATGAAGTGCTGATAGGCAACGACATTGACATTGACGACATTGTTTGGTATGGCTCGGTTACCTCAGTAGCCCAAATGGCCGAAGAGTGTGGGGTAGACGCATCAGCCCCTATGAGCAAGCTCGCTGAAATAGTAAAGCATGCTACCACCGATGGACGCAAGGTACACTTCTTGCCTCCTTATCGTCATGACACCATGATTCAAATCATGGACCTCTTAGGCATTCATCCCTCAGAGCAGCGTGCTGCAGCCTCTTTGCCTTTAATTCAAGCTGTAGTAAAGTTACGCTCTATTAAGAGTGAGGAAGAAATAGAAGAGTTAGAGCGTGCCTCAGTTATAGGCTATCGTATGCACACCACTGCTATGCGTTTAGCTCGTCCAGGCGTTACGGAACAATACATAGGAGGCGTACTTGATGGTATAGCTTCAAGTTATGGCGCTCAAGTGTCGTTCCCCAGTATTGTGTCAATGCATGGTGAAATTCTGCACGGCTACCCATCGCCTCGTGCCTTAGAGGCTGGCCGCTTGTTGTTGGTTGATGCTGGTGCTGAAACCAACGAAAATTATTGCTCCGACCACACACGCACCACACCTATTAGCGGACGTTTCAGCACCCGTCAGAAAGAGGTGTACGACATTGTGGCCGATTGTCACGACTTGGCGCTCACACATGCACGTCCAGGTGTGCGTTGGTGGGATGTTCACATGGCTGTGTGTGCTCTTATGACCGACCGTTTGAAGGAACTCGGCCTCATGAAGGGCGACACCGAAGCTGCTGTGCGTGCAGGTGCACATGCCTTGTTCTTGCCTCACGGCTTAGGACACATGATGGGTATGGATGTACACGACATGGAGGGATTAGGACAAACCTATGTAGGTTTTGACGAAGAAACACGTCCTTCAACACAGTTTGGTACCAACGCTTTGCGTTTTGGTCGTCGTTTAGAGGTAGGACACGTTGTTACTGATGAGCCAGGTATCTACTTCATACCAGCCCTTATTGATGATTGGCAAAAGAATGGCACCAATGCCGAATTCCTCAACTTTGACAAGATTAATGAATATCGCGACTTTGGTGGCATTCGCATTGAGGACGATGTGCTCATTACGCCTGATGGTTGCCGTTTTTTGGGCAAAGATCGCATTCCTTACCACACCAATGAGGTAGAGGATTTCATACAGCAACACCAAGACGAAAGCCCTGTCATATATTAAGTTAGGGGGGGGTAAAAATGCTGGTTACAGATTTCTTTTATTCTGAAATGTGATTTATTTGAAAGTTTATTCGGACACATAGCCCGTCCCTCACAAACTTTCAAAGAAACACTTTCGATAAACACAAATCCCTATTTCAGAATAATATTAGAACCACCCTTAAGAGAATGAAGTCTATGTGTAGACACATGGCTTATTCCAAAGATTATAACAAAAAACAAATAAATAACAACAAAACAAGTAAAAATGAAGAAGACTCTCCTCATTGCAGCAGCCGTTTTGTGCTTGTTGCCAGGAAGCCTTGCAGCACGCAACAAAAAGGCGTCTGCGGCCAAAAAAGACACTATTGCCTTTACTACTATTAAGGCTAACCCCATTACCTCTATCAAGGACCAGAACCAAAGTGGTACTTGCTGGGCTTACTCATCACTCGGCTTCTTTGAGGCCGAATTGCTCCGTATGGGCAAGGGCACTCATGACCTTTGCGAATCGTTCTTGGTATATAATACTTACATGGATCGTGCCGACAAGGCCGTTCGCACACATGGCGATGTAAGTTTTTCACAAGGTGGCTCATTCTACGATGCCGTTTACTGCATGAAGCACTATGGTATGGTGCCTCAGTCAGCTATGCCAGCTCCTGGTACACTCTATGGCGACAGTCTTTTCAACTTTAACCAACTCGATGCTGTAACTTCAGCTTATGTTGGGGCCATTGCCAAGGGCAAGCAAAATAAGATTTCGCTCACTTGGAAGAAGGACCTGTCAAGCATTTATACCAACTACTTTGGTACTTTACCTACCGAGGTGAAGGCTGAGGATGGTAAAACTTACACTCCCCAAAAGTATGTTACAGACTACTTAGGTTTGAACATGGATGATTATGTGTCGCTCACATCATACACACACCATCCTTTCTACTCAAAGTTTATTCTCGAAATTCAGGACAACTGGCGTTGGGCTGAAAGCTACAACTTGCCTCTTGATGAGTTTATGCGCGTTATGGACGAAGCCGTAAAGAATGGTTACAGCTTTGCATGGGGTGCTGACGTTACTGAGGACTACTTTGGTCGTCGCAATGGCAAGGATTATGCTTATGTACCCAAGAACCTCAAGGTTCGTGACCTCACTGGTTCTGACGCTGCCCGTTGGGGTGGCACCATCAGCACAGGTGCTCAAGTTCCCTCAAATGACGAGTTAACCATTACACAAGAACTCCGTCAGCAAGGCTATGACAATTGGGAAACTACTGATGACCACGGCATGGTAATTTATGGTTTGGCCAAGGATAACCACGGTCGCGAATACTTCATGGTAAAGAACTCATGGGGTAACTATGGCAAGTATCATGGCATGTTCTATGCTTCAAAGGCATATGTTGCTTACAAAACAATGAACATTTTGATTAACAAAAAGGCCATTCCTGCTGACATTGCTAAAAAGTTGGGCCTTTAATAATCCACTTCTTTAATACAACAAAAGCCGTTGACAGGTGTACATCACATCTGTCAACGGCTTTTGTTTGTGGCTATGTCTATATTTCACTATTGCTATTTACTTAATTTTATTGGTGTCCGCTAAAAGAATGGTGTGGATTCATATTACATTGTAAATCAGTGAATAACGATACTTTTATGGAATAGGGGCTTACCTTTTTCCATTGTGTAATTTTGATAGTTTTATATTTGATAAATCCTTGTAATAGTCAAATATAAACTCATATACTATGATTTTCGGTAAAAATAGGGCATTTCTTTATCCTACAAAAGTTTTAGCGGACACCAATAAATCCGAAACTCAAAAGTGCATAGAAGTCCTATCCACTATGTCCATAAACAATCGGTACAGATGTCTTTACATACCTCCCTTAATCAAATAACTAAAAAAGTGCAACACCCCTTTTATAGGATGTTGCACTTTTTAAATATGTACGAATAGAAATAGAGTCTAATTATTCTTGAGAGTCAAGAGTAAAGGTGTCGTAATTACTACCAAAGCCACCCACACCAGGAATGGTGTAAGAGATGCCAAAGCTAAACACGCCATCTTCATACTTCATGCCTGCGCCAGAGGGAGAACCAAACACATTGCCTTGATCTTGATAAGCATAACCCGTGTCAAACTTAGTGTCAGATGACATCGAAACAGCACCTGTACGCTTGTTCCAATTAAACACAACATATTGACCATCAATGGCTGAACCGCCAAACATAAGTGGGAACCATGACATGTCAATACGATACTCACCACGGCAAGCAGAGTATTCAAGCGTACGGCCTGAAGCACCACCCTGAAAGAGCCATGTGTAATATGTACCTGTGCCTACTTGCGCCCAGTCGTTAACATACTCAACAGGCACATGGAGTGAGTTGTACACCGTTCCATCAATGGTAGTCTGCATCTGACGATTGGCATTCATAGCAAAGTTGTACACCTTGCCTGAAGTGCGCGTGCATGAACCAGCCTTACCATCGAAGGTGTAATTGCACTCATCAACGACCTCACCATTTTGAGTGAAAACAGCCTTACCATTGTTGTAGAACGAAACGTCCTCGCCATTGCCAATGCTCCATTGACCCAGCACTGAGATGGTATCTGTTTTAACTGCTGCAAAACGATCCTTTTCAGTATACTTGCCTTTGTTAGCGGTATAGATGTTTACAATCTGCTTTGTTTTGTCGTTTGAAGTAGCAAGAGTAACACGTGCGGGGGTACCATACATGCTCTCAGCATACTCAACATTTGTAACACCCGTTTTGGCATCATACTTTACCTTACCAGCACTCAACACATTTGAGAGTTCGGTTACGGGGTTGAAAATAGAAACGTCAGCCAATGTATCACCCTGTTCGTCAACATACAAGTTTATCACGTATGAGGGGTCAGTAGCGGGTGTGTACTCACGGCTCCAACTACTGAGTTCGAGCTTGTCAGCATAGGTGATTGTTGCTCCATCCTCGTCAAAGTCGTTGTTACACGAAACGAGACTCAAGCCCACCAAAGCTGTTGCTGCCAAAGCCTTGATATTTAGTTTCATTGTGATGTATCTTTTTAAAAGAGATAATAAATGCGTGTGTGTGGCACACACAACCTATGTGACAAGCACAAATAAAAAGGGTGTGCACACACAACACAATAAAAATTAGTTTTCGCGTTTCCAGTTACGCTCAATATTGCTATTAGCTTGCAACTCTTGTGAAGGAATCTCCCATACCCAACGTTGATTGTCGGGTTGGATAGCAAAGTTGGTTACAGGACAAATGTTGCTGAACGAACCTGCTTCAAGTTCCTGCGGAGCCATACGAGTAAAGCCGTCACCCCAACGCTTCAAGTTGTCAAGGCGGAAGTTTTCACCTACAAATTCACGTGTCCACTCATCCTTTATCATGCTAAAGAGAGGAGCACCTGTGGGCAAGGTGGTGTTCAAACCACGAGCTGCACGCAAGGTCTTAAGGTAATCACCATCGGTACCATTGAGTTTGTACGAAGCCTCAGCAGCAATCAAGTAGAGTTCTGCTACACGGAAAGGCTTAGGCATGTTGTAGAACACAGTACCATCAGATCCCTTCTTCAAACTGGCATTGCCAGGGAACTTTTTGAGTACAACACCCTCAGTAATGATATCACCACATGAAATTTTTACGGGGTTATTGTAATCAGGTTCACCATTCTCGTCATCATTGTAAGCTCTGAAGAAGTCCATCAAGCGAATGTCATCAACATCGTAGAGGTCAATCAAGCCCTGTGTTGGAATGTAGTTAGGATTCCAATAACCAGTAGCATCGCTATATGACTCATACTGACCATAGAAGCTACCACGATCATCAGGTGTCATTTGTGGTTCGTAAATCAACTCTACACCAAAGTCTGAAATATCATTCTTCCACATTTCAGCATACTTGTCAGCATCGGTTGTGAGTGAATAACGTGACAACAAATCAGACACACTGTCGAGTGCTGCTTGATACTTACCCATACGCAAAAGCACACGTGCTTCAAGGGCTTCAGCTACGTTGGCCGAGAGGGTGGCATAATCAGTGTTATCGTAGTCATTCATTAACTGACGTGCTTGCTGCAAGTCGTTCATGATGAACTGATAAGTGTCATAAAGTGTAGCACGAGCTGGTTTTTTGTTTACATCCACCTCAGTGAGCAAAGGCAGACCTGCTACATTTTTAGCATTTTCATCGTCAACATACTCCTTGCAATAACGTGGAGCCATGTTTGACAAGGCATAAGCACGCAACAAAAGGGCATTGCCCTTGTAGTGGTCAAGTATCTTTTGTTCGTTTTCGCCATCAACCTTTACCTTGCTGATGTTGTTAATTACGTTGTTGGCATTAGCAATAGCTGTGTAGCTACCACTCCAAAGGCCATCGCCATCAAACTGTGCGTTGGTGTAAGTCCAGCTATATACCTGATTATAGTCTATAGCCGTGTTACGCAAGTCGAACAAGTCGGCCTGAACTTCAGACACCGATGTAGCACCATCTGAAAGACTGCGAAAGTAAGCCAAAATGCCGTTGTTAAAGTTGTCGGCATCTGACATTTTCTGCCACGCTTGCTCGGTAACCAGTGCTGTATCAGGATACTGGTCGAGTTCGCACGAGGTAAGCACAGGAGCAACCAAGGCTGAGCACATGACAGCTTTCAATATATATTTGTTCATATTGTTATCTGTATTCGTTAAATGAGTTGTTGGGTGCAACGGGTTGCCTATTGTGGCAACTCACACCCCATAACTTATTAAACTCTTATTAAACTTAGCTTTAGAATGTAACTTCAACACCTAATGTGTAGTTACGTGTAGCAGGATAAGCACCCAACGAAACGTTGCGATCGTACTCAGGGTCAGCACCACGATACTTAGTTACAGTAAAGAGGTTACGTGCAACAAAGCTGAAGCGAACATTCTCAAAGAAATGAGTTGCCTCCATCCATGACTTAGGTAAGTCGTATGAAAGGCTGAGGTTCTTTAAGCGCATGTATGAAGAGTTTTCAAGCACGTGTGTATCGAACTGTGTTTCATACTGGAAGCCAGGAAGGTCGCTAATATCGCCTGGCTTTTTCCAAATGTGGAGCATATCCTTGTTTTGGTTGAAACCATTCTGAGCATTACCCGATGAAGCTGCGAAGAGGTATTCGTTGTTCACCATGTACTTGCCTAATACGAAGCTGAAGTCGGCACTAAGAGTCAAGCCCTTCCAACCAGCACTAAAGCCAAAGCCACCATTGTGAGGTGCTACGTATGACTTGCCCGTGTTCTGATAAAGGTCATCGCTGAATTCCTTTGTCATAGTTTCGGGGTTGTACTCATGCTGTACACCACCCTTGTAGCCTACCTTGTACCACATGGGGGCACCATCTTGCTTATCAACACCTGCATAAATAGGCATGTAGTAAGTCAAGCCTTCACCTACAGTGTAGCTCAACAATTTGCCGAGCATAGGCCATTTTTGTAAATCGTAGAAGAGTTTGTCAATCTTATTCTTGTTGAATGAATAATTGGCATAGATGTTGAAGAAAGCATCACGTGTACGAATTACATCGTAGCTTAATTCTAATTCAACACCACGGTTACTCATTTCGCCCACGTTCATGGTTTGTTTTGAGAAACCAGTAGTGTAAGCCAAGGGCACATCCATCAACATGTCAAGCGTCTTACGCCTATAAGCATTGAAATCAATGGTTACGCGGTCAAAGAGACGAGCAGTAAGACCAAAGTTAAACTGCACTTGCTTTTCCCAACCTAACTCATCATTGGCGGGCTGATTCAACACCCAAGCTGAATTGCCATTGTATTGTGCAGTTCCTACCAAGCCAAGGCTATTGTAGTCACCAATTTCAGAGTTACCCGTAGTACCGATGCTGGCTTTGAGGCTCAAGTCGGTCAACCAACTCTTAGTTGACTCCATAAACTTCTCGCCCGATACACGCCACATGGCACCACCACTTAGGAAGTTGGCCGAACGATTCTTCTTACCGAAACGTGAACTTTGGTCGTTACGAATGGTAAAGTTGAAGAAGTACTTGTTCATCAGTGCATAATCGACACGGCCGAAGAAACTTAAGTACTCATATTTGTAACGGCTATAAGAGGGTTTGTTGTAGTCTGTTACACTACCCAAGTTGGCCAAGCGGTCGTCAGTAATGCCCGAGCCGCTGGTGCCAAAGCCATGGCCATCGGCTTTGATACCTTCTTGACCAGCCAAAAGGGTAATGGCATGGTTATCGCCAATGTTGAACTTATACTCTACGGTATTCGTAATAGTCCACATTGAGTTACGCTGATGTGTCTCAGTTGCTTCGCCCGATGTAGCATTAGGTAACGCTGTTGACACCGAAGCAGTTTGGCGAGTATCATCAGCATAAAGGCCTAATTGTGACTTGATGGTCAAGCCCTTAACAGGAGTGATTTGTGCATAAGCCACACCATTGTAAACAATGTCGTTATTTGTAAGAGGTTGCAATGATGTGAGCCAAAGCGTATTATAAAGTCCAGAAGGTGCATACAAGTAGGTGTGTTCAGCCTTTGCGGTTTCATCAAATGGATCCCAATAAGCAGGGAACATATATGAAGCTGTGTTGCTGTTCGACACATACGTACCACGACTGGCTAAGGTGTAACCATCGCTCAAGCGGTCGGTGTAAGCAATGTTCTGCTTAATGCCGAAGCCTAACCAATCCTTGGGTTTTGTTTCAAGGTTGGTGCGTAAAGTGAAGCGCTTAAAGTAACCAGTTTTGGTCAAGTTATTCTGCTTCATGTATGATGATGACACATAGTAAGTAGTGTTATCCGAGCCACCACGAATGCTAAAGTCGGTGCTATGCATAGGGGCAGCATTGTCAAAGAAGTACTTCTGCCAGTTTGTGTTGGCGCCATGTGCCTTATAGGTTTGATATTGGGTACTTGTAATCAAGCCATTCTCCAACTGGAACTGAAGCAACTCGCTTGCGTTCATTGGGTTACCAATCTGGTTGGCCAATTGGCTCCAACCTACCTTTTGGCTGATTGAGATTTGAGCCTTTTCGCCTGAACGGCCTTTTTTTGTTGCAATGTAAATTACACCATTGGCAGCACGCGAACCATAGATAGAGGTAGCCGAAGCATCCTTCAAGGTTGTAATGCTCTCAATATCCTTGTCGTTCAACATGTTGAACATTTCTGGGTCGGCTGGTGAACCATCAATCACAATCAAGGGATAGCTGCTGGCACCCAATGAACCCATACCACGCAATTGGATGTTCGTTTGTCCTAATGCACCAGCATCACCTGACATAGATGAAATGCTCAAACCAGCGACTTTTCCTTGCAAAGCATCGGCAATATCATTTGAAGGCTTGTCAGAAACGACTTCGCTGCCCACTTTCTTTACCGAACCTACTACAGTACCTACTTTTTGAGCAGTACCATAACCAATTACAACGGCCTCGCCCAATTCATTATCCTTGAGCACTACCTGTACATTGCCAGCCACATTAACTGTTGAAGGCTGCATACCAATGTATGAAACCGTAAGTTTCTTTGCCGAAGCCGGAACGTTCTTCAACTTAAAGTTACCGTTGGCATCAGTTGTTGTGATTACCTTGGTGCCAGGCACACGTACGGTTGCACCCATCACAGGTTCACCATGCGTGTCGGTCACACGGCCGCTCACAAGTTTCTGTGCCGAAGCCGTAGCTGCGGTCAATAGCAGACCGGCTCCCAAGAGCACTAACTTTTTGTTCATATTGATAACCATTTAATTAAACATTTGCTATTTTTAATTATTACGCATGTGTGCTTTTACACGACTCTTTGCCATGCCATTGAGTATAAACGCGAATGCACACCTATAATTATTATATTAAGGTGTGTATGAATGGCTTTACGTTTTTTGTGTTGTTGGCAATAGTTTAGCCTAAATTATAAGGGCATTTCCATGCGGTTTCATTGGCTTTTAAATACACCTGTTAACATCATCAAGCACAACATTGGTGTGTACTTCGTTGATTTTGGTTGAAAAGTATACAGGCTTTAAGCACATTTTAATTGCTGCAAAAATAGATGATAATTTTTTTTTAGCAAAACATTTACATCTTTTTGTTGTAAAAAACAAATATTTTAGTACATAATGTAGCATTTTGTTAGCTTCAATTCGCGCAAAAAGCTTTTTTGCAATGCAACGCTTCTTTGATAATATACAAAGAAAAAAATAACGATTTAAAAAATATGCACATCTTAACCCGATGGCGGAATTTCAGGTTAACGGGTTAACAAGTTGACAGGTTAACAAGTAAGTATG
>ERZ506887.522-NODE-522-length-22328-cov-5.442958_pt1 | contig 22328 bp, 10 predicted proteins | sample MGYA00512905_ERZ506887 | MGnify/ENA metagenome assembly ERZ506887 | reverse complement strand
CTTTACCAAAAGTTATTGAGCTAAGTAGGTATTCAAGATTAATTGATATAAGTTGGTGCAGTCTTCCGTTCAGAAACATAGGATGAAGAGGAAGCGTAGCGGGCTACGTGACCGATGAAGCCTATGTTTATGGGCAAAAGAATGCGCCAAGGCATATCGACTAATTCTGAACTTGATTATATAAACTAATTTTGAATACCTACTTACCTACTTAAATATGTACAATAGTTCTCACATAGACTAGGTATCTATGCGCAGCACCTTTATTAAAATGAAACTTCTTACACAAGACGAAATTATACAAAAAATAGACTCTCCACTATTTGCACAACTTACCCAAACAGCCGATGAAATAGGAGTAGAGTGCTACTTGGTAGGTGGCTATGTACGCGACCTCTTCCTTGAAAGACCTACTAACGACATTGATGTGGTTGTTATAGGTAGCGGCATTAACATGGCCGAAGCATACGCGCATCGGTTAGGACGTGGTGCACACCTCTCTGTGTTTCGCAATTTTGGCACAGCACAAGTAAAGTGGAAAGGACACGAAATAGAATTCGTTGGAGCACGAAAAGAGAGCTATTCTCATGACTCACGCAAGCCTGTGGTTGAGAATGGTACACTTGAGGATGATCAAAACCGCCGTGACTTCACTATTAATGCTATGGCTGTTTGCTTAAATAGCCATAGATTAGGCGAATTGGTTGATCCTTTTAATGGCATTGATGACTTGAGAGATAGGATTATCGCTACTCCACTCGACCCAGACATTACGTTTAGCGACGACCCACTGCGTATGATGCGTTGCATACGTTTTGCTACTCAACTCAACTTTACTATTGAACAAGAAACTTTTGATGCCTTAGCTCGCAACCGTGAAAGAATAAAAATCATAAGCGGTGAACGTATTATCGTTGAATTAAACAAGATTCTTGCCTCAAAAACGCCTTCAATAGGGTTCGTTGAAATGCAACGTTGTGGTCTGCTTGAACTCATACTACCTGAAGTGGCGAAACTTGATTGTGTTGAAACGCGCAATGGCAAATCACACAAAAATAACTTTTACCACACGTTGGAGGTTTTAGACTCTGTGGCAAGCAAAAGTGATAACCTCTACCTGCGATGGGCTGCCCTATTGCATGACATAGGAAAGCCTCGTAGTAAGCGTTGGGAACCATCAATTGGCTGGACTTTCCACAACCACAACTATTTGGGCAAAAAGATGATTCCTGCACTTTTTCGACGAATGAAGTTACCCGTTGACCATCGCATGAAATATGTAGAAAAATTGGTTGACTTACACATGCGCCCCATTGCCATAGCCGATGACGAGGTGACTGATAGCGCTGTACGCAGATTGCTCTTTGAAGCTGGCGATGACATTGATGACCTTATGTTGCTCTGCGAGGCTGACATTACGAGCAAGAATGAACAAAGAAAAAAGAACTTCTTGCAAAACTTTCAAATCGTACGACAAAAGCTTGTTGACATTGAAGAGAAAGACCGCATACGCAACTTTCAACCTCCTGTCGATGGTGATGAAATTATGCAAATGTTCAACTTGCAGCCTTGCCGTGAAGTGGGTGCGCTTAAGAGCGCACTTAAGGACGGCATTTTGGATGGTAAAATTCCTAATGAGCGCGAACCTGCACTACAATTTGTTATTGAACGCGCACAACAAATGGGTTTGCAACTTGTTTCACCCCTAACCTCTACAAACGACCATGAACAAGGAACAAATTGAAAAGAACAAACAACGGTTCATTGAGCTTTGCCACACTCACATCAAACGAGATGGACTTGATCGTATGCTTGACTATTTGAACAAGACAGACTTTTATGAGGCTCCAAGCTCTTCGAACTTTCATTTAAATGAAGATGGCGGTTTATGTTTACATAGCATGAATGTGTTTGAAACTGCTTGCCAAATATACAATAGCATTGCAAAACCTAACATTGAAAGTGGCAATTCGCCCTTTACAAAAGGAGTCTCGATTGAGAGCATTGCTATTGCCACCTTATTCCACGACCTTTGCAAGGTTAAGTTTTATCAAAAAAAGGAACGATGGAAAAAGGATGCTAATGGAAGGTGGATGTCCTACCCTGGATACGAGATAAAAGATGACTTCCCATTTGGGCATGGCGAGAAGTCATGCCTCATGCTTAGTTGGTACATGCGACTCACCCCTGAAGAGATGTTGGCCATTCGTTGGCACATGGGCATGTTCGACATTGGCGAAAATGGATCATCGCAACGCTCAGCCTTTTATAATGCTACAGAAAAGAGTCCTCTCGTTAGCATTGTGCATTCTGCCGATTTCTTAACCTCAAAACTAATTGAGAAAACCACTACTTTTGATTAATTAAATTTCATTTCATAAAGTGAGTTTGCAAAGCTTCAAATTGCTTTGCAAACTCAATTATCGTAATCGAAGCATTTACTATTCTATGAAACTTCATCAAAAAACAAAGTATTGCATCAGTCTGCTAATACTCTTTGGCATGATTAGTTTGCAAACCTTTGCTACCATTACACAAAATGCGGCTCCCATTACAGCCCTTATCAATCGAATTGGCGGAGTTGGTGCAGCTGATCGCTTTGTAACCATTACCGATGCTTCTCTATCATCTAATGGTAAAGACATCTTTATCATTAGCAGCCAAGAGGGTAAACCATGTATCAAGGGAAACAATACATTGGCCGTTACCACAGGTCTTAACTGGTACTTGAACCATTATGCCCACATCAATTTGGCATGGAATAATTTAACAACTGACCTTACTACAGTCAACTTACCTTTACCCTCTCAAGAGGAAAAGCGCGATTGTTCAGCCGACTATCGTTATTACTTGAACTATTGCACCTTTTCCTACTCTATGTCGGTATGGACATGGGAACGTTGGCAAAAGGAAATTGACTGGATGGCTCTACATGGCATTAACATGCCATTACAAATTATTGGCCTTGACGTAGTATGGAAAAACTTACTTACTAAGGATTTAGGTTACACTTCGTCTGAGGCTAACAAGTTTATTGCAGGTCCATGCTTTCAAGCTTGGTGGGGCATGAACAACTTGCAAGGATGGGGAGGCCCCAACCCTGACTGGTGGTATACGCGTCAAGAAGCATTAGCTAAAAAGATTTTGGCACGTGAGCGTGAATTAGGTATGCAGCCTGTTTTGCCTGGCTACGCAGGCATGGCTCCCAGCGACATTACATCAAAGGCAGGTATTGCTGCCAACAACCAAGGCAACTGGTGTACTTTTGTTCGCCCCTACATACTTGACCCTAATAGTAGCGGTTTTAGTCGTTTGTCGGCTCTTTACTACAAGCGGTTAAACGAGCTAATGGGAACATCTACCTACTATAGTATTGACCCCTTTCACGAAGGAGCTAACACGGATGGCATTGACGTGCCTAATGCATACACTAAAATGGCCGAAGCACTTTACAAGGCAAATGCTGACGCTAAATGGGTTATACAATATTGGCAATGGAGTGGAGCACAATATAATGTGCTTTCAAAAATTCAAAAAGGCAAACTCATAGTGCTCGACTTGTTCAGCGAGGCCGTTCCTAACTTTGGCAGCTACAAAGGTCACGAGGCGATTTACTGCAACCTACCTAATTTTGGTGGCAGAACTGGTCTTTTCGGACGATTGACAAAAACACTTACCGAATACTTTGACTACACTAAACAATATTCAAATATTAAAGGTGTGGGTGCCACTCCTGAAGCTATAGAGCAAGTACCCGTTCTTTACGATGCTTTGTTTGAATTGCCTTGGTACACTTCCGCTCCCGATGCTAAAAAATGGTTGGCCGACTACGCTACTGCTCGCTATGGCACAGCAAATGAAGACGCACAGCAAGCATGGGAAAATATTCGTAACTCAGCTCTTAATTGTAACACAGGATTGCAGGGGCCACAAGAGGCCGTTCTGTGCGCACGCCCATCATTATCAGTCAATTCTGTTTCAACTTGGGGCGGAACTGAAATATTTTATGACGCTCAAAAGGTGGTAGACGCTGCCTACAAACTATTAAAAGCCAAAGAGGCTCTCAGTGGGCAAAATTATAGCTACGACCTTACCGACTTTACACGTCAAGCATTTACCGACTATGGCAACTATCTGCTTAAGGCTATTAATGATGCTGCTAATAGTGGCAACAACGAAGCTTACGCACAGCGACGTGATGCTTATTTGCAACTAATTCTTGATTTAGACGAACTGCTTAACACCAACCAAAACTTCATGTTGGGCAGATGGACCAACCTTGCCCGTGGCATTGCCGACGAGGAAAAGGGAACAAGCGAGAGTGATAAACAATGGCTTGAACTGAATAATGCACGTACGCTTATCACCACATGGGGTGACCAAAATGCCTCAGAATGGGGCGGACTGCGCGACTACTCTTATCGTGAATGGGGTGGTATGCTTAAGGACTTTTATTACAAACGCTGGAAGACTTTCTTCGACAATCGTGATAATGGTAAAGAACAGCCCAACTGGTTTAACAATGATTGGGCGTGGGCACATGATTCCAACCTTCACTATTCTAATCAACCCGTTGGTGTTACAGCCGATGTAGCTAACAAACTTTTCGGTAAATATTTTGTTAATCTCAAGCTGAATGATGGTAGCACCTACCACTTGTTCCGCTATATAGATACTGACCTTAGCAAGTCTTTCATTGAAAATGCCATGCGTGGCGAAAGCTACACAGCGCCCATTTCATTGCCCGATGGGATAACTGCAACATTAGGCATTGACTTTAACAATGATGGCACAATTTCAGCCGACGAAATTGCCCACGACATCACGACCACAATTCCATCATCAGCTTCAACCAGTAAGGTTAAAGCACAAGTGACATTAAGCGATGGCACTACATTAAAATATGTAGTTGTACTAAAAGACAATATCACAAAGCCCCGTACTGTCTGCGTAAAATCGGCTAACGATATTGAAGGACACGTTTCAATTGTGGGTAGTGATGCTACCACCATCACCAACACTAACGAGGTGACAATTAAGGCTACTCCTAATGCTGGCTACGACTTTGCTAATTGGACCGACGAAACAGATAATATTGTTAGCACAGATAATCCTTACACCTATTATGGTGCAAAGGCCACTACACTAACGGCTCACTTCTTACTCAATAAATGGGGTAGCCCCAAAGAAAACTTGAGTGAATTAGATGTTATCAAAAATTACCATCAATACGTGCAAAGCATTGCTTATAGCCAAAATGGTAATGATGAAACCAACATTTACAATACAAGTGTTTGCCCCAGTACATTATTTCAAACATCTCAGATAATTAATGCGGCTAAAGGTAGTGAACTTATCATTCACTGGCAAGGTGCTGGCGGCTTAAATTATTGCAACCTTTCAGCCTATGCCGATTGGAATGCTAACGGATCTTTTGACGATGCCAACGAAATGATTGCTACATTTGGTCAAAAAAAGAGTGATGGCAACGCACAACTCAACAACTACACCCTAAAGGTCTTGTTACCTTACGATGCCACAGAAGGATTAACACACCTACGACTCCGCTTTGATGGAGCATGGCAAACTGGTTACAATGCCAATGGTGCCATGCCTGCTAAAGCTGATGCCATGCGCATGGTGTACGATATTCCCGTAAACATTATGGCATATGCCAACACAGCATGTACCATTACTGTTGCTACAGCTGACACAAAACAAGGTACCGTTGATGCCAATGGCCAACCCGACACTTATACCTATAAAGTGGGCGAAGATGTTATTTTGCGTTGCTATCCAGCTAATGGTTATCAACTCGACTATTGGGCTGACCAATATGGTCGTAAAGTACCTGATAGTTGGTATGACGGAACAGCCATTCGCTTTAAAGCAGCTGAAAATGGAACGTATACTGCTCACTTCAAAGCGAACATAACCGATGAAGTAAGTTGTGGCAATTGGAAGTTTCGACATGAACTTTGTGGCGATAATCTGATTCTCACACAAGCTACACAAGGAAATGGAGAACTTAATGTACCTCAGGAAATTGAAGGCCATAAAGTAATTGCCTTAAAAGCTACTGCTCTGCAAGGGCAAACTGCCTTAACTTCCATTTCGCTTCCATCAACTATTGTTTCGCTGGGATCTGCTCAAAACATCGCATCAGGAAATTTTAAGGGTGAGGGCATTAACAATGCCCTCATTCCCCTTAATAATACTTTAACCGACAACACTGCATGGCGTTTTCACATTGATATAGTTAGCAACGGGGCTTCATTCAACCAATGGGGGTCTGCCATTTTAGCAACTGGCAATGAAGCTTTAGCAGGAAGCTATTACAATGGATTCCAATTTTATCAAAAAGCTGATGGTAGCTTGATACTGAAAACTGGCAGCGAAGAAGACGGCACACATACTTTTGAGTGCGTAAAAGGCAACAATCATTATAGCATTGACATTGACCACTCTGCTGACAACACTTTGACCTTCAACATCAGCGCTGGCGACAAAACTGAAAAGTACGCACTCCCCCATCACGTACTTAACCCCATTACACAATTTTGTACAGCTCTGCCCGTAGGTATTGATTGGTCTAACTACATTATTGCATCGCCCAACGATATACCCTTCCGTAACAAGATAGGCAATATAATAGGAGCACAAATTGAAAATGCAATAATTAACCCACAACAAACTTTAGCAAATAATCAACCATGGAGCGTTACGTTTAATGTTGAAAATAATGGTCAAGCATTTAACGAGTGGGGCTCGGGGTTACTTACTACTGGCAATGGCGCACTAAATGCCTTATACAACGATGGATTTCAACTCTATTTAAAGAGAGACAAAGCAGGATTAATACTCAAGACAAATGGAGAACATGAAACTGAATTCAACACGCTAAAAGGCGTTAGCAGTTTTAACGTAAAAATTCACCACACCACAAACAACGATCTTATTGTTAGCGTTAACAATGGAACAACCACTGAAAGCCATACGATTAAAGCATATACAGCCCTTCAAAACATCACACAATTCAGCACAGCCATTCCTGTTGGAGTCAATATTAAAGACTTCACTATTATAAATGAAACTGCTGACCCCGCACCCTTTAGAGGCTGTACGGCATTAAAATCCATAAATATTGAAAGTTCCAATCCCTATTATGCAACCACAGATGGAACGCTATATACAGCTGATGGCACAACATTAGTTGCTTATCCTGAAGGATGTATCAACCACACCTTTACTTTGCCACAAGCAGTTACACACATTGCAGAATGTGCCATTACTGCTGCTCCCGAATTAGATCGCATCATCTGCAACAATGCCACACCTGCCAATATTATTGTTGATGATTTTAAAGATGCCACTTACTATGTGCAAGTTTCGCCCAACAACGTCAACGCATACCATCAGCAATGGAATGTACCTTTGGTATTAAACGTTTCGGTTAACGAGCATTTTTCAAGTGATGATACGAAATTGCTATCAACCCAAGACGCTATCTGCCTAAACGCAGACGATACCCAATGCGCTACAGCCGAAGGAGTTGCAGCCTCGCAATCAGCCTGGCTCACATTTACTCCTAGTAACGATAATCTACGCCCCATGTACTTTCCTCAAGTTCCTCAACGAATTACAGTAGAAGGATTCTCTGTTGAAGAAACGCCTATGAGTGCCATCACACTATACAAATTCAATGGCAAGGAGTTTGAACGTGTAAACGAAAGCAGCACAGGGGCATACTTAGTGCAAATCCCAGCATCGTGGAAGAATCATGCAGTAACACTTCATTTCAACTCTACTAATAATCAAGCTACAGTTGAAAACCATTTTATAGGCAATGGTACTCTTCAGCATGTAGAAGTTGACCAAAGAGCCTACCAATACAATGCTGCAGAAGATATGTTCTACTTGTTGCCCATCAATACTACATTATTGCTATCTCCCTTCACAGCAGCATTAGTTACTGATCAGCAACAACCAGCCAATTTCATTGCTGGGCCACGTACAGCTACTCACATACAATCAGTAAATATAGATAGTAATCATTCTTCAAATATCTATGATTTAAAGGGACAACGCATCATGAATGTACAGCAGGCAGCACCTGGTGTTTACATTAGTAAAGGCAAGAAAGTTCTGATTAAATAAGCCTAAGCAACACCTACTTGCAAAAATACCAAAGCGGTCAAGTAATACATTTATTTACTTGACCGCTTATATTTTGTAGTAGAGATGCTCATCATCATTACCTGTTGGCGGAATTCTTGGTTAACGGGTTAACCCACTAACCAAGAATTCCGCCAACGGATAAGCACATTTATTATTATTATATGTACAAGCATGTTTACGTATAACATCCATCACTGAAAGCTAAAAGTCTATAAGTGAAGAACATACTTAGCACATTAAGACGAAGCACACCACTCGTATGAGCCACTATTTAAGTACACTCAAAAGCTTCACCTTAGCAATATCAGTCCTGTTCACCCTCTGTGGGCAATTCATTCCCCACAAACTCGAACGTAAAATTACTACCACGGGCTGACGGGAATTGGCTGCGTAAATCTACTTCTGAACGATTCTTCAGATGCTCAATGATACGATTATAACATTCTTGACCTGATGTAGCACGAACATAAGCTTGGAATGTTGTGTCTTGATAGCGAAACTTAGTAGTACCAGAAATTTGAATAACACGCTTAAACACAATTGTTCCTAAATACCAACCAGTATGTTGCTCAGCCAGTTGAACCATCTTTATGTCCTTTTTGTTGTAGACAGGCTCAGCCAACATTTCAGGCTTAGTAGGACCACTTTGTGAAAGTTCCCCCTCTTCCTTATGATTCGCTTTAAACTCATCCATGGTGTCTGCATTGGTTTTAATCAAAATAAAATAGACACGAGGACGTATTTTATAACGTTTGGGATAAGGCATATCACTATCAAGATATTCCTTTACATCTTCCTCCATACGTTGCGTAATGGGAATTTCAGGAATTGACGACAAAAAGCCCATCAACTCATCATAATTGTGCAATAAAGCCTCTTGATTAAAATAGCGAGCGTAGATATTCATTCTAAATGTTTGAAATAAAAGAGAGAAGTTTTCATCATCTTCTCATTAGTATAACTTCCCAAATAAATGTGTTGTAAGGTGGACTTTTAAATAATCACCACCCTAAATAAGTTTTTCTTTAAGAATCTCATTTTGTCATCTTGCATCCACTTTTCGGTATAACCTAGGTTAGTGCAGTTGTAACACATAACACCATTCGTTACTAACACCCGAGCAAATGCCCTTGAAAAGGACTTTGCAAGCCACAATTCCATTATAGAGTTCCCCTTAAATGGTACTTGCATAAAAAACAAACGGTAGCTCTAAGCGAACCAAATCGCAGAGCTACCTTCGATTACTTGAGCGGAAAACGAGACTCGAACTCGCGACCCCAACCTTGGCAAGGTTGTGCTCTACCAACTGAGCTATTTCCGCGTTGCACTTGCACGATAGTGTTTTATCGTTTTTGCGAGTGCAAAGGTATGGCTTTTATTTTAAACTACCAAATTATTCTTGAACTTTTTTATCAGAAAATGCATAAGCAGCTACATTAGCGAAGCCTACTAAGGGTACAATAAAAGCCACAGACATGCTGCTGGCATCAGCTACAAGTCCCATAAAAAGAGGACCAATGGCACCACCCACGGGGGTCATCATGAGTAGTGATGAAGCGCGTTTTGTGAGCGGACCGAGGCCGCGCAATGAAAGTGCAAAAATGGTGGGGAACATAATGCTTTCGAACACATAGATAAGTACTAAAGCCCCAAATGAGAAGGTGCCTAAGTCGAGTACTACAATGAGTGTGGTGAGGAAGGTGCCTAATGCACAGATGCGCAACACCTTTTCGCTGTCGATGTGTTGCATGATAATGCTACCTAACACGCGGCCCAACATAAATAACGATAGTCCTCCGAATGACAATGCCACGCTTGCATCGCGAGCATCCATCAGTCCGCTATCACTCACATAGTTAATAAAGAAACTATTAATTGAAATCTCAGAAACTTCATAACTCAACAAGGCAAACACACCAAACATGAATGCCTTGTTTTTAAACAATGAACGGAGTGTGTGATGTTGGGCTTTGTTGTGAATAGTGTGTTCTGTGTTGGTAGTTTTAATTTCGGGCAACTTTACGCGTGTAAACACCAGTGCTACGAGCAATGCCATTATGCCCATAACAATATAAGGTAAGGCAATGCGTTCGCTTCCGCCATTAGAGAATAAGAGTAAACCACCCAACAAAGGACCGCAGATGCAGCCTAAGCCATTGAGCGATTGTGCTAAGTTGAGACGTGAAGCTGCGGTTTCAACATCGCCTAGTTCGGTGACATAGGGGTTGGCCGCTGTTTCAAGAAACACCAGTCCACAAGCAATGACAAATAGTGAACCTAAAAAGAACTCAAACGACATGATTTGTGCGCCAGGCCAAAAGAGTAAAGCTCCGATGCCGTAAAGTATGAGTCCGATAACTACGCCTATACGATAGCCACGTCGGTCAGTAATAAGGCCTGCGGGAATGGCCATAACAAAGTATCCCAAATAAAACATTACTTGCACCATGGATGAATGTGCATGGTTCATGCCTGGGATAACTAACTGAAAGTGCTTATTGAGTACATCGAGAATGGAATGTGCGGCTCCCCACAGAAAAAATAAGGAGGTGATGAGTACAAAGGGCAGTATATACTGTCGTTTAACTAATGCTTTCAAAACTTTTAAGGGTTGGGTTGTTAAGGGTTGGTTATGTGTGGAAATGACTTTCCCCTATTAACGAAGTCGTCTAAACTTTTCTGACGAAGATTATATTTAAACTTTTACCTCTTCTACATTTAATCTTTACCTTTCTTATTGACCGTTTTTTGACATCTCATCGGTCGTGTAGCTCGCTACACTCCCTCTTCAATGCCAAAGATAGTGCAAACCGAATGCAAAAAGCCAAGCTTGCTTGAGATTTTTGCTGAGGTGCAGCCTATCTTATACAAAAGTCGCTTCATAAATAAAGGCAAATCTTAAACTTCATAAAAGTTTAGACGACTTCAATGTACTTTTAGGGTAAATATATTTCAGAACATTTTATTCATAATGTTCAAACAAAAAGTCGTTATAAGGATACTTTTGCACGTGCAACTGCTTGACGCGACTATAAAGTAACTGTTTTAACTCGTCAATGTTTTGTCGTTCACGAGCCGAAATGAAGATGCAGTCATCACCCATCTTGGCCATCCACGTTTGCTTCAGTTCGTCAAGTGATACATTCTCTTTAGTAGCAGGTGTCAAATCGTCAGGATCCTTTTCAGTCCAAGTGTAGGCATCCATTTTGTTAAAGATGATGATTTGTGGCTTTTCAGCGCACCCCAAGTCTTGTAACGTTTTGTTTACTACCTCAATTTGCTCCATAAAGTCAGGGTGTGACACATCCACCACATGTACCAACAAGTCGGCTTCGCGCACTTCATCAATTGTACTTTTAAATGAGTCAACCAAGTCGGTAGGTAGCTTGCGAATAAACCCAACCGTGTCGGCCAATAGGAAAGGTAAGTTGTCAATAATAACCTTGCGCACCGTAGTGTCGAGTGTGGCAAACAGTTTGTTTTCGGCAAAGACCTCAGTTTTAGCCAACAAATTGATAAGTGTAGATTTACCCACATTGGTGTATCCTACTAAGGCCACACGTATGAGTCGTCCGCGATTTTTGCGCTGAGTTGTTTTTTGTCGGTCAATGTCAGCTAAGCGTTGTTTGAGCAACGACATACGATTCAAAATGATACGACGGTCCATTTCAAGCTGCGTTTCACCAGGTCCACGCAAGCCTACAGAACCTTTGCCACCACCTGAACCCGAGCCACCACCTTGACGTTCAAGGTGAGTCCATAAGCGTTGCAGTCGGGGTAGCATATAACGATATTGAGCTAGTTCAACTTGTGTTTTAGCATTGGCCGTTTGGGCGCGCATGGCAAAGATGTCGAGAATGAGGTTGGTGCGGTCAAGAATCTTAACCCCCAACACCTGTCCTATGTTGCGCAATTGTTTGGCAGAGAGTTCGTCATCGAAAATGACCATACCGATTTCGCGCTCATTCTCCTCCTCAGCGTCAATGTAAGCCTTTATTTCCTCTAATTTACCTTTACCCACGTATGAAACAGACGATGGACCATCCATCTTCTGTGTAAAGCGTTTCACTGTAACGGCTCCAGCTGTTTCGGCCAAAAATTCCAATTCATCAAGATATTCTTGTGTCTTTCGCTCATTTTGTGTCTTAGTAATTAAGCCCACAAGAATAGCGGTTTCGGCCTTTATTTCTTCTGTCTGTATAAAACCTTGCATAATTAGTCAATCTTTTTAAAGTAACAATAGGCATCCCTCCTTAAGCTAATGATTCAAATGTTAGGTTGACATTTGAAAAGATATCTTCTTTAGTCCTTTTATTCATAGCTCTGCACTATTGTTGGCTGCAAAGTTACACATTTTCAATGGAAAAGAACTTTTGTCAGTACAAATAACTCATTCCGAGCTATGCCGGCAAAGATGTATGGGGTATGTTGAGCAATGGTGGGCTAATCTAAGCATATTGGTTTAACGGGTTAACAAGTTGACGGGTTTACGGGTTAACAGATTAACAGGTTAATGGGGTAACGGCTTAACAAGTAGACAGTTTAACAAGTAAGTATGCATACACCACTTATTATGTTAAAGTTAGAATGGTAAGAAACTAAAATGCTTGACAAACTTACCTGTTAACCTGTAAAGTTGCCCCATAAACCGAAAATTCGGCACAATTTCGCTTTTGAAAAGCAAATGGTCTACAACAAAAGCCACCGATTATGAAAAAGTGAATCATAATCGGTGGCTTTAATTATGTGGCCCTAAAAAAATGGGCTTTTGGCTTGTTTACTTGTGTAGCTAAAACTTGCTCACAAGTAAAAAACTATGTGTTGCGCAAGTGTTAGAACGTCAAGCGCAAGCCCACTTGGCAGTGCCAACGTGAAAGAATAGGAGCTGCACTGGGGTTGCTGTTGGCATTGTAAGTGTAGGTAGGAGTAGCAATGGTGTTGCCATTGGCACCTTGGGTAGTGCTGATGCCTGTAACAGAAACGGGTGATACGTTGTAGGCATTGCCATACTGTGTACCCCACTTTTTGTTGAGCATATTGGCAAAGTTGGTAATGTCGAAGGTGAATTCGAGTTTACCAAGATTCTTAGCATAGAAGCTCTGACCAAAGTGAAGGTTTACCTCATTTTCCCAAGGAGTGCGGTTAGAGTTACGTTCAGCGTACTGTCCGCGGTGATTCTTGGCATAGTCGTCAGCCTCAATCCATTGCTTAAAGCTTTCGCGGTTTTCAGCAGCAGTCATAGTAACGTTGCCATTCTTATCCTTCACATCAGCAAAGTTCATTAAAGCCAACTCGGCATCAGTAGGAATGTAAAGCAATGAGTTGCCACGATATCCGTCACCATTGAAGTCCTTTGACTCGTTCATGGTCAAGCTATAACGACCACCTGAAGTACCATTATAAATAATTGAGAACGAGGTGCTCATTAATCCATTCAAATACTTGGGTGAGTTGTAGTTCAGCGCAATCATGATGCGGTGAGGAATGTCGAACTTAGACCATCCCAACTCATTCTTGGCGTTGGTGTCAATTGAGTAGTTGTACTTCCAGTTAGAGTAAGCTTGTGATGAAGTACAATCGTTAACTGACTTAGAATGACCAAAGGTGTAGCTGGCATTGATGCCAAGGCCAAACTCAAAGTCCTTTTGCAAACTTGCGGTCAAAGCATATGAGTAGCCCTTATTAGTGTTCTTAATGTTGATGATGTTGCTGTAAGCACTACCAGTAATGTAGTGGTAGTAAGGAGCAGCTGAGGTTTCAACACCAGGAATGGCGTAAACGTAATCATTCTCATTACGTGTTACGGCAAGGTTTTCAAAGAAAGCTTGGTTGATGTTTTTAGAATAAACACCCTCTAAAGTCATCTTTACATCACCTGGCAACTTTTGTTCAACAGCCAAGTTGGCACGGAGCACTTGTGGAAACTTAAAGTTCTTAGCAATGGTGTTGATCTCTTCAGAAGCCGCTGTTAATGTCTTGGTAGTTTCTTCAAGATTATTCAGACTATTGCCGATGGTGGGTAAGTTACCCTTGCTCAAGTTGTAGTGCTTAACCTCAATACCATTGTTGTTGTAAGCATTTGACATCCAAACAAAAGGAACACGACCTGTAAAGATACCTAAGCCACCGCGAATGAGTGTTTTGTGCTCGCTATCAGCATACCAATTAAAGCCTACACGAGGTGAAACAAGTACTTTAACTGAAGGAGTCTCGCCCACCTTTACACCCAAATTGTTTTGGGCAGCAAAGCGGTTGAAGTCAACATTAGTGGTAGGCTTGTTAAAGAACATGGGCAAGTCAATGCGCAAACCATAAGTTAGGTTGAAGGCAGAATTGAGCGTCCACTTGTCTTGTGCATAAAAGCCGAGCTGCCCTGTTTTCATGGCAGGAGCGTAGCGAAGGCTTCCTGTCAAATCCTTGTCAGAGTAAGTATAACCAAATGCATTGGGCTTATCGTTCATAAAGTCATCTAAGGTGTTAAAACCATAGTAACCTGTAGCGTTGGCCATAAACAAGTTGGCTATTTTGTAGAACTCATTGTGCGTACCAAAGGTGAGTGTGTGCTGACCTGTGTAGTATGACAAGTTGTTTTCGATAGTGTAAACATCTTGATCCAAGCGGTTGGCACCTGAGTATTGCTCTGTACCAATGTAGGCCGAGATGTTGGTTACTTCGTCTGCAGCCTTTACATTTTTAATGATGATGGAAGGTCCTTCATTGCCAGCTTCGCGGTGGTCGCGCACATAAGTGGCCGAAGCACGGAACTCATTGTAGAACTTATCGCCAATGCGTGAGTTCAATTCAGCAACAATTGAGTTCGTCTTGTCAAAGAAGCGATAGCCAGAGTTGTTAAAGTAATACTTTTTGCTACCAGTAGCCCAAGTGTCTTTGTTGGCATTGTTGAGCTGGTAACGAATGGCAAACTTATTGTTTTCGTTAATGTTCCAGTCAATGCGAGCCAATAAGCCAAATGACTTGGTGTCAATGTTGCGTGAGCCAAAGTTATCAGTAACGCCTGTGTATTGGGCATATTTGTCGGCAATTTGCTGGGCAGTTTCAGTAGTAATGTACTTGTTGCTATAACCAGGACCATAGCTTGAAGGGTAAGATTCTTTACGACCTTCAGCGCTAACAAAGAAGAATAATTTGTCCTTGATAAATGCGCCACCGAATGTACCACCAAATGTGCGATTATACTGGTCGGTCATAGGCGACTTTTTGTAATCGCGTGAAGCATCATATTTGCCGTACATCTTTTGGTTGTTGTAGTAAGCATAAGCTGAACCATGGAACTCGTTGGTACCCTGTTTGGTAACAGCGTTAATGGCGCCACCTGTGAAGCCGCTTTGGCGAACATCGAAGGGGGCTACAACAACCTGTAACTCTTGAATAGCATCCATTGAGATGGGGTTAGCGCCAGCTTGACCACCATTCATACCATTGGCAGTAAGGCCAAACACATCGTTAGCTACTGTACCATCAATTTGGAAACTATTGTAGCGGTTGTTAACACCAGCAATGGTAATACCACCTACCTTGTTAGGAGTAACCATTGGGCTATTTTTTACAATATCCTGCACCGAACGGTCAATGGTAGGAGTAGAGGTGATGTTTTGCAATGAGAAGTTCTTTGCAGCACCTCCCTTTTGCTTGCGTTCAACTGTTACGGTTGCTTCAGCCAAATCGTTGTCTTTGGGCTTCAACTGCACATTGATGGGGAGCGAGTTTCCTAACTCAAGGTAGAGTTTCTCATACTGCTTGGTGCCATAGCCAAGATACGAAACCGTTACGGTGTAGGGACCACCCGTACGCATACCTTGAATGGTATAGCGACCATCTTTGTTGGTTACAGCACGATAGCGTGAACCTGAAGGGTTGTGTACTGCCGTAATTGTAGCACCAATTACGGGTTCATTCTTTTCGTCAACTACAGAGCCGTTGATGGCAGAGGTTGTTACCTGGGCACTGGCTACTACAGCAAACGTAGGAGCGGTGAGTGCCGCCAACATGAGTTTTGTAAAATGTGACATAAATATTATGTTGAAGTGGTATATTCTTTGTTGAGTATTAACGGGTTAGTGAGTTTACAAAATTCTCTAACGCATATAAAACGCTTAGCGCAACATGTCGTTCACTTGTTGCAAACTGCCATCATTTTGTGCTGGCTGTATGTGCAGTAAATGACAGAGCAAGGGGTAAATGTTTGTGTTGCTAAACACGTGTTCCTTGGTGTATCCTTGTTTAAAATCGGGTCCCATGGCACGAAAGGGTACTTGCATGTCGAAACTGGTGTTATCAAATCCGTGCATGCCACATGCACGCACCTTGGTTTCAGTAATCATCCAACCACAATCAGGGCTTACTACAATGTCGCCAATATTCTCATTGTCATTGTAGTGCAAGTAGGCTGGAATGTCAGCTTTGCGCCATACTTTTACGTGTGGCATTTTAAGCAAGGCTTCGTACACCTTCTTTTCACATCCCTTTTTAGGCCACACGTGTGTGGGTAGGTCGCAATGTACGCGATTCACCCATTCGCGTTTAATGTAGTCATAGGGGTTTACTACATGGTCGTTATCAACGCGCACCATGCCGTGGTCGGCCAACACAATGAGGTTGATGCTGTCGCGGTTAGGTAGAGTTTGTAAACTTTCGTAGAGTGACTCAATGATGTGATCCATTCGTTCAACAGCATGGCGTGTTTCGGGAGCCATGGGGCCATAGGTGTGACCGCTATGATCGGGCTCTTCAAAGTAAGCCAATACAAGTTCAGGACGTTCGGCCTCGGGCAAACGTAAGTAGCGTGTAACTTCGGCCACACGTTCGGCAAAGGTGAGCAATGGCTTTTGTAAGTAATTGTGGTAATAAGTGGGGAAGTGTCCACCTATTTTAACATCCGACCCTGGCCAATACACCACGCCCGTTTTAACTCCTTGGCGTGTAGCAGTGTTCCAAATGGGTTCACCATGCCAAAAGTAGGGATCTTGACGTGTTTCGTTGTTGCCTAATGAAAAGGTGCGTCCCGTCTTTTGATCCATAAAAGTGTTGGCTATGATGCCGTGGTGAGCAGGTACAAGACCCGTAACCAAAGTGTAATGGTTCGGAAAGGTTTTCGATGGGAACGATGGCTGCATTATGGCAGCTACACCTTGTTGTGCCATTTGGTTCAGAAATGGTGTGTTGTAGGCTCGGGTGTATTCTTCGCGAAATCCATCGAGCGATACCATTACTGTGTAGTGCTTAGCCCAACTGCTGAATGGAAGCAGACTAACGAATAAGAGTAAGATGTAAAACTTTTTAAGTAACATATGATAGTATAAATCAATATTGTTTACGCTGCAAAGTTAGCGCGTTGTTGTTTCAAAAGTGTGTAGGTTTACTGCTTTATGCACACGTGTTGGCAGATTTAGCAAGTAAGTTGACAACTTAGTGGAGTTATAGGGTGAGTTTGCCAATTTCTTTTGCTACTTACTTTTCAGGCTTTAATATTATAAGTGGTTACCTGTTAACCCGTCAACTCGTTAACTTGTTAACCTGTCAACTCGTTAACCTGTTAACCTGTCAACCCGTTACCCCGTCAACCCTAATATATATAGCAAAAGGCCCAGAAGCAAATTTGAAGTATTTGCTTCGGGGTCTTTTACTTATTAATAAAGTCAGAATTTCACGGTGCCTAAGTTGCGATCAACTAACATACCATCTTTGGCCTTAAGGTTGAACTTACCCGCCTTCTTAGCTTTGAACTTAATGATGAACAAGTTATGATTGCCTTCATCAAGCAAGAAGTTATTGCCGCGGTTAACGAATGTGGGGAACAATTCCTTCTGACCATTTGTGTGCAAACGATCATATGTAAGGTTCACCATATCCTTCATGTTAAGCAACTCGGTGCCAACATATTCTAACTCGCTTGTGTTGTAAGGCAACGCAAAGCTCAAACCATTCACATAGTGTAAGCCCTTGCCGCTCACGGTAATTTCAACCATGTCGCCTGCGGCAAATGTCTTTTTGTTAGGCGTGAGTACAAGTGAACCTGCTACCTTATCATTAGAGTTGCGTACGCCACCATCTAATTCGGTAGTAACACATGAAATGTCGTAAGCATCAATCAAGCCATTCTTGTTGATGTCGCCAGCGCTCACATAGTCAAAGTCGCTATCACCCTTACGCAAACCAGTGTAGTTCATGTATGAGGTGAGGTCGTTTTCGTCAATGCGCTTATCGTGGTTAATGTCACCTTGGTAATAGCTTTCAGAGCCAGCTACCTTAAATATGTACATTTGGCTACCTGAGGCAAAGTTGCCAACAGCCTTGTCGAGGTGCATCTTCACGTAACGAGCCTCGGGGTTGCCCTCAAAGCTAAATGTCTTGTGGTCGGCATTCTGTGCCCATTCAAATTTAACGGGAGCGCTCCATGTTTGACGGTCGGTGCTATATGAGAACGAGCCAGCCAACAAAGTACCATTGCCAGCGTCTTCGCGTGGAATGTATTCAAGTCGGTCAAGTTTGTTCACTGATCGCAAATCGATAGTAACATCGGCAGGCACACCTTCACCCTTGCCCCACTTAGTGTGCCAAGGACTCTTCTCGTCAAAGTCGAACAACTTGTCAATGCCTTGACCAGGTTGATCTTCAGCAGAATTTTGTGCTTTGATACCCTTTATGGCAAATTCCAAGGGGTTGCTCTTAGTAGTGGCTGAGGCTGAAGCCCAGTCAGAGTAACCATCTTTGTTCACAGCACGCACCTTAAAGGCATAGTCTGTTTCGGGTTGTAAGCCATCAATGGTAAACTCAGTGTCGCGAATGGTAGAGTAGAGCATGCCGTTATACTCAATTTCATAGAAGTCGGCATTCTCTTGTTTGTTCCATGAAGGTGTAAGGCTGAATACACCTGTGTTAGCTTCGGTAAACTTAACGTTGGGAGCTGACAAGGCACCGCTATGCGTGCGCATGCGGTCAGCGGGAGCAAATTCAAAGCCATTTACTGTAACGTCAATAGTGTTGGCTGTTACATCCGTCTTGCCTATCTTAACCAGTAACTGTGCATTCTTGTTAATCACCTTTTTAGCCATTTCGGTGCCAGGAGTAGCAAAGCGGTTGAGGTTAGGCTTTTCGTTGTAGAAGTAAACATCTGTACCCTTTTCAAAGTCGGCCCATGTAGAAACGGCAGTTAGCTTAACGCTCTTTTTGCCTACCTTAGCACTTACGCTCTTAGGTGCTTTGCTCACATTAATGCGGAGCTCAGTTTCCTTGTTTGCTTCAAAGCCATCAAAGTTGCCATAGGTGCGGTTGATGGTAATGGTGAGTTTGTCCTTACCATTGCCCCAGGTGTGTACCTCGGTACGTGTACACTTGCCACCTAAGTAGGCTTGTGTGTTACCATCATCGTCATACTCACTAAAGGCAGCATTGCCATTAGCTGTGGCGTAGATTTCGTAAGCGCGATAATCCTTACGTATTTGCGATGGATTGTTGTTAGCATTAGCCATAGGAATGATGGCATCAGCCTTTACAAACACGGGCAGTTTCCACAAGGGAGCTTCATAATTGTTAATGATGCGGCCACCTTCATATACATCGCCATTGTAATAGTCTACCCAACGTCCCTCGGGCAGATAAATGCCATTACGAATGTCGTTGCCGTCCTTATCCATCTTTGTGTCTTTATAAATAGGTGCAACGAGGAATGAGGGGCCATACATAAACTGATATTGCGTGTCGCTACCCAATGTGTAGTCGTTGGGGTAGTCGAGGAACATGGCACGAATCATAGGCTTGCCATCAACAGCTTGGCGAGCTATGGTGTAAGTGTAGGGCAACAACTCACTCTTCAGTTTGAGGTAAGAGCGGTTGATGCTTGTAGCGGGTTCGCCCAACACTTCAGGATACTTAGGATTAGAACCCCAACCATCCATGTTAAGTTCCATGGGAGTGAAAGTCTTCCATTGGAATTCGCGTACATTAACAGGCACGTTTTTACCACCAAAGATGCCATCAACGTCGGAAGTGATGTTAGGCTGTCCTGACAGACCAGAACCGATGAATGTAGGAATGTGGAAGCGAATGTACTCCCAGTCGCCACCTGTTTGGTCACCGCTCCAAATGCCTGCATAACGTTGAGTACCAGCCCAACCATCTAATGAAATGATGAAGGGACGAGCGTTGGCACCATAGTAGGGCATAACTTGTGCTACATCGGCCACACCATTCAAACCAAATGAGTAGCCATAGCCTACCCAGGCAACGTCGGTTTTGAGCACACGTACACCTGCATCGCGAACTTCCTTAACAATGTCGCGCTGTAGCAAGGGTTCAATACCTTCCTTGGGGTGTAAGTCGCTTTGTGTCCAAAGACCTATTTCAACACCCTTAGAACGGGCATAGTCGCCAAACTCCTTTAGGTTTTGAATGTTGCCATCAAGTGAGTTGGTTTGGCCATAACCTGCGCCATAACCATCGTTGGGCAAGAACCAACCCAAGGGCATATCGTTTTTGAAATAACGATCAATGGCCGCACGAGCTGAGAACTGGTAATTATTCTTTTCGCCATTGAGGCTCTCTTTTATGCCACCATTATCCTTTTGGCTTTCGTTGTAGCGCTTACCATCTTCGTAGAGCATAAAGCCATTTTCGGCTGGTGTCCAGTAGTCGCGGTTATAAGCATTGAGGTGGCCTTCATAAAAGCCAAACTTAGGCAACAACACGGGGTTACCAGTGAGTTGGTAAAAGTCGTTGAGCAAGTCAACGGGCTGTTGGTCAACCATGACAAAGGCGTCAAGGTAGTCCTCTTGATGAGTCAGAATAACCTTACCTTCCTCAGTGGCACCAAAGTCATAACGACCTGGCTTGAAAGTGTTCCACATTACGCCATAGCCAGCTGTACTCCAATAGAAAGGAGTGGGCGAGGCAACGCCACCATCTACCCAGTTGTTGGTGTTTTCAATGGCAATGCTTTTGCCCTTATGGCTGAAGCGTCCATTCTGTACACCACCACCATAGAAGTATTCATTGTTACGTGCCTTGAAGGTGAGGGTTGTACTATTTTTGTCAAAGCTAACGGGACTGAGGCTTTCAACAACGGCATCACCTGTTTGGGTGTTAACTACTGAAATAAGGCCGCTTTGCTTATCAATGTGAATAGCTACTTTAGGTGTAGCTACAACAAAGCCGTTACTCTCGGTGCGCACATCAACAGCCATGGTTGAGCGACGTGCGTTCTCAACTAATATTTTGGCAGGAGGTGTGGCTTGAGGGTCGCGTACAACACCACCATTATCATCGCGGAAAAGGCGGAAAATGTTGTCGCCATAAAAGTCAATGGTCAATTGCTTGCCATTGTTATAGTTTACTTCAACCGTAGTGGGGTTGAGCTTTGTAACGCTCTTAATAGGATTGTTGGTAGCGGCAGCTTGTGCTGATGTGCTTGACAATCCATTAACCAAGGGCAAAGCTTGTACACCTTCGGCACCGAAGGTGAGTCCTGCTACCGCCAAGGGTAAGGCCATGACGAGTGTAGCGTAGCGTTTGCCTTGCTTGTTATATTTTGATTTTTTCATATTCAATTTGTAAAAAAAGAATGGATGTATTAATTTACGGGGTCAAAGTTACGCATAAATTGGCACATAGTGGATGGTTTGTGTAGGAAAACTTATTAATTCTTAACGAAGTTCATGCTCTTGTTTTGCAGAGGGGATGGTGCTATTCTATCGCTGTCAGGTATTCGGGATGTGTTCGGGTTGCGTTCGGGATACGTTTAAAACGTATTACGAACAATCCTCGCGTTAATTAATGCGTACAATTATAGCTATGCGTTGGCAGAATAAGTAAACAAGTTGACAAGTTAACAGGTTAGTAGTGGAAAAAAAACTTGGCCCATTTTTAAGTTAAGTAGGTATTACGTACTCAAAAGTTGTTGAGCACATGCTCAACACTTATGTATATTGGTACTAAGATTCGTCCAACCATTGGTTGGACGAATCTTAGTACTAATTGCAAATGGCAATGAGTATAGTACTCACAATCGTCCAACCATATGGTTGGACGATTGTGAGTACTAATATACTTCGTTCTTTAGCATCACATTAATGACAAAGTAAAGTATCTGCATTGTGCTTAGAGTACAATTGCAGTAAGTAGATGTACTGATTTAG
>ERZ506887.511-NODE-511-length-22648-cov-12.083521_pt1 | contig 22648 bp, 18 predicted proteins | sample MGYA00512905_ERZ506887 | MGnify/ENA metagenome assembly ERZ506887 | reverse complement strand
GCACGCAAACAGCGTGGCTGTTTGCGCCTGATAAATTGTTATATCGGAAGATTTTTATGGGCGCTGCCCCAACTCGCAATTTTTGAAAAAATTGAGTAAACTTTTTTACTTTTGGGAGGATAATTTAGCGTTAGCTAAATTTCAATGCACGACCGACACTCTGCTAAACCACAATTTATGGTGTTTATCTTATGTTTAAAATATAACTCAACATAGATTTATTTCTTTTTTAAAATTATCACATAAAATTCAAATTAAATTTTATATAAGTTCGTTGAAATTTTGTTTATAATATTATATAATAAATATATTATATATAAGGAATTGATTTTATGTTTAAAAAAATTAAAACTACATTAGCTTGTTGTTCTGCACTTATGATGCTTTGCGCTGTACCTCTAAATGCAAATGCGGCGGAAGAAGTGAAAATTAACGATGCTGCTTCTGTTGCTGTGGGGGACACATTTACATATTCAATGTATATTGCTGATGCATCAAAAGATGTAATGGGTATGCAGGCATATGTTTTTTATGATACAGATTACCTTGAAATTGACACTGATTCTATTAATTTTGATAATTTGAACGGTGTGATTTATAATGGAAATCTTGACGGATATATGACTTTTAATTTCTCTGATATATCAAATTATGCAAGCTTTTCATCCCGTACACAGCTTGTATCTATGAATTTTAAGGTTAAAAAATCCGGAAATACTAATGTTACATATTTTATTAAAGAAATGTATGACAGCGATATGAATACTCTTACTGCATATACCATAACCTATGATATTAAGTCAGACGGAGAAACTGTTGTGTCAGAAAAAACACCGATTGTTGAAGAAGCGGAAAAATATATAAATACTTACCAGGGAAATTTTATTAATTATATAGACGGTAAAGGAAATGATAATACAGATGAAAAAACGGACCATAAAGCTGTAATCGGCGAAAAAACAACAATGATGCCGCAAAATAACCAAGGCAATACGCAATATGTTGATGTGCAGAAATCGGGTTCGGGTGCATCGGTTACAACGATTGTAATCGCTTGCGGCTTGCTGCTGATAGGCGGAGCAATCGGCGGAGTTATGTATTTCAGACATAAAGAAAATACGAAAACGGCTTGAATACTGATAGTGACAATATTGACAACGATATGACTTAAAGTGACGAACAGTTTTGACTGTTTATTGCAAAATTAAAAATTGTTTAAAAATTGTTTAAAAATTGTAACTGATTTTTGGTTATTATTACACCCTATAATCGACCTGTTTTTTTGAAAAAGCCTTGATTTTTTGAGCAAATTATTATATAATTGTCATACCGAGTATATCGGAAACATATTTTTATAGGAGGAAATTTCTAATGTCCAAGAAAATCATTAGTCTTATGTTGGCTATGGCTCTTTCTGCTTCAATGGTAGCAGTTGCAGCAGTTAGCGTTTCAGCTGACACAGACAGCGATGGTAACTATGTTCCTTCAGAGGGAACTGAAACATATAGATATTATTTCTATATGCCACAGAGATGGGAAAATGAGTTCACAACATCAACAGGTGCATACTGGTGGGAAGGCACAGATGCTTGCGAAACATGGCAGGATATGTATAAGGTTAAAGAAACTGAGAACGAAAACATTTTCTGTATTGATGTTCCAACGGATGTTCCTAAGCTCATCTTCAACAACTATGTTGACGGCGGTGATGATCCAACGGCTCCTCAGTACACAAAGGCTGCTCAGACATCAGATGTTACATGTGTAGACGATGATGGTGAAGAGGCTTGGGGTTACTGGCCTAAAACTGATGAAGACGATCCTAGTAACGAGCTTTATCCGGAAGGTATCAGAAATTTCAATAACATGATTTATGTTATTGATGAAAACAGAATCGAAGAGAACCCACTCAACCAGAAGCTTACATGCCGTGGTCAGTGGTACTACTACTATGGTAACGGCGAATATGGTTACACACCTGTAAAGGGTGACGGCGCTGTTTACAACACAGAGTATATGTCATTTGAAAAGGCACTTGAAGATAAGAATAATCCTAAGCCAACAGTTCCTGAAACAACAGTTGCTCCTGAGACAACAGTTGCTCCTGAAACAACAACAGAGGCTACAACAGCTCCTGCTCCAGTTTCAAAGCCTGCTCTTACAGTTTACGCTACATCAAACGTATTCCCAGAGGCTAAGGCTGTGTATGATAACTCAACAAAGCAGGTTACAGTTACTTACTACCTCGGTACAGACAGAGATCTTGTAAACCTTGAGTGGTACTTAACATTTGATAACACTGTTCTTGAGTACAAGAACGCTAACAACCTTGATTCATCAGGCAGAAAGCTCAACATTATGCCTCAGATCACACCAGCAGGCGGCGATGTATTCAATACAAAGCTCCCAGGTAAGATAAATTCTAACGCTTCTAGCCTTTCACTTTATCCGATTGATTCAACAAAGCCTTTCGTACAGGTTACATTCGATGTAATCGGCGAGCCTGAGAATGTTGAAACAACAATCAACCTCAATGTAAGAGTTCTTACAACAGGCGCACTTGATCCTGACAAAATGAGCCTTGATCCTAATTCTATGAACTCATTTGTAGTTGACTTCACAATTAAGGATCCAGCTCCACTTACATTCACAAACACAACTCTTACAGAGTCAACATATGTAGAGCCAACAGTTCCTGAGACAACAAAGGCTACTGAAACAACAAAGGCAACTGAGACAACTAAAGCTACTGAGACAACAAAGGCTACTGAAACAACAAAGGCTACTGAGACAACTAAGGCTACTGAGACAACTAAGGCTTCTGAAACAACAATAGCTCCTGCAACTGAAGATGCTACATCATCGACAGGCGCAACAGTTAAGCCGGGCACAGCTGATACAGCTAATAACGGCAACAAAACAACTAACAATGATAACGGCACAGTTAAGACAGGTGACGCTACACTCGCAGTTGTAATTCTTACTCTTCTTGTTTCTGCTACAGGCGTAATGTTCGTCATTCGCAAGAGAGAGATGTTCTAATCTTAATTAGTAATAATTTAGATTTCTTTGGGCTGACCTGACAGGTCAGCCCATTTTTGATATTATGATTAAGAATAAATTTCAGAAAAATTGTGTAAATTATGGTTTAGTAAAATGTTTTACCAAATAATTATAAAAGTTTGCTCAACCTTTTCAAAGGTTGTGGGTGTGGGCAATGCCCACAAATACTTTCCGCTTAAACAATCTGACGATAGCCAAACAGCTCCCTGTTTGGCGGCTTGAACGCAACGGCGAATGCCCTTAAATGCGATAGCAACAAAAAAGCCATTCGATATATAATGAAAAGTTAATTATTTCTTTTATAAAATGCTGTCGCCTGTTTTTCAAACTATGTGCAAGCACGCAAACAGCGTGTCTGTTTGCGTTTGATAAATCGTTATATCGGAAGATTTTTATGGGCGCTGCCCAAACCCGCAATTTTTGAAAAAATTGAGTAAACTTTTTTGTTTTTGGGAGGATAATTTAGCGTTAGCTAAATTTTAATGCCCGACCGACACTCCGCCAAATCCAATTTATCAAGTTTAACCAAAATTTAGAACAGAAAAAATACCCTATAAACTCATTTTAATATGTCTGATATTTACTTAAATTTATAACTTGTATTTTGTGCATTGACAATGAATTTTACTTATAATTCCTATAAATAATAATTTTGAAAAAAATTAAAAAAATAGCGTATTTATGAAGAATTTATCGTAAATATCGGTTGACAAAGCGCAAATACTTTTGTATAATAATCAATAGCGTTTTAATATGCGTTTATGCGGTCAAGAGGTGCAATTATGCTTTTTGAACTTAAAAGTGTCTTTCAAAATGAAGGCGAAGAAAAAACAATCAGCTATAAGCTGGATATAAGCAATATTGACATTGACGGCGTTTTTCCATTCAAAACACCGCTTGATATTACCGCAACAGCAGGAAACAGGGCATCACTTGTTGACCTTACTTTGCTTGTCAGCTTTGACTATGTTCGCAGCTGCGACAGATGTGGAGAAGAATTTACAAGGAAGATGAAGTACAAGTTTACTCATAAGCTTGCCCGTACTCTTGAAACTGACGGCAACGACGACTATATTGAAACACCTGATTTTGTACTCGACCTTGATGAAACGGTTATTTCTGATGTGCTGTTGTCGCTTCCGCAGAAAAACCTCTGTAAAGAAGATTGTAAAGGACTGTGCAGTCAGTGCGGTCATAATCTTAATGAGGGTGAATGCGATTGCGATAAAAAGCAGGTTGACCCAAGGCTCGAGATTCTTAAACAACTTATGGATTGATATATGTTATTGTAAGGAGGTCTTTGTAATGGCAGTACCAAAGAGAAAAACTTCACACGCAAGAAAGAGTTCAAGACGTTCAACAGTTTGGAAGCTCAACGCTCCAACACTTGTAATTTGCCCTAACTGCGGTGAGTACAAGGCAGCTCACAGAGCTTGCGGCAACTGCGGTATGTATAACGGCAGACAGGTAATCGTAAAAGCTAACGAGAACTAATTACGGTACAAACATTATGGGCGGCAGAATTCTGTACGCCCTTTTGTTTTGCTCTGATACCTTGAATTTTTCGTGATTTTTGTGTAAAATAAGTGTGAGGTGAGTTCGTGGCTGTAAATATATTTGGTGTGACTGCTAACAGTCACGCAGACAGAGCAAAAATTAAAAGCGGTGAAATTCTGCTTAGTATTAACGGAAATATAATCGAAGATGTCCTCGATTACCGTTTTTATCAGGTAAACAGAGATTTGACACTCGAGATTAAAGATAAAAACGGCGAAATCAGAACAGTGCGTATTGTGAAAAGTGAATACGAGGAAATCGGTCTTGAGTTTGAAACTTATCTGATGGACGAGCAAAAGAGTTGCCGTAATAAGTGTATTTTCTGTTTTATAGACCAATTGCCTAAAGGTATGCGTGAATCACTTTATTTTAAAGACGATGACAGCAGACTTTCATTTTTGTTTGGTAATTACATTACGCTCACAAACCTTACACAGCACGAAATTGACAGAATCATAAAAATGCACATCAGCCCGATAAATGTGTCGGTTCACACTACGAATCCACAACTGCGCTGTAAGATGATGCATAACCGTTTTGCAGGTGATGCGTTAAGACATCTTGAAAGTTTTGCAAAGGCAGGAATCAGTCTTAACTGTCAGATTGTTGCTTGCCCCGGTATAAATGACGGTGATGAACTTATCCGTACTTTTACCGATCTTGAAAAACTTGGAGTTAATATGACCGCTGTTGTGCCTGTAGGACTTACAAAATACCGTCAAGGATTATATCCGCTTACGGAATACAATCAAGAATCTGCCGCACAGACGCTTGATATAATCGAAAAATTCGGTGATGAATGTGTTAAAAAGTACGGCAGAAGAATTTTTTATGCCGGCGATGAATTTTATATAAAGGCTAACAGACCGATTCCCGATCCTGATTTTTATGAGGGCTTTCCCGCCGTAGAAGACGGTATTGGTATGATTGCCTGTCTTAAAGAAGAAATTGAGTTTGCTGTGGAGGACAGCGACTACAATGATGCATTGAATTATAAGGTGACTATGGCATGCGGCGAGGCTGTTGCACCTTATTTGAGAGATATGATGAAGATTATTGCAACAAAATTTCCGAATATAGAGATAAATGTTGTTGCAATTAAAAATAACTTTTTTGGCGGAGGAGTTAATGTGTCGGGTTTGGTCACAGGCGGTGACTTGATTGACCAGCTGAAAGATAAAGACCTTGGCGACAAACTTTTTATTCCGTCATCTATGCTTAGATTTGAAAATGACATTTTCCTTGATGATGTTTCGGTTGAAGATGTTGAGCGTGAGCTTAATATTTCTCTTGGAATTGTAAATAACAACGGTGACGAACTTGTAAGAGAAGTTACCACGGTAAAGGAATGATAGAAGAATGAATAAACCTGTAATTGCGATTGTAGGCAGACCGAATGTCGGTAAATCTACACTTTTTAATAAACTTATCGGTCAAAGACTTTCAATAGTCGATGATACACCGGGTGTTACCCGTGACCGTATTTACGGCGAGGTTGAATGGCTCGGCAAAAAAGCGTTTATAATTGACACAGGCGGTATTGAACCGAAATCCGACGATATTATTTTGTCGCAGATGCGCAGACAGGCACAACTTGCCATTGATACCGCAAATGTAATTATCCTTGTTACGGACGGCAAAACAGGTATGGTTGCCACAGATATGGATATTGCGCAGATGCTTATGAAATCAAACAAGCCGATTGTGCTTTGTGTAAATAAATGTGACGGAATCGGCGAACCGACTCCTGAATTTTATGAATTCTATAATCTCGGACTCGGAGATCCTATTCAGGTTTCATCTGTTCACGGACACGGCACGGGCGATTTGCTTGACAATGTGTTTGAACACCTTGATTTTACAGAGGACAGCGAGGATGACGGCACAGTAATTAATGTGGCTGTTATAGGCAAGCCAAATGCAGGTAAATCATCGCTCATTAATAAAATTACAAACGAGGAGCGATGCATAGTTTCTGACATTGCGGGTACTACAAGAGATACCATTGACACAATGATTGAAAATAAGTACGGTAAATTTAACTTTACCGATACAGCAGGACTTCGTCGTCAGAATAAAATTTATGATGATATTGAAAAGTACAGTATTATCAGGGCAAAGATGGCTATTGAACGCAGTGATGTATGCGTTATTATGATTGACGCAGAGGCAGGCGTTACCGAGCAGGATACAAAGGTAGCAGGACTTGCTCACGAGGCAGGCAAGGCTTGTATTCTTGCGGTAAATAAATGGGATGCAATTGAGAAAAACGACAAGACAATGCAGGAGTTCAGGAAAAAACTTGATACAGACTTTGCATTTATGTCTTATGCTCCTAAGGTATTTATTTCTGCAAAGACAGGTCAGCGTATTGACAGGTTGTTTGAATTTATTGTAAGCTGTGCGGAGCAGTCTGCAAGAAGAATTACAACAGGTATGCTCAATGAATTGCTTGCACAGGCTACAACAAGAGTTCAGCCGCCGTCGGATAAAGGCAAGAGATTAAAGATCTTTTATGTTACCCAGGCATCGGTTAAGCCGCCGACATTTATTTTCTTCTGTAATAACGCTCAATTATTCCACTTTTCTTATCAGCGCTATCTTGAAAACAGAATCAGAGAGGCATTCGGACTTGAGGGCACACCAATCAGAATTATTATCAGGGAGCGTGGCGAAAAGTAATGAATTTTTATTTATCGTTTTTAGCGTATAATTGTTGGAGAATTATAATTACTGCCGTTATAGCTTATCTTTTAGGCAGTGTGAATACAGCCGTTATAGTTACAAAGATTGTAACGGGCGGTAAGAAAGACATTCGTGAAATGGGCAGCGGTAATGCAGGATTTACAAATGTTCTGCGTTCCGTAGGAAAAGTGCCTGCAATTTTTACAATCGTATGTGACGCACTTAAGTGTGTGGTTGCGGTTATTATCGGCTGGTTGATTTTCTCGACTATTCCTGCAGACAGTCAGATTCTTTCAAATGAATTTGGCAATTGCGGCAAGTATATAGCCGGTATTTTTGCAATACTCGGACATTCATATCCTGTTTATTTCCACTTTAAAGGCGGTAAAGGTGTTGTAACCGCTGCCGCTCTTATAGCAAGCGAGGATTGGAGAGTATTTATTGCGGTTATCGCAGCTTTCCTTATTGTTTTTGCTTGTTCAAAAATCATTTCTCTTTCGAGCATAACAGCGGCTGCACTTTACGGTCCATTTACATTCCTTGCAACATTCTTGTTTGATTATCCGAACGGATATTCTTTAGGCTATGTTATCTTGTCAACGGTTGCGGCATTGATTATCGGTATATTTGTTATTGTTAAGCATAAGGATAACATCAAAAGACTTATGCGTGGCGAAGAAAAGAAAATTACCGCAAAGAAAAAGACAAACTCTTGACGGACTTTTGCAAAAGTTGTAAAATAATGACGGATAATTTTATTGAAAGGTCGAATATTATGTCTGACTGTATTTTTTGTAAAATAGTTGACGGTTCTATTCCGTCTACAAAGGTTTATGAGGATGATAAAATTCTTGCATTCAAGGACTTAAATCCACAAGCACCTGTTCACACTCTTATTGTCCCGAAACAGCATATCTGCTGTGCTGATGAAATTACTGCCGATAACTGTGAGATAGTCGGTTACATATTCTCAAAAATTCCGGAGATTGCAAAATCACTTGGTCTTGAGAACGGCTATCGTATTGTTAATAACTGCGGTGAGGATGGCTGTCAGTCAGTAAAGCACTTGCACTTCCATTTACTCGGCGGCAAAAAACTTGCTGAAAATATGGCTTAAGAGGTGGAAAAGATGGGTACATACAAAATTACTATTGCAGGACTTGAGCGTGAACTTGAGCTTTTTCCTGTAAGCGATAAGCTTGACATTGCAGCTTTTATTATGTTTGGCGATGTTGAAATTACCGAAGCATCTGCTAAAGAACTGTTAAAGATTTGCCCTGAACACGATGTTGTTGTTACGGCAGAGGCAAAAGGTATTCCTCTTTGCTATGAAATGGCAAGACAGGGCTGTAAAAATTATGTTGTTGCTCGTAAAGGCGTTAAGGTTTATATGAGAAACCCTATTGAAGTAAATGTTAAGTCAATCACAACCGAGAATGAGCAAAAGCTTTATCTTGGCGAGGGTGACGCAAACTTTATTAAGGGCAAAAGAGTTTTGATTGTTGATGATGTTGTTTCAACAGGTCAGAGCCTTGAGGCAATTGAAGAGCTTGTTACTAAGGCCGGCGGAAATATAGTAGGTAAAGCGGCTGTGCTTGCCGAGGGTGACGCAAGAGGCAGAAAAGATATTATTTATCTTGAGGAATTGCCGCTGTTTTTTAAATAAAACTGATAAATAAGGATTGAATTTTATGAAACGACCGTTTGCATTGATTGGTATTACTTATCTTTCTGTGCAAGCGGCGCTTTTTTATTTAGAGTCGGATTTAGCAGCGGCAATATTAACCGCTGTGTGTTTTGCCGGAACTATTATTGTGCTCTTTATACTTAAAAATAGAAATTTACGGCATACGGTGCTTGGCTTTTGTTTGACAGCAGCATTTGCAAGTACGATTTTCAGCGGATATAATATATTTGTTAAACAGCCGATTGTAGATAAATATTCCGAAAGAGAAATATATGTGACAGCAACTGTACTTGAGCAACCCACGGTGCAGTACGATACTTACAGATATTTAATTGAAACCGATAGTATAAACGGAAAAATTGAAAAACTGAAAATCTGTCTTTCAACAATTAATGAATTAAATGTTGAAGAATTTGACAGAATAAGCTGTGTTTTGCCATTAAAAGAATGTACTAAAAGTCAGATGATTGCTGACGGTGCGTTTTTACAGGCATCTGTTAATAAAAACTTTGCTTATATTGTAAAAAAGACCGATGACAAGCCTCTGTATTATCAAGCTGTAAAGATAAGAGAAAATTTTGCGGACAGTTTTGAACAAAATATGTCGCAGGATTGCGCATCACTGTGCAGAGCGGTTTTATTGGGAGAAAAAACCGCTTTATCGCAAGAAATTCAGAACGATTTTACCCGTTGCGGCGTAAGTTTTTTGATAGTTGTGTCGGGTATGCATCTTGCCATAATCAGCAGTTTTGTATTTTTGTGTATCAAGAAAATAATAAAAAACAGAGTTTTGCGTTCGATGATAATGCTTATGTGCGCATTTTCATTTATGGCGGTAACAGGATTTGCACCGTCTGTTGTAAGAGCGGGAGTAATGCTTGCCGTAGTGTATTCGGGAAAAATGTTTATGCGCAAAGGCGATTCTCTCAATTCGCTCGGAATTGCGGCTTTAATTCTCACCGTTCCCAATCCTACAGCTGTTGCCGATGTGGGTATGCTTTTATCTTTTACCGCAACGCTTGGAATAATATTGTGGGCAAGAAAAATTTCAGTTTATATAATGGGCAAATTTGCAAAATTGAAAAGACTTAAAAAGCCCGTTGAATTTACAGTAAACTTATTTGCGGTTTCCGTTTCTGCCGCTGTATGGACAATGCCGATTTCAGTGTTGATGTTTGGTAAAGTATCGGTATTTTCAATCTTGCTTTCCGTTATACTTTCGCCTGCGGTAAGCGTACTGGTAGCTTGTGCGTTGCTTGCGGTGATTCTTTACGGCTTTGGAATTGTAAGTATTATTGCTTATCCGCTTACCTTTGTATGTGAGCAGTTAAGTAAGTATGTAATTTTTATTGTCGGCACATTTTCGGATATTCCGTTTTCTTCGGTAAACGCACGAAAACCGTATTTTTACATTTGGCTTGCTCTTATTGCGGTTATGGTGATTGTCGGATATTTTGTTAAAAACAAAGCAAACTATGCCGTTAAGAGCGCTGTTATTTCGCTGTGTGTTCTTGCACTTGGTTTTGCGGTTTACTCCGTAATTGATGTAAATACAACCGTCATTAATATTTACGCAACGGGAGGAAATACGGTTACGGTAAAGCGTGGAAAAAATTGCTCGGTTGTCAGCTGCGGCGGAGAAGCAGCAAATGTATATTATGCCGTGTCTGATATTATGGAAGATACGACTTTGCTCGATTTTTTGATTGTGCCTTCGGATTCGGACGGAAGTTTGCTTTATGCCGATATTTTCCAAACAAAATTTGACGAATCGGATGTTTTGATATATGATAGTAAAGGTGAGAATGAAGATAACGGTAATGTAAAATATTTTACTGTAAATAAAAGTTTTACGCTTAATTTAAATTCAGAAACAAAAGATGAAGCAGTAAGCACGGAAAGCGGTGTGTACCAGTATATCAGCACCGAAAGCACCACTGTTTTGTTACTTGACGGTAATTGCAAGGCAGAAGATATTTTGGAAAAACACAGAAAAGCAGATTACATAATTACCGATAAAGACGGAGATAATTTGCAAGATATTTGCGGTAAAAGAATTATTACGAATACCGACGATGCAAACGCAAAAGATTGCGAAGATATGATTTTTGTACGGGACAAAAATCTGCAGATTGTTATTGATTGACGGAGGAAATATGGCTGTACTAACAGATAAACAGATGGACAAGCATATAAAAGAAAGAAATTTTGCAAAAGTGTATTTGATTTACGGCGAAGAGCAAATGTATGTAAAAAAATATACCGATAAGCTTGTTACGGCTGTAGCAGGTAAGACACCGTCAGAGTTTAATTTTCATTCATTTGGTGACAGCATTAATTTTGACGAGCTTGCCGCCTCTGTACAAATAGTTCCGTTTATGAGTGAATTTAACTGTGTTCTCGTAAGCGATGCGGCTTTCGATGAATTTAATGCAAATGATAACGCAAGGTTTGCAGATATATACAAGGCAGTGCCTGACGGTTGCGTATTTATAGTTTCTTTGCCGTCTGTAAAACCTGTTAAAAATAAAACCGTTTTGCCTGCATTAAAAAAATATGCCGATAAAAACGGAATCGTTTGCGAGTTCAATACTCTTACTCAAAACGAGCTTGTTAAGTTTATTGCAAAATGGGCGAATGCAAACGGAAAATTCATTTCACAGGTAAATGCCACACAACTTATTTCGCTTTGCGGTCGTGACCTTAATATGCTGAAAAATGAGATAGATAAAATTTCCGCATATGCAAAGGGAGAAGAAATCTCTGACGAAGACATAGAAAAACTTGCGACGGTTACACTTGAATCAAAGATTTTTGCGCTTTCGGACGCTGTGCTTAACGGCAATGCACAAAAAGCCTTTAATACGCTTGACACCTTATTTTATCAGCAGGAAAAGACGGCGGATATGCTTTTTATTTTATCGCAGGCTTTTATAGACGCATACAGAATCAGAGTTGCTGATGAAAGCGGCGTACAAAAAACGGAGGTTGCGAGTAAGTTTAATTATAAAAACAGAGCGTTTGTACTTGATAATGCAAGAAGGGCAACAAAGCGAGTTTCTACGCAGGCTTTAAGAAAATCGCTTAGTTTGCTTTTGCAGGCGGAAACCGAATTTAAAAGTGTTTCGGTAAATGACAGAGTGTTCTTTGAAAAACTGATTGCACAGCTTTTGCTGACCGCTGAGAGGGGAAGAGTTTAATTGCTGAAAATAAAAGAGGCAATAATAGTTGAGGGCAGATATGACAAAATAAAATTGAAAAATCTTGTAGACACAACGATTATCGAAACAAACGGTTTCCGTGTGTTTTCGGATAAAGAAAAGCAATCGCTTATCCGCAAAATAGCACAGACGAGGGGAATACTTGTATTTACTGACAGCGATTCCGCAGGCTTTGTTATAAGAAATTTTTTGCGTGGTACGGTTGACAAAAGTAAGATAAAACATTGCTACATACCGCAGATAAACGGCAAGGAAAAGCGTAAGGCGCACGGTTCAAAAGAGGGCTTTCTTGGTGTTGAGGGAGTGAGCGATGATGTGATTATCAAGGCAATTCGCAAAAGCGGAGCTACAATAATCGGTGAAGATGAACAGGCAGACAGAGAAGAGGTAACAAAAGCCGACTTATACAGGCTCGGTCTTACCGGCAGGGAAAACTCCGAGAAATTAAGAAAAGCCTTGTTAAAGCACTTAGATATGCCGTCTTACCTTACTGCCAATGCTATGCTGTCGGCAATCAATTGCTTATATTCGCTTGATGAACTAAAAAATATAGTTAATGAATTGGAAATTTAATAGTCAGAATTTAAATCACCGTTTTTGGACATAATAAAAACGGTGATTTTTTTGTTAAAGAGATTAAAATGTGATTGTATCCTGTTTTCAATCGGCGGAGTTGCTTATGCTTTGCTTGAAATACTGTGGCGCAGAAAAACTCATTGGACAATGGCGGTTACGGGCGGCAGTTGTTTTCTTACAATTTTCAGAATATATAAAAAATTCCCAAAACTGTGTTTACGCAGCAAATGCCTTATAGGCGGTGCCGTTATCACACTTATGGAGGGAATATGCGGATTTATAGTGAATGTAAAATTTAAACTTAATGTCTGGGATTACAGCAATTGTACGCTGAATTTTAAAGGACAGGTTTGCCCGTTTTACAGTATGTTGTGGACGCTTTTGTGCATACCTATAAGCTGCATATGCAAATTGCTTTGTAAAAACAAAAAAATTATTTAGCAGTCACTTTAGCGTCATTATGAGTATTTATAATAAACCTGTAAAATAAATTTGGAGGAATTATTATGGAAATACTCAAAGTTGAAAATCTTGTAAAAACCTACGGAGAGGGAGATAATATTGTAAATGCGGTTGACAATATTTCTTTGTCTGTAAATAAGGGCGAATTTGTTGCTATAGTAGGCGCAAGCGGCAGCGGAAAATCAACGCTTTTGCATTTGCTCGGCGGTGTTGACAGACCGACAAGCGGCAAAATTTATATAGACGGAAACGAAATAAATAATATGAATAATGATAAACTCGCTATTTTCAGACGCAGACAGATTGGCATTGTTTATCAGTTCTATAATCTTATTCCGATTCTTACGGTGGAAGAAAATATCTCTCTTCCGTGTGACCTTGACGGTAACAGACCCGACAAAGAGAGAATGGATTTGATTTTAAAGTCTTTCGGACTTTTTGAAAGAAAAAATCATCTGCCGAACGAGCTTTCGGGCGGTCAGCAACAGAGAACTTCAATTGCAAGAGCTTTAATAAATAATCCGGCTATTCTGCTTGCTGACGAACCTACGGGTAATCTTGATTCAAAATCCACAGAAGAAATTATGAGTATTTTGAAAATGTCTAACCGTGACTTTAATCAGACAATAATTATGATTACGCACAATCTTGAAATTGCAAAGGAAGCCGACAGAATTATTACAATTCAGGACGGCAAAATTTTAAGGGAGGCGTAAGGCTTGAAGATACTGAATAAACTTACTGTTAAAAATTTAAAGTTGAATAAAAGCCGTACGATTGTTACGATTATCGGTATTATGCTTTCGTGCGCTTTGATTATGGTTGTTGCCGGTATGGCGGCAAGCGCACAACAGACAATGGTAAACTTACAAATTAATATTACGGGTAATTATGATTTATTTGTAAAAGGAGCAAACAAAAAAATTATTGACAATGCGCAGGCAAACAGAAATGTAAAGGACATTTATATAAAACAAAATCTCGGTTGCGCATATCTGCCGCAGGCGAAATTTGACACAAAGCCGTACATAAATGTGGTTGCATTTAACGAAAAATCATTTACAGACTGCTTTAATGTTACACTTAAAGAGGGCAGACTTCCGCAAAACGGAAACGAACTTGTGCTTTCGCAGAGTGTAATTGAAAACAGCAAGGCAGACTATAAACTCGGAGATACAGTTGCTCTTGATTTGGGGAAGAGAGTCTATGTTTCGGGTGACGAAATACCTTTAGATGATACCGAATATTTTATTGACGAAAATGGTTTGGAAAAACTTGTCGATACTCATAAAAAGACTTACACTGTTGTAGGTGTGTTTAATAAGGTTTCTTCATCATATTTTGCGGCAGACAGCAATTCTGCGAGCAGTTCCGCTTTCACTTTAGCTGAAGAAAATGCCGATATAAATGATTTGTTTATAAGTTTTACATCAGACGGTGAAAAAGATTATATTACAACGAGCGGTGAGATTTTAAATTTAACGGGTGACGATTTTGAGAGTTTAAAAAATGATTTTGAAGTTTATCTTGAAAACGGCGATTTTTATGAGGCGAGTATAAACAAAGATTTGCTGAGATACAAAGGCTTTGCGCTAAGTGACGAGTATATGAGAATGCTTTTATCATTAGCTGTAATAATTATTGTAATTATTGCAATTTCAAGTATTTTTGTTATCCGTAACAGCTTTGCAATTTCAATTACCGAAAAAACAAAGTTGTACGGTATGCTTGCTTCAATCGGTGCTACATCAAAGCAGATAAGGCATAATGTGCTTTTTGAGGGCTTTGTGCTTGGCATAATCGGTATTCCGGCAGGCATTTTGCTTGGCGTAGGTGTAATTGCGCTGCTTGTGGTAATTTTGAACGCATTGCTCGAAAATATGCTGAACGGAATCTCATTTGTTTATGCTGTTCCATGGTGGGTAGCGGTTATTTCTGCTGTAATGTCAGCGGTTATTATTCTGTTTTCTACGCTTTCATCGGCTTTCAGAGCCTCAAGAATTGCTCCGATTACCGCAATCAGAGGCAACAACGACATTAAGATTAATAAAAAGAAAAGCTATAAATCACCGAAATTTATTAAAAAGCTGTTTGGTGTGGGCGGAGAAATTGCCTATAAAAACCTTAAACGCAGTAAAAAGAAGTACCGCACTACTGTAATTTCTATTATTATAACAGTTGCAATGTTTATTTCAATTTCCACCTTTATTGAGTACGGATTAAAAATTGCAGGTGATCACTTTAAGGATATTTCTTACAATATTACTGTACATGCAAACGATAAGCTGTCATATGATGAATACGAAAATGTTTACAAAAGAATCATTGCTGATACGGATATAAATTCAAGCATAAAAGCCTGTGAAAATTATTATGGCAATATAGTGGGGCTTACCGATTATTATACGGAGGATGCCAAAGCGGCAGAGTTATCGGGCGGCGATTTAGCGTATGTGTTTGGTGTGGATAATAAGAGCTTTAAGGAGTATGTAACCGCACTTGGATATAATTATGATGATGTCAAGGATAAAGCACTTATTACGAATGATTTTAAATACTACAATTCGGATAATATTCTTATCAAGGGTAAGGAATTTGACTTGCCTATGAACACTGTTGTAAAGTTGTATCCTAACGGAACCCCGTCATATACTGAGGATGATATTAAAGAAATTCAGAAAACAGATCCTGATTTTGTATATAATCCGGATGATTATAAGTCTGTTGACCTTGTTATATATGATACAATTAATAAGGAAGTGCCGGGGTCTATAGTTTCAAGTATTATGAGTACCCTAAATGAGGGAAGTGTGCTTGTAAGTGAGGATTATTTTAAAAAGCTGTTTGCCGAGGATAATGACCATACAACAGGAGTCATTGTTATTGATTCGGCTGACCCTGTAAATACGGTAGAATATATAAATAATCTTGATATAGAAAATCTTGATGTTTTTAATATTAACGAGCAAAAAGAACAGATGAATGCCATTGTGCTTATTATTGCAATCTTTGCTTACGGTTTTATTATTGTAATTTCACTTATCGGTATAACAAATGTATTTAACACAATCAATACCAATATGCGTTTGCGCAGTAAGGAATTTGCGATGCTCAAGTCTATCGGTATGACAAAGAAAGAATTTAACAGAATGATAAGACTTGAAAGTTTGTTCTACGGTTTAAAATCCTTGCTTATCGGTGTTCCGCTCGGATTGCTCGGAGGTTATGCTATATTTAAGGCTACGGGAAATACCATTATGCTTGACTATTCATTCCCGACTATGGCTGTACTCATAAGCATAGTGTTCGTATTCTTTGTTGTATGGCTTATTATGAAAATTTCTATCAACAAAGTGAATAAACAGAATATAATTGAAACCATACGCAACGATAATATTTGACATATCGGCTTACAGGGTGATATAATCACAAAAGAAGGGAAGTGTTAGTATGAAGATACTGCTTGTTGAGGATAACAAAAGCATAATAAAAGGACTTGAGTATGCATTTGCACAAAACGGCTACAGTTGTGAATACTGTCTTAGTTTAGACGAGGCTGTACGAAAAGCACCTTTCAATTATGATGCAGCAGTGCTTGATATAATGCTTCCCGACGGAAACGGCTTTGATTTGTTTAAAAAAATTCGCAGATATTCTGATTTGCCTGTAATTTTTCTTACCGCTGTTGATGATGAAGACAGTGTAGTAAACGGACTTGAACTTGGTGCGGACGATTACATAACAAAGCCTTTTTCTACAAGAGAACTTATTGCACGCATAAAGCGAGTGGCGAATAAAAACAGTAAAAAGAACATAATTACAGTATCGGGCATTACGCTTGATTTGGATAAATCGGCGGTGTTTGAAAACGGAAAACAGCTTGAACTTACCGCACTTGAATATAAATTATTGTCGCTGTTAATGCAAAATGCAGGTAAAGTGGTAACACGAGAACTGATATTTGAAAAAATATGGGATGTATCGGGCAACTTTGTAAATGACAATACGCTTACCGTATATATCAAGAGAATACGCAAAAAGCTTGATGCGGATATAATAAAAACGGTAAAGGGAATGGGGTATCAGGTTGCGGAGGTCAGCGAATGAAAAATGCTCAAAAGTTTGTATGTGCGGGTCTTGCGGTAACAATTGTATTTTGTGTAATATCAGCTGTTTTTACTTTTATCGGTCTTGAGAATATAAGAAAAACAAGTAACGATACCATAAATCAGCTTGTAAATATACTGCTTGAAAAATACCCTGATGTCAGCGAAAAAGAAGTAGCCGAAATACTTAATAATAAAACCGAATATACGGATAATTCGGAATTTTTAAATAAGTACGGAATTTACCCCGAAAAGGATTGGGTTTCGTACAACAATCAAGGCTCATACAAATATGTGATTCTTTCGGTATCTGTTTGTATAGCGTTTGGACTTGCTTTTGCGGTTCTGTTTTTAGGGTATTTAAAAATTCAAAAGAAACAGAATATGGATATTGCAAAGCGGATTGAGCGTATAAATCTGGGTGATTATTCATTACAGATTGACCGAAACAGTGAAGATGAACTCTCACTGCTTGACAATCAAATTTACCGAACTGCCGTAAAATTCAGAGAGCAGGCAGAAAATTCTAATAAAGACAAAGAGAATTTACAAAAATCGCTTTCCGATATTTCACATCAGCTTAAAACTCCGCTTACATCAATAATTGTAATGGTTGATAATATTCTTGACGATGACGATATGCCGCTTGAAATAAGGCGTGAATTTTTAAGCGACATAAAGCATAATACAAGCACTGTTTCATTCTTGGTGCAAAGCCTGCTTACATTTTCAAAACTTGATGCAGAGGCAATCAGATTTAAATACGCAGATGTCGATGTAAAAAGCATTATTGATGAATGTATTAAAAATACGGCAGTAATGGCTGAAATTTGCAATGTAAGTGTAGAAACATTGTGTGACGACACATACAAACTTAACTGCGATAAAAAATGGCTTTGCGAGGCTGTTACGAATATAATTAAGAACTGCATTGAACATTCACAGAACGGAAATATAAAAATAACCGCTGACCAAAATAAACTTTATACAAAAATCAGCATAAAGGATAACGGCAGCGGTATTACAAAAGAAGATTTGCCTCATATATTTGAACGATTTTATAAGGGCAAAAACTCAAGTGATGACAGTGTGGGTATAGGACTTTCACTTGCAAAGACAATTATTGAAAAGCAAGGCGGATACATAAGTGTATCGTCTGAACTTAATAAAGGCAGTGAATTTGTAATAAAATTCTTTAACAACTGAATATCAACAAAAAACAGGTTGCCGCTTAATTGCGACAACCTGTTTTTGTATCTTAGATTTCAATGCTTTTGATTGAATCAAACTCGTCCTGAATTTCTTTTGAAGGTTTCTTTGCTATAAGAGAAACTATAATATTTACGATAAGCGCAAGCGCAAAACCTAAAACAAGAGAATAAAGATTTGTTGCTTTGTAAAGAGTTACACCGTTTACGAGCGGTAAATAGTCCCATACAATAACTGTAAGTGCGCCTGTTGCCATACCGCTGATTGCACCTGCAAGTGTTGAGCGTTTCCAGAATAACGCAAGAAGTACAACCGGACCGAAAGCAGAGCCAAAACCTGCCCATGCATCGGAAACAAGTCCCATAATACTTGAGTTAGGATTAATGGCAATTACAAATCCGATAATTGCAACAACAACTACCGCAACCTTACCGATGTTAAGAGCACTTTTCTCTGTAGCGTTTTTCTTAACGCCTTTGTAAATATCCTCTGATACGGCAGATGCGGTAACAAGGAGCTGGCTGTCGGCTGTTGACATAATAGCGGCAAGAATACCGCAAAGGAATATACCGCCGATGAATATCATTATTCCGTTATCGGAGAAGATCTGTTGAATAAGTCTGATGAATACTGTTTCGCTTGCTGTAGCATCAAGGTTTTCGATAAGGTAACCTCTTGCAACAAGTCCGATAAGGCAAGATGCGGCAAGTGAAATGATAACCCATACAATAGCGATTTTTCTTGATTTCTTAATTTCGGAGTCACTCTTTACAGCCATAAATCTGATAAGAATATGTGGCATACCAAAGTATCCGAGACCCCATGCAAGGTTAGAAATAATGGAAACGGCAGAAACATTTGAACCGTCATCATTTTTAAAGAAGTTAAGGTAATTATCCGGGTTTGTTACACCGCTGTCGATAAGTGACTGTGAGAAACTGTTGTTATATGTAAGAGCTACATAAGCGATTATCGGAACCGCCATAATGGCAACAAGCATTAAAAGTCCCTGTATAAAGTCAGTGTAGCAAACAGCCTTAAATCCGCCGAGAAATGTATAAACAAGAATTACAATTACAGCAACTATAAGACCGATTGTATATACAGTGTTGTAGTTTTCAGAGTTGCCGAAAAGTGTAGCGAAAAGCTTTGCGCCCGAACTGAATGCCGAGGCTGTATATACTGTGAAGAATATTGCAATAATAATGGCAGATACCATTTTTATTACGCCCTTATCGTCACGGTAACGGTTCTGGAAAAAGCTCGGAATTGTAAGTGAGTTTCCTGCAACGATTGTATATTTTCTTAATCGTGCCGAAACAATGTACCAGTTGAGTATAGTACCGATCAAAAGTCCGACTGCTATCCATACCTCACCTGTTCCCGCAAGGTAAACCGAACCCGGAAGTCCCATAAGCAGCCAACCGCTCATATCGGAAGCCTGTGCAGAGAGTGCAGCGGTCCAGCCGCCAAGATTTCGTCCGCCGAGGAAATAGTCCTCGTTGTTCTTTGTGCCCTTAGACGATACAAAGCCAATAATTATCATAATGACCATATATGCCGCAAAGGAGCATAAAACTATTATATTTGCTGTACTCATATTTTCCTCCTCTATTTTGTTATTAAACACAAATACTCTTTAATAGTACCAAATTTCAGCAAAAAAATCAAGTAAATTCAATGTTGTAGCAGATTTATACAATAAAATATTTTTATATAATTGTATATTTATTACAGCAGAGCCAATAATAATAACGGAGGTGCTATTTATGAGCGAAAATAACAGCAGAAAGAAAAAGAGCAGATATGAAAAGGCAGGATTCTATACTGCGCTTTCTATCTGCTTAATAGCCGTAACTATGGCAGTGTATTCAACATATAATACTATATCGGGAGCAAAAGAACCTACGGAGCAACCCACCACCACGGCAGTGGAGGTAAATAATCAGGTGACAGGTATAACGGAGATTGCAGAGGAAACTACATTTCCTAAAGTTGCAAATGAAATAACTGTTCCAACAATATCGGTTACAATTCCCCCTTACACCGAACCTACCGAGCAGGACACAACAAGAAATGCCTTACAAACTATGCTTTCAACCGATTTAACTCTAAGTTATCCGCTAAATCAGAAAAACATTATAAGAGAATACAGCGAGAAAACAGTGTATTATAAAAGTCTTAATGTATGGAAATCGCATCTCGGAGTGGATTTTGCGGGTGAGATAGGCGATGAAGTAACCGCAATGACAGGCGGTGCGGTAATAAAGGTTGACGAGGATAAACTGTACGGAAAAACGGTAGAGATTGCAACCGATAATGCCGTAGTTATTTACAGCGGATTAAACGGAATAACCGTAAAAGAAGGCGATTCGGTAGAAAACGGACAGAAAATCGGTGTAATAGGTGCAGTTCCTTGTGAAGTACACGACAAAAATCATATTCATGTTGCCGTTAAGATAGACAGACAATTTGCAGACCCGCTTTCATTTATCAGCAACGGGGAATAAAATCTCCGTTTTTATCATAGATATAATTATAGCACGCCCTCGTATCGTTTCAGGGGCAAACAAAAAAGTGATGGTTGATTTCAGCCATCACTTTTATCTTATTCGTATTCACGATTTACAATTTTACAAAGTACGGCTATCTTTCGCTCTGATGCCATTCTTCATTGCCAAAGATAAAATCATCAATATCCATTACAATAATTCTCATAAAAACACCTCCTATATTATAGTAAACAATACCATTATATTCAGGAAGTGCAGGAATTATACAGGATTACTTGTTAATAATATTTAAGTATTCACAAATAATGTCAACTGCCTGCTCGGTAGATAGAGCTGTACTGTTAATGCACAAATCATAGTTGTCTGCCAAGCCCCACTTTTTTCCTGAATAGAAACTGTAGTAGTTTGCTCTGTTTTTGTCTGCTTTTAATACTGCCTGCTTTGCACGAGCGGGATCAATACTTTGTCTTTCGACTGCTCTCTTAGTTCTTACATCAATGTCAGCATAGATATAAATTTTAGCAAGGTTTTGGTGATCCTTCAAAACATAATCCGCACATCTGCCAACGAATACGCATGGACCTTCATTGGCAAGCTGCTTGATAATCTTGTGCTGTAAAATGTAGAGCTTGTCATTAACAGGTAAATCACCCATAGATGAAAAACCGTTACCGTAATTATAAAGTCCTAATGAAAGAGAGTACAAAAGGCTGTTTGTAGCCTTCTCATCAACATTTTCAAATACTTCAGGACTAATTCCGCTCTCTTTGGCTGCTAAAGATATAAGCTCCTTATCATAGAATGGAATGCCAAGGCGTTCTGAAAGAGCCTTTCCTATGTTGTGACCGCCTGAACCGTACTGTCTTGTAATTGTAATAATGTTATTGCAGCTCATATCATAACCTCCGGTGCAAAGAAATGTATGGAAAAGTAACTTGTATTACTTACTCTATACATATATATAATATCATAATTTTTGAAAAAATCAAATGAATTATACAATTTTTACAAAATTTGTGTAATCAATATAAATTGATTTGAGTTGCTTTGTGCACTATTACCATATAGCACGTAAGAAATATATTGAGTTTGTACGAAGTCTGTCTGATATATAAACTATACAGTTGAAATAAGTAATTGCCTGTAATACAGTTATTTATCAATATAAGACTTTATCTTAAGATTACATATATACTATTAAAGATAAAAGTAATTTTTTTGAAATTAAATCAGTTTTCAATTTAATAATCGTGATACTTGATTTTATTAGATATATATGTAAGAGAGTATTATTTCAGACTAAAAATAGTATATTCCATATATGTAAACACTATATATTGAGTTTATAAGGATAAAGTAAAAATTATTTAAAATTTTTTGAAAAAAATTGAAAAAAGGGGTTGCAATTTGTAAAAAGGAGTGATATAATAACGGAGTCGCTTGAGGAAAGCACAAACAACAGAAAAGTTTGAAAACACAGAAAAAAGTTTTTAAAAGTAATGAAAGAGATTTCAAAAAACTTTTTAAAAACTTTGAAAAAAGTGTTGACAAACGAAAATGAATGTGATA
>ERZ506887.509-NODE-509-length-22665-cov-4.807873_pt1 | contig 22665 bp, 17 predicted proteins | sample MGYA00512905_ERZ506887 | MGnify/ENA metagenome assembly ERZ506887 | reverse complement strand
GAAGGTGTTGGTCTTGATCTCATTGCCCAGAAAAATATCCGTCACGTTGGTCATACCAACCCATGTAAACAGATTTCCGGGGGGCTGGTGATCCGCGTCGAAGTTGGTAAACGCAATGAGGATCATGAAAATGATGGGCAGCAGCGTAAACAGCACCAGCGTCAGCATGGGCATGGAGAGCAAGGTTATATGAAAGCGCTCATTCGTCAGGCTGTGAAGATCGTCCCGGAAGCTCGGGATTTCCCGCCCCTCCCGCAGATTCTCCTGCGCATGCCACGAATCCCGGATGTTCGCGTACCAGATGTACAGGAACACCGCAATCACCGCCAGTGACAGCACGCTGTAGAGAAGAATCAGCATGGAGTTGTCGCCGGGGAATCTCTGGTATATCTGTAAGTCCTCGTTCCAGACCTTCCGCTGGGTCTCCGTGCCCAGCGTGAAGAATTTACTCAGATACTGCAGCGCAAAATTTTTAAGGAAGCAGAAAAATCCGATCTGGGTCAAAAGATAGATCAGCCCGCGAACGTACTGCTTATAGCGGATGCAGCCGGTTCCCATGATAAAAAACGACAGCCGTGTCCAGAAGCTGCCCTTCGCGGCGGCGCAAAGAAGTATATTCTGTTTTGTGTTTTCTTGCATGGATATCCCTCCGTGAGCATGGGATGGCGAAAAGGGGCTTTTTTACAGCCCCTTTTCGGAATCAAATGAACTTATCCTGCCAGCGCCTGCTCCACAAGCCGATCCAGCATGGTTTGCAGATCGCCGGTGGAATGGGCTTCCAACTCCGCGCCGAAGGCTTCGGCGGGCGTCCAGAAGCCGCCCAGAACCATCTGGGAAACGGCGAACTCGCTCTGTGCGTTCAGAGCCTGAAGCGCCAGATTGGAGGCGATGGTGTCATCGGCCAGTGCGTTGACGTTGGAGGGGCCGTAGTTCAGCACATTGTAGCGCTCGATCTGGGCTTTCTCGCTGGTCAGGTACTCCGCCAGCTCCATGGAGTCCACGGGATAGGCGGTCTGGGAGTTGACGCCGTAGATCTTGCAGCCAAGGAAGGAGCCCATCTGAACCTGCTTGCCGTCACAGGTGAAGGTAGGCAGCTTGCAGCAGCCGTAGTTGTCGCCCAGCTTTTCCTGAATCGCGGAGGCGACCCATGTGCCGGACACGCCGCAGGCGATGGCGTCGCCGATGCCGCCCGCCAGAACGGAGTCATCACCGGTCACGAATGCGGGGTCATTGCAGAACGCCCGGATCGCTTCCGCGGCGGCAAGGCCGTTGGCGTTGTTGAAGTCGATGACCTGCTTGCCGTCCTCGATGGTCAGCGTGCAGCCGTTGCCAAGGAAGAAGGAAGCCAGATACCAGCCGTTGGAGACGTCCATATGTACCTTCTTGCCGGCAGCGTTGGCAGCTGCCAGAATGCCGTCCAGCGTCTTCAGGTCGTCCTCGGTGAACACGGACTTGTCGTAGTACAGGAAGTAGCCGTTATCGGAGGTCATGGGATAGCCGTACAGAGTACCGTCATAGGTCGCCGCGTTGATGGAACCGGGGGTGTTGGCGGCAATGATGGCGTCGGTATTCCGGGTCACCTCGTACAGGGCGTCGGCCTTGACCAGATCCACCAGCTGGTCGTCCGCAAACAGGAACACGTCAGCGGCAGCGGCGGGGTCTTCCAGATAACGGGCCTTGCCGTCCACAGCGCCCACGGCGCCGTATTCAAAGGTGTATTCCTTCTCGGGATGCTCGGCAGCAAATTCGTTGCAAAGCTTTTCCGTCAGCTCCAGCTCGCCCTGATCCGCCCAGACCTTCAGGGTGACCTTTTCCTTTTCGCCGCTCACCACGGCGGTTTCGGCCTGCGCCTTTGTATTCTCCACAGTGGGAGAAGCGTCCTCAGCCGGAGTGCTGGAACAAGCCGCCAGCATACCAGCGGTCATCAATACTGCCATCAGCAGCGCAATGATCTTCTTCATAATTCTCTGCTCCTTCATAATTATCTTACAAATGGATTTCTCCCTTTGCCGCTTTTATTATATAGACTTCACAAAAATTGGTCAACGAAAATATAGGAAAGCGTTTTCGCATGGCAGCAGCGGCATTTGGGAGTACAAAATCACGTCAGCAGCACCCGACGCTGAAAAAAGCCCTTGCCTTTATGTAATACTAAAATCCAGTAAACCACTTTAACCGTCTTACCAGGTATGCTGGTACAGCTTTATCTGGAGAGACAGGAAGTACAAGAGCTCTTTGTGCTCCATCTTCAAATCCCTGACAATCCCGGACAGGAAATCATTTCCGGTGAGATTGTGCATTTCGTGTGGGCAGTCGCAGAGGATATCCAGGAACTGCCCTCTGTACAAAACCGGTGAGAGAACCCATCAGCCGTGGGAAGTCCAGTTCGCTCAGATCCGTCACATCCACCTCCAGCACCGGGCCGTTGGCCTGAAAGCGGGTATATCCCCGGGCCGCGATATCGTCCAGAAACTGCTCATAGCTTTTTCTTGTGGGGTTTTCTAGGGGGGCTCCCGGCGGCTCCGGGTAGCAGTCGTTGACCACATGGCCCCGGTGCCGGGTGTCGGACAGATCCCGGGCGGCAAACCGCCGGTAGATGACCTCCGGGTCACCGGTGAGGCGAACCGTCACGGCGGTATAGTGATGGGTTTCCAGCAGTGCCATAATCCCGGGAATGGAAGCGTCCTCAAAATTATTTTCCAGAATAAACGGTTTTCCCACTTTCATCAGCTGGGCCGCGGCGTAGTACAGAATGTGCATGGCCGCTGTGCCCAGCTGAACCTTTTCTGCCCGGCTGTGAAAGCCCAGATCGTCAAACAGCACCTCCTTGATGGAGTCCTTGGACAGCATTGGAATTCCCAGAGACTCCGAAATCCTGACGGCGATGGTGCTCTTGCCGCTGGCGGGCATACCGGCAACCAGAATGCAGTACATGGCGTTTCCTCCTAAAAACGAAATGAAAGACTGTCCTGATACTCCGAGGGTGTTTTCCCGGTGATTTTCTTGAAGGTGTTGGAAAAATAGCCAATGTCCCGGTAGCCCACCTGTTCCGCCACCTCGTAGACCTTCACCCGGCAGTCCTTCAGCAGCTCCGCCGCCTTGTGGATGCGGTAGCGGGTCAGATATCCCAGAAGCGTGCTGCCGGTTTCCTTCCTGAAGGTGTGGCTCAGATGACCCTCGCTGATGTTCAGGCTCTGGGCCACGGAGCTGACGCTGATATCCGGCTCCTGATAGTGGTTCTTGATGTACTGGATTGCTTCGGAGACATAGCGGTTGCCGCTGCCGGTTTTCGGCTCCGGCAGCACTGTCTGCTTCGGTGCCAGCTTTGCCTGCACCCGCTGCACCGCCTTTTCCAGATCACCGTCATGGAAGGGCTTGAGCAGATAGTCCACCGCTTCCAGACGCAGGGCGGTCTGAACGTAGGAAAAGCTGTCGTAGGCGGTCAAGATGATGACATGAGTGGTTTTTCCTGCCTGTCGGAGCCGTTCCAGCATTTCGATGCCGTCCATCTGGGGCATTTTCAGGTCGGTGATGATGAGGTCCGGGTCGCATTTTTCTGCCTTCTCCAACCCCTCCGCGCCGTTGGCGGCTTCGCCCACCACCACGCAGTCCAGCGTCGCCCAGTCCACGGTCAGCGCGATGCCCTTGCGGATGAGTTCTTCGTCCTCCACGATGAGTACTTTCAGCATTCTTCTTCCTCCCTTCGGCGCAGGGGCAGCCGCGCCCGGACTCTCGCGCCGCTGCCGGCGGGGTTGTTGTCCAGATACAGGCCGTAGCGCTCCCCGTAGTGCTTTTTCAGAATGGTGTCCACGTTGAATAGTCCCAGATGGTGTCCGCTGGGCGCGGACTCCCGGCGGTAAGGATGGCCGATCATATCCGGCGGCAGGCCGTGACCGTTGTCCGTGACGGTAATGAGCAGGTCTTCCCCCTCCTGAGCCGCCTCCACCCGGATGACGCTGTCGGAAATCCCTTCCAGGCCGTGGAGAATGGCGTTCTCCACAATGGGCTGCAAAATCATTTTGGGAACCATGCAAGTTTCCAGCTTCTCCGGCAGGCTGACCAGAAAGCTGAACTGGTCGGACAGCCGGATTTTTTGTATTTCCACATACCGGTTCAGCACCTCCACCTCCCGGCGCAGAGGCACAAATTCCTCGGCAGAGATACAAAACCGCAGAATATCCGCCAGATTCGTGGACATCAGCGCCACCTGCGGCACATGGTTGATTTTGCTGATCCACTTCATGGTGTCCAGCGTGTTGCACAGGAAATGGGGATTCAGCTGAGCCTGCAGCATCCGTACCTGGGCCTGATTCAGCTCCCGTTGATTTTCCACCAGCTCCTGCCGGTTGGCCTTCAGGGCCAGAACCATGTGATTAAAGCCTGATGCCAGCTGACCCAGCTCATCCTCTCCGTCCCGGGAGACGTGGACGTCCAGATCGTCCTGCTCCAGCCGGGAGAAGGCTTTCAGCAGCCGCCCAATGGGCTGGGAGATCCGGCGGCTCAGAGGCAGGCAGAGCACCGCGGAAATCACAATGCCCATCAGAACACAGAAAAAGCTGGCGGCGTGGAGCAGCTTCATGGTGCTCTGAGTAAACATCTGGGGCTGACGCAGTACCAGATACAGGCCGGTGGGCGGATGCTCCTGAATTAGCAGGCGGTATTCCTCCGTCTCCGCGCCGGGATTGCCGTTCCGCAGCAGTTGGCCACGCAGGGAATCCGCCAGCTCCTCCTTCATGCCGCTCTGGCTGGCGTAGACCGGGTGCCAGTACCGATTTAGAATCAGAACCTCGTTGGAACTGCCGTATTTGCCGGCGAAGAGCTTTTGAAAATTCTCCTCGGACAGTTCCATCACCAGATAGCCCAGCGGTTCTCCCTGAGGATTTTTCAGAAGCGCCGCGCCCTGCAGCAGGGTTTTGCCGCCGTCCATGGGCGCCTGATACACCGCCTGCCCGCCGGCATTTTTCGCCGCGAACAGGACGCCCCACCGGGTGGAAAGGGTGGTGCCTGCTGTAACGCTGCCGGTGGAATAGCGCAGACTGCCCCGCAGATCATACAAAGAGTAATCCGCCAGATCCCGGCTGCCCTCAGTGGCCAGGAACAGGGCGGTATTGATTTGGGTGTCCTCCCGGCTGGTAAAAGCCCGGGGCAGCAGGCGGCTTTCTTCCAACGCTCGGGCTGCTCCCGGCAGGGCGTCGCTGATCCGATCCAGGGCGGTCATCAGGTGGGCGGTCTGGGTCTGGGCGTCGGTGTCCAGCTGCTTCGTCATCTGGATCCGGGAAATTTGGGACAGCATGGTGGAGCAGATGATCATGGGCGCCAGAGAGGCGATCAGGAAGGATAGCAGCAGCCGGTTTCGGAAGGAACGGCTCTGAGGTCGGGTCATGACGGCACCTCCCCAAGCAGGAAGGACCATTCCGACAGCAGCCGGTCCCGGTTCTGGCTTGCCCATTCCACATCGTAGGACACCATGTTCAGGGTGGACAGCGGCGGCAGGGAGGGGTCCGCGGGAATGTCCGCCCGGACCGTCCGGCGGCAGAACCGCTGACCCACCATGGACTGTACATCGGTGCTGACGGTGAAATCCAGAAACAGTCTGGCGTTGTCCCCGTGGGGCGCGCCCTTCACCAGCGCACTGCCGTCGGGGACACAGGAAGTGCCGTCGGACGGGTAGACCAAAGCGATGTCCTCCCCGGCGGCGATATGTTGGAGGGCAGTCTCCTCCAGCGTGATGCCCACCAAGGCGCTTCCGTCAGCGACTGCGGTCAGCACCGCGCCGGAGCTGTCCAGCTGCTTTCCATCCAGCGCAGTGCACAGCCGAGTCAGGCTATCCTCCATCCCACCGCCCGTCTGAAGCCGGGTCACCAGCGCCGTATAGGAGGAACCGGATATCTGGGGGTCGGCAAAGGCGATTTTTCCCCGAAAAGCCGGGGATTCCAGATCCTTCCAGCTCGTTAAGGACACCGGGGCCACCAGTTTGGTATTGTACACCAGCACCACGGGCAGGGCGGAAAAAGGCGTCCAGTAGCCGGACTCCGCCTGAAACTGCTCGGAGATACCGGCGGTCTCCCGACAGATATAGGGGCTGAAGCAGTCCTGATAGGACTCGAGGCTCTCCACACCGCCGCCGAACATCACGTCCGCCTTTGGCGCGTCCGCTTCCTGCTGGATGCGCTGGAGCAGCTCATTGGTGCCGCCGCTGACCACGTCCACCCAGATGCCTGTGCGCTCCTCAAATTCCCGGATAATGGGAGTGTAGACCTCCTCTTTATGGGAGGTGTAGACCACCAGCCGCTGAGCCTCTCCGGGGGTACAGGGAAGCGGCTCCGGCTGCTTTGCGGTGCAGCCTGCCAGCAGGGGAAGGAGCAGGGCCAGAATCAGAATTTGTTTTTTCATAGGCATATCTCCGCTATGCTTTGAATGAAGTGACTAAATTATAGCACACAGGTCTTGCGATTTCATCATATTTTACACAGAAATCAGAAATATGCAAAAAATATCAGTTTTGACCGGTTTATTTTTGTTTGTTTTACCATTAGACTATAAGCACAGCAGGGAACAAGACCTGCCGCCGAATAAATCTTTTGAGGAGGAACTGAAATGAAACGTATCGTCGCAATGCTTCTGGTTCTGTGCATGGCGCTGGGCCTGGCCGCCTGCGGACAGAAGGCCCCCGCTCCCACGGAAGCCCCCGCTGCTTCCGCCGAGGCCGCTCCCGCCGCTACGGAACCCCCCGTCGAGGAGAATCTGACGGAAACCCAGAAAATCATCAAGGAAGCTCAGACCATGACCCTCGAGGAGTTGGGCAAAAAGGCCATCGAGGAGTCCAACGGCAAGATGTTCTACGGCGTGGGCAACTCCAGCCGCGGCAAGAGCGCCCTGCCTCTGTTCATCGAGTACCTGCAGTCCATCGACTCCAGCTACACCCTGAACTTTGAGTGGCAGCAGCCCAAGAACAACAAGATCTTTGAGCAGCTCACCGCTGACTCCCTGAAGGAGACCGGCACCTTTGCCATGACCCTCATTCAGGATGGCAACCAGATCGAGAGCAAGATGGTCAAGACCGGCGTTCTGGATACCTTCATCCCCAAGGATTGGGCTGACGCCAACAACACCACCGCCGATGCCTATGAAGGCTATCTGCCCCTGCAGACCCTCAATAAGGTCTTTATGTATAACTGCGTCGGTGAAAAATCCTATGATAATGTTTGGGATTTCGTAGCCGAGGGCGAGCACGGCCTGTTCATGGATATTGATTCCGAGATCGTGGGCAAGAACTTCCTGTATATGCTTACCCGTGATGATTATTCCACCATGCTCAAGACCGCTTTTGAGGCTCTGCCCGCTGAGGAGCAGGCCTACTTCCAGCCCACCATTGATGCCATGGCTGCCGATGCTGCGAACCTCGGTCTGACCGAGAACGCCAAGTACGGCCTGGCCTGGATCAAGCTGTGGGTCGGCAGCTACAATGCCCAGACCGATGACGGTCCCATCTGCAATACCCTGGTTTCCGATTCCGCCAAGGATCAGTTCGGCCTTCTGGTTTACTCCAAGCTCCGCTCCGTTGAGGAATCCGCCACTGTTTCCAAGAACAACATCAAGGTTGCAGCCTATCAGGATGGCTACACCGGTCTCGGCGGCTATGGCTACTGCCATTACCTGTTTGTTACCGATAACAGCCCCCTGCCCTGGACTGCCTGCGCCTTTATCGCCTACATGACCTGCACCGTTGATGGCTTCTCTGCCTGGGGCAAGGATATGGGCGGCTATTCCTCCAACCCGACCGTTGCTGCCGGCACCGAGGAGAAGTACCATCATCAGGAAGGCGGCTATGTTGATGGCGTTAACACCTTCGACTGCAAGAACGACCGCGGTTATGAATGGTGGGCCGATAAGCTGGTCCTTGAGGATCCCGAATACTGCGCTTCTGTTGCCTTCACCGTAGGCAGCTGGATCGAGGTTCTGGATAAGTACAGCGCCGGCTGATAAAATCACCACGCACTTATCTTTGCGATCTGTTAAGAAGTAAAGAGCGCGCCCCCGGATCGCGTCCAACCGCCGCGCCGGGGGCGTTTCCCTTTTGCAGCCCCCACTCCCCACAAGAGAGGTGATTCCCTATCATGAAACAAGCCGCAGCTTTGCAGGCCAATCCCGCCGCCGTGCGGCGCAATAAGGTCAAGACCTTCTTTTCCAAGCCTCACAATGTCATCCTGCTGCTCATGGGCATCGTGCTCACCATTACCACGGTAGCGCCTATCATTGCCATCGTGCAGGATACCTTCAAGATCCACCCCGGCACCATTGATGCTTACCTGGCCGGCACCTCCCAGGGCTACACCCTGGTCAATTACACCGACCTGTTCACCAGCCCGCTGGCCAAGGCCAACCTGTGGACCCCCCTGCTGAATACCGTTCTGCTTTCGGTCGGCTCCTGCATCGTGGCCATTGTGTTCGGCGGTGTGTTCGCGTTCCTCATCACACGCACCAATCTTTCCTGCCGCAAATACTTAAGCTCCATCTTTATCTTCCCCTACATCATGCCCCAGTGGACCCTGGCGGTGGTGTGGCAGAACCTTTTTAACTCCAATGCCGTTACCGGCACCAGCAATGGTCTGCTCACCTCTCTGTTCAATGTCCAGATGCCCCTGTGGTGGTGCAAGGGGCTCTTCCCCAGCTTGATCGTTCTGGGCATGCACTATGCGCCCTTTGCCTATATCCTCATCGGCGGCATCTTCCGCAATATGGATGCGAACCTGGAGGAAGCCGCCACCATCCTGGATACCCCCAAGTGGAAAACCATGTTCCGCATCACCCTGCCCATGGTAAAGCCCGCCATCCTCTCCACTATTCTGCTGGTGTTCGGCAGCTCCATGGGCTCCTATCCCGTTCCGCATTACCTGGGGCTTGCCACCCTTTCCACCAAGTATGTATCCATGAACTCCAAGTATACCGGCGAAGCCAGTATACTTGCCATCATCATGATGATCTTCGGCGTGGCCATCATGCTGCTCAATCAGCGCAGCCTGAAGAGCCGCAAAAACTACACCACCGTCACCGGCAAATCCGGCCAGATCTCCAAGATCAACCTGGGACGCACCGGTCGCGTGGTCATCGCCGTCATCCTTATCATCATCACCTTCTTCACCAGCATCTTCCCCATCATTTCCTTCGCGTTCGAGACCTTCCTGCCCAACCCCGGCGATTACAGCTTCCTGTACACCGGCGATGCCAATAACCTGACCACCAAGTGGTGGGTCACCAGCGAGAATGTGACCGAAAACGGCATGTACGGGCAAAAGGGCATCCTCTACAACAACACCATTTGGACGGCCTTTAAGGGCACCATGCTCGTCAGCGTCAGCTGCGCGCTCATCGCCGGCACCATCGGCACTCTTATCGGCTACGCCGTCAGCAAGAACCGCCGCAGCCGCTGGGCTAACTATGTTAACAGCGTGGCGTTCCTGCCCTACCTTATGCCGTCCATCGCGGTGGGTGTCGCCTTCTTCATCCTATTCTCCAATCAGTACTTCAATCTGTTCAATACCTACGCTCTGCTTATCATCGCGGGCACCATCAAGTACATTCCCTTTGCCAGCCGCAGCTCGCTCAATTCCATGCTGCAGCTCTCCGGCGAGATTGAAGAAGCCGCCGTCATTCAGGATGTCCCCTGGATCAAGCGCATGACCCGCATCATCATTCCCATCCAGAAGTCCTCCATCATCAGCGGCTATCTGCTGCCGTTTATGACCTGCCTGCGCGAGCTGAGCCTCTTCATGCTGCTGTGCGTCCAGGGCTTCATCCTCTCCACCACGCTGGATTACTTTGATGAAATGGGTCTGTACGCCTTCTCCAGCGGCATCAATCTCATCCTCATCGTCACCATTCTCATCTGCAATGCCCTCGTCAATAAGGTCACCGGGGCCAGCCTTGATAAGGGAATAGGAGGTTAAACCATGCCAGAGATCAAACTTGAACACATCACCAAGCGTTGGGGAAAATTCTACGCGGTGGAGGACCTGAACCTCACCATCGCCGATAACTCCTTCGTCACACTGCTGGGCCCTTCCGGCTGCGGTAAAACCACCACCCTGCGCATGATCGCGGGCCTGGAGACCCCCACCAGCGGCCGCATCACCATCGGGGATCAGGTCGTATTCGATAGCGCCATGGGCATCAATGTTCCCGCCAATAAGCGCCGTGTCGGCTTTTTGTTCCAGAACTACGCCCTGTGGCCCAATATGACCGTTTACGAGAACATCTCCTTTGGCCTTACCAATGTCAAAGAAGCCCTGCCCAAAATTGATTTCGATGCCCGCGTCAACGCCCGTCTGGCGGAGATCCTCTCTGCCCCCGGCGAGGTGACCAAAGTACTGGCGGAATGTCGGGATAAAAAGGGCAAGCTGGATGACAAAAAAGCCCTGCTCAAGCTCATCGATACCTTTACCATCAGCCAGTTTACTGCCAAAAAGCTATTGGGCTACCACTTGGAAGATGGCAAAGATGTCAGTGCCGAAGCCGCCGCCCTGCGAGAAAAGGCGGAAGCCGCCCGTAAAGCACTGGAGGCCACCGGCGGCAGCTACGATGCCGATTATGCCATCTATAAGGATGGCCAGCCCGTCACCGAGGTGCGCAAGCTCACCAAAGAGGAAATTGACCTGACCGTGCGCCGTGTGGCCCGCATCGTCAAGATTGGCATGTTTATGGACCGCTACCCCGCCGAGCTTTCCGGCGGCCAGCAGCAGCGCGTCGCCATCGCCCGCACCCTGGCGCCGGAGCCCTCCGTCCTGTTCATGGATGAGCCGCTCTCCAACCTGGATGCCAAGCTGCGCCTGGAAATGCGCTACGAGCTGCAGCGTCTGCATGTCGAAACCGGCTCTACTTTCGTCTATGTTACCCACGACCAGATGGAAGCCATGACCCTCGCCACCCAGATCTGTCTCATCAATAACGGCGTTTTGCAGCAGTACCAGCCGCCCCTCACCGTCTACAACCACCCGCAGAACCTCTTTGTCGCGGATTTCGTCGGCAATCCCTCCATCAACTTTGTGGAGGCCAAGGGCGCCCAGCAGCCGGATGGCAGCATCACTCTCGATATTTTGGGCGGTGTCAAGGCCGTGTTCCGTCCCCGCGAGGGTCTGGATCTTGCCGCCTGGTTTGCCGAGCGTGACCGCAAGGCCGCCGCGCACGCTGCCGAGCGCCTGGCCAAATCGCAGGAAAAGGGCTATGTGGAAAAGGGCAACAAGGACGAACCCTTCCGCTACCACATCGCCAAGGTCGAGGAGGAGGACGACTCCCTGCAGGAGGAACCCGTCCTCACCAATGAGGATCTCGTTCTCGGCATCCGTCCCGAATTCCTCAATATTACCAGCGAGGCCCCCCTCAAGGGTGAAATTTACGGTGCCATGCCCACCGGTATGGAATCCACCATCAAGGTTTATGTCAATGGGTTCCTGCTCACCGGCGTGGTATTCGGCAGCAGCCTGTTCACCATCGGCGAGCAGCACAGCATCAGCTTCACCGGCCACCACATCATGCTGTTTGACCGTCAGAGCGGCGACTGCATCGCTCTTGGCTCGCTGGAAACCCTGTAATTCTCCTCCCTATATAAAAAGCGCCCCCGTCCCGGCTTGGGATGGGGGTACGCTTTTTCTAAATTTCCGCTTGCCGCGCAATCCAGCGTGCGCTCCTTCCGCTAACCGTCGCACCGCCCCCGCTTCGCTGGGGGGCGGCGCTCCCCGCTTCAGGAGCGCCCGCCTGCTTTCTGCTGCTTATTCGTTCAGATCTTCTCTACACCCAGCGTGGCCTTTTCGCCGTTCAGGTCCCACTCCTTGGTGTAGCCCACAGGGGTACCCACAGTCAGGCTCTCTGCCAGCGTAGCACTGGTGATCTCCGCCTTCTTCGCCTCGGCAACGGCGGTCACCTTTTCGCTGCCCTCCATGGTGATGCGGATATGATCTGTCACCTCGAAGCCCGCTTCCTTGCGCATGGTCTGGATCTTGCTGATGATCTCGCGCATGAAGCCTTCCTCGATGAGTGCCGGGGTCAATACGGTGTCGATCGCCACGGTGATATCCCGGTCGGATACGGTATAGAAGCCCTCCCGCTGCGTCGTCTCGATCAGCAGATCGTCAGCGGTCAGCTCCACCGGCCCCTCACCAAAGTCAAAGCTCAGCTTGCCCTCGCTGTCCAGGATGGCCTTGGCCGCCCGGCCGTCCAGGTTCGCCAGCGCCTCGCGGATCTTACCCAGCTGCTTGCCGTACTTGGGACCAACAGTCTTCAGCTGCGGCTTAAAGTTGTAGCTCACAAAACCCTCCACCTCTTTGGTGAAGATGACCTCTTTGATGTTCAGCTCCTCCCGGATGATATCCATATAGAAGCCGTCCAGGTCCTTATCGGCCTTCACATACATCTCGGCCAGCGGCTGGCGGTTCTTGCGGTTGGCGCCGTTGCGGGCGGCGCGTCCCAGCTCCACGATGCGGATGATCTCATCCATTTTGCTTTCCAGCTCTTTGTCGATCCACTTCTCCTCCACGGTGGGGAAGTCACACAGATGAATGCTTTCCGGCGCGGTCTTATCAATGCTGCGGACAAGGTTCTGGTAGATCGCTTCCGCCAGGAACGGCACCATGGGGGCTGCCGCCTTGGCGATGGTCACCAGTGCCGTATACAGCGTCATGTAGGCGGCTACCTTATCGGCCTCCATCCCGGGCGCCCAGTAACGCTCGCGGCCGCGGCGCACATACCAGTTGCTCATCTCGTCCACAAAGCCCTGCAGGGCCTTTGCCGCCTCGGGGATGCGATAGTTTGCCAGATGGTCGTCCACCGCCTGTACGGTGCTGTAAAGGCGGCTCAGCAGCCAGCGATCCATTACCGTCAGGTCGTCGGGGTTCAGGGTATATTTTGTCGCATCAAAATTGTCGATATTGGCATACAGCACAAAGAACGCGTAGGTATTCCACAGCGTCCCGATGAACTTCCGCTGACCCTCAATGACCGCCTTGCCGTGGAAGCGGTTGGGCAGCCACGGGGCGGAGTTAATGTAGAAATACCAGCGGATCGCGTCGGCGCCGTAGGTCTCCAGCGCCTCAAAGGGGTCAACCGCGTTGCCCTTGGATTTACTCATCTTCTGGCCGTTCTCGTCCTGCACATGCCCCAGCACAATGACATTCTTAAAGCAGGCCCGGTTGAACATCAGGGTGGAAATGGCGTGCAGCGAATAGAACCAGCCGCGGGTCTGATCCACCGCCTCGCTGATGAAGTCGGCGGGGAACTGCGCCTCAAACAGCTCCTTATTCTCAAAGGGATAGTGATGCTGCGCGAAGGGCATGGAGCCGGAATCGAACCAGCAGTCAATGACCTCCGGCACACGGTGCATCTTCTTGCCGCACTTGGGGCAGCGGATGGTCACGGCATCAATGAAAGGACGGTGCAGCTCGATGTTCTCGGGGCAGTCGTCGCTCATCTCCTTCAGTTCCTTAATGGAACCAACGGCATGGCGCTCGCCGCATTCGCACTCCCAGATGTTGAGGGGGGTGCCCCAATAACGGTTGCGGCTCAGGCCCCAGTCCTGGATATTCTCCAGCCAGTCGCCAAAGCGGCCCTTGCCAATGCTCTCCGGGATCCAATTGATAGTATTGTTGTTGCGGATGAGGTCATCCTTCACTGCCGTCATCTTGATGAACCAGCTCTCGCGGGCATAGTACAGCAGGGGGGTATCGCAGCGCCAGCAGAAGGGATAATCATGCTCAAACTTGGGGGCATCGTACAGCAGACCCCGGCTCTCCAGGTCCACCAGTACCTTGGGGTCGGCGTCCTTCACAAACAGCCCCGCAAAGGGCGTTTCCTCGGTCATATGGCCCTTGCCATCCACAAACTGCACAAATGGCAGGTCATAGCGGCGGCCTACCTGGGCGTCGTCCTCACCAAAGGCCGGCGCGATGTGAACGATGCCGGTACCGTCGCCCATGGTAACATAGTCGGCGCAGGTCACATAAAAGCCCTTTTTCTTCTGCTTCTCGGCGCACTCGGCAGCGCAGGTGAAAAGCGGCTCATATTCCTTATATTCCAGTGCGGTGCCGGGCATCTCCTCCAGCACCTCGTAGGCTGGGGCGTCCTCGGTCTTCAGCCGTCCCAGTACGGCATCCAGCAGCGGCTGCGCCATGTAGTAGGTGTAGCCGTCGGCGGCCTTCACCTTGCAGTAGGTGTCCTTGGGATTGACGCACAGCGCCACATTGCTGGGCAGGGTCCAGGGGGTGGTGGTCCACGCCAGGAAGTACGCATCCTCGCCCTTTACCTTAAAACGCACAATGGCACTGCGCTCCTTTACCGCCTTGTAGCCCTGCGCCACCTCGTGGCTGGAAAGCGGGGTCCCGCAGCGGGGGCAGTAGGGCACGATCTTAAAGCCCTTATATAGCAGCCCGCGATCGTAAATACTCTTCAGTGCCCACCATTCGCTTTCGATGTAGTTGTTATCATAGGTGACATAGGGGTTATCCATATCCGCCCAAAAGCCGACGGTGCGGGAAAAATCTTCCCACATGCCCTTGTATTTCCACACGCTTTCCTTGCAGTGCGCAATAAAGGGCTCCAGGCCGTATTTCTCGATCTGATCCTTGCCGTCCAGCCCCAGCTTCTTCTCTACCTCCAGCTCTACCGGCAGGCCGTGGGTATCCCAGCCGGCCTTGCGGGGCACCATATAGCCCTTCATGGTGCGGTAGCGGGGGATCATATCCTTGATAACGCGGGTAAGCACATGCCCGATGTGGGGCTTGCCGTTGGCCGTGGGGGGGCCGTCATAAAAGACATACGGGGCGCCCTTCTTGCGGGAATCAATGCTCTTTTCAAAGATATGCTCCTCTTCCCAGAAGGCCTCTATCTTCTTTTCCTGCTCCACAAAATTCACATTGGGAGAAACGCTCTGGTACATTTCGTATTTACTCCTTTCGTCTTGCCATTCCTTTTGTTTCGGTCTGCGGCAGGGCGGTCTTTCAGCTTACCTTCCCGGCGGCGCGGCAAAAACGGCGTTGGGCTGCGTTGCCCTTGACAGGCGCAAGCCCGCCTTGCGTCGGGCGCCAGCCTGCCTGCGGCCGGCCTTGCCCATCGCCCGTTTTTCCCTTGCCCCGCCTTTTCGGTCTGCCAATAAAAACCGCCCCATCCCATAACAGGACGGAGCGCCACGCACTTCGCTTATCAACCACCTATTACGCCGCACAGGGTATGCGGGAACCCGCTAACGGGGGATATCCGGAGAGCCCTACTCACCAATTCGGCGTTCAGGCCTCAGCTCAGGAGTGATCTTCCCGCACCGGACTTCGGCGCCGCGCTTTCACCATCCGCGGCTCGCTATGGCCTTTGTCATCGGGGGTACTGTCTCCGTCACAGCCTTTTATTACTACTATTAACGGGCTCATTTTAGCATAGTTTTACCGGGATTGCAACCCCTCCTCCGCTATGCTATAATAAAACTAGACTATATTTAGTGCGAAATGGAGGAACCAAATATGAAACTGGCCGAAGCCTTGCAGGAGCGTGCCGATCTCAACCGCCGCATCGAACAGCTCCGCTATCGTCTTAGTAATAATGTCCTGGTGCAAGAGGGCGAAAAGCCCCTGGAGGACCCCGCCGCCTTGCTGGAAGAACTGGAAAGCTCCTTCACCCGCCTGGAATGGCTCATTGCCCGCATCAATCTCACCAACTGCGCCGTCAAGGTCGAAGGCCGCTCCCTCACCGAGCTCATCGCCCGCCGCGATGTGCTCTCCCTGCGGGCGGAAGCCTACCGCCGTCTGGTGGAGGAAGCCAGCCAGAATACCCACCGCGCCACCCGCACCGAGATCAAGATCCTTTCCGCCGTGGATGTCCCCGCCCTGCAGCGGCAGGCCGATGATGCCTCCCGCGAGCTGCGCCTTCTAGATAACACCCTGCAGGCCACCAACTGGACCGCTGACCTGATGGAATAAGCAGAACGGCACAGTGGTAGCTTTCGGGTGTGGGCGTGATCTCCGCGACTGAGAATGAGTTCGCAAGCATTGGTTGTGCGAGGGCAGCACAGGGTTCGATTCCCTTTTTCATCGTTATGCTCCAATCGTGTATCCATGCATTGTTAATGCTTCATTGTTACTCCCTATCGCCGACCGAAAGTGAGGGCGGGTACGGGGCTTTGCCGTTTATAAAGAAAGTCCGGCTTCGGCCGGGCTTTTTTCTTTCCCTCCTGCTCGGAGGGAGGGAACCTTTCATAAGACACAAGTAAGGGGGAACCCTCTCTTGCAGGGTTCCCACTCTTTGCAAAACATTCCGCCGGATCATTTTGCAAATTCAACCCCTTTCGGAGCGCCCTCCGGGATAGGGGATTTCGCGCTCTGCGGAGCGCGCCCAAATGCGCTTTGGAAACCGCAAGCCTTTTATAAAAGGCTTGACCGAAAATTTCACATCTCTATATCAAAAGGCTCCCCGCCTCTCGGCAGGGAGCCTCGCCTTTTACTTACGCCTCGTTCTTCTTTTCGCCGTTCAGCCGGTTGATCTCTTCCTCCTCCAGCACACGGTAAGCCACCTTGCCCACCAGCGTCTTGGGCAGCTGCTCACGGAATTCGATCTCATACGGCATCGCGTATTTCGCAATGTTCTTGCGGCAGTACGCCATCAGAATATCCCGGTACTCGTCGCAGGGCTTCAGGCCCGGCTTCAGCATTACAAAGGCCTTTACCTTCTGCATCTTCAGGCTGTCCGGCACACCGATAACACAGCTCATCTGCACCAGGTCATGCGCGTCCAGAATGTTCTCCAGCTGGCTGGGATATACATTGTACCCGCTGGTGATGATCATGCGCTTGATGCGCTGCTTGAAGTAGATAAACCCATCGTCATCCATGTAGCCCAGGTCACCGGTGTGCACCCACACCCGCCCATCGGGATGGGTCTGCAGGGTCTGTGCAGTCTCCTCGGGATGGCCCACATATTCCATCATCACGGTCGGACCGCTGATGCAGATCTCACCCTCCTCGCCGTAGGGCAGGCTCTCCTGGGTACCGGGCTTCACAATGTCATAATAGGTATCGGGGAACGGCAGGCCGATGGAGCCCTCCTTTGCCATATGGGTGGGAGTCAGGCAGCTGGCGGTCACACACTCGGTGGTGCCGTAGCCCTCCCGCACCTGAATGGAGGCTTTGTGGTCGTACAGGAACTTGTCCAGCTTCTTTTTCAGCTCGACGGACAGGGAATCGCCGCCGGAAAAAACGCCCTTCAGGCAGCTGAGGTCAGCGCCCTCCATATCCGGCAGACGGAGCAGCGCCTCATACAGGGTGGGAACGCCCGCGACGAAGTTGCAGCGCTGCTTGACCAGATCCTTGGCGTAGCTCTTGGGGGTGAACCGGGGAACCAGAATGCACCGGCCGCCCTGGGTCAGCATGGTGTGGATGCACACGCCCAGACCGAAGCCGTGGAAGATGGGCATGGCGGCCAGCATCTTGTCCCCGGGACGGAACATGGGGTTGGCGGCGATGACCTGCTGCCCCAGCGCGTTAAAGTTCTTATTGGTCAGGACGATGCCCTTGGTGGTGCCGGTGGTGCCGCCGGAGTAGAGGATGACGGCGGGATCGTCGGCGGTGCGGCTGATCTTGTAGTCATAGAAGCAATAGCGGCTCATCCGCACGAATTCCTGCCAGCGGATGACCGGGGCGTCTTCGGGAATTTTCTCGATCTTCCGCCCCTGTGTGAGCATGTAACCGGCCTTGATGGGCTGCGCCAGCGCATCCTTGATGCTGGCAATGATGATGTTGACCACCTTGGTGTTCTTGCGGACGGACTCGAATTTATTGTAGAACTGATCCAGGGTGATGGCGGTGACGCTTTCGGATTCGTTGAGATAGAACTCGATCTCCTTCTCGGCGGACAGGGGATGCACCATGTTGGCAATGCCGCCCACCAGATTGATGGCGTAGAACAGGTAAATGGCCTGCGGGCAGTTGGGCATGGCGATGGTGACCTTGTCGCCCTCCCGGACGCCAATGGTTTTCAGTGCCTTGGCGCAGGTCTCCACCTCCTGCACCAGCTTCTTGTAGGTGGTGGACTTGCCCATGAAGTCAAAGGCAACGTAATTGGGGTATTTTTCGGCAATGGCCTCCACAGCCTCAAACATGGAGCCTTCAAAGTAATCAAGGTGCATGGGCATACTGCCCATGGAGCCTGCCCATGGGGTCTTTGCGGTGATTGTCTCCATCAGTAATCTACCTCTTCCTGTAACGGCTTGTCCAGCAGCTGGGGATTTTCCAGCAGCGTTTTTAACAGACGGACGGTTTTGGCGTAATAATAGCCGTCGGCAATGCGCTCGTCGATGGTCAGACCCAGATCGATGCTGGGCTTCATCTCGAAGGTGCCGTCGTCATTGAAAAAGGGGCGCTTTTTAATCTCGCCGATGGCGCAGAACACCGACGTGGTGCCCCAGTTGGTCAGGTGGTGATAGCCCGCGTGGAGCTTGATGGAGCCGAGGTTGGTCAGCACCACGGAGGAATAGTAGGGGTCGCCCGCAATGACGCTCTGGGGCATCCAGCCGTGGCGGTCTAAGAAACGGGCGATGCCGCCCACCGCCTGCACGAGAAAACCGGGCAGGCTCTGCACCGCGTTCAGACTTTGTGTACCCTTATCCACCTCGTCGCTGCTGCGGCAAATGGAGATCTGACGGAAAATTTCGTCATGAACGGTGTCGATGGTGTCGGTGCCCTTGGAGTGGATATAAGCCAGCGCCTCGCCGCCGTCGTCGGAAAATTCCTTTTTCACGGTGAAGGCCGCGGAGACCTCATTGCGCTGATACATGGTCTTGTTGGCAATGAAGCGGTTCATCTTCGGCCGCAGGGTGATGACCTTCAGCATGATGGTGACCATCACCTGAAAGAAATTGTATTTGTAGTCCGGGCCGGAGGCGTTTTTCTCGTCCAGATAAGCCAGCACATTGGTCAGGTCGATCCGCTCGCTGATGAACGCCTCGTTGTCACATCGGTTTGGATACATCAGCGGCATGACCAAATGCATCGCGTGGATGTTTCTGAGCTTTGCGCCGTCTTTCCTGTCTCCGAATTTTTTTGCCATAAGTACACTCTCTTTCTGAAATCTTTGGGGCAAAAAACTTTTTCGTGTAGCCGCGACATTTTATACGATTTTGCCCCTTGAAAGTTCCCGTCTTTTCGACGATAATTATACCACCCGTATACCATGCGAATCTAAACTGAAACGAAACTTTGTTTATTTTCGGTTTAGGTTCCCGCGATATTCTGGACGCATTATTCCCAGAGAAAGGAAGGAGCAGATGGGAGAACGGAAAATTTCTCCGCTGTACCGGCTGATCAAAGCCGCCGTGCGGGCGGTGTATCCCAAAATCAAGGTCGTGGGGGAGGAGAACCTTCCACCGGAGCCGGTGGTGTATGTGGGCAACCACAGCCAGATGAACGGCCCCATCGCATGCGAGCTGTATACCCCCGGTGAGCATTATATCTGGTGCGCCGGTGAGATGATGGACAAAAAAGAAGTGCCGGCCTACGCCTATCAGGACTTCTGGTCGGAAAAGCCGAAGGCCGTCCGCTGGTTTTACAAGCTGCTGTCCTACATCATCGCGCCCCTGTCCCAGCTGGTTTTCACCAACGCCAACACCATCGGCGTGTACCACGACACCAGGATTATTACGACGTTCAAAAAGACGGTGACGGCGCTTCAGGAAGGCGCAAGCGTGGTGATTTTTCCGGAGCATCACGTGCCGCGAAACAACATTATCTGCGAGTTCCAGGACAGGTTCATCGATGTGGCGAAGCTCTACTACAAGCGCACGGGAAAGGCGCTTGCCTTTGTGCCGCAGTATCTGGCGCCCAGCTTGAAAACCATGTATCTGGGCAAGCCCATCCGCTTTCAGCCCGACGCACCGCTGGAGGAAGAGCGCAGACGCATCTGCGACTATTTGATGGAGCAGGTCACGGAAATGGCGCAGGCGCTGCCAAAGCACATCGTCGTACCTTATCCGAACATGCCCAAAAAACAATATCCCTGCAATATCCCACAGGAGGCCACCCATGAGAAAACCGGAAATTGATTACCGCACCTTTCGGCTGTCCAAGCTCAATGACCCGCAGTTTGCGCACTTAAAGCTTCTGGGCGGCTGGATCGGGTACTTTATCATGTATTTTCTGACGGAGAACCTGATCCCCGCGGAAAGCTGCCATGTTGTCCACTGCTGGATCGACGATCTGATTCCCTTCTGCGAGTGGTTCCTGATCCCTTACGTATTCTGGTATTTCCTGATCGTGTTTACGCTGCTGTATCTGATGCTGTATCACGTGGAGGGCTTCAAGCGGTTCCAGATTTTTATCATCGTCACCCAGGTGGTGGCCATGGCGATCTACATTATCTATCCCAACCGGCAGGATATGCGCCCGGAGGTATTCCCCAGAGAGAATTTCCTCACGGCGTGTATTGGATTTCTGTACCGGCAGGATACGCCCACCGGCGTGTGTCCGTCGCTTCATGTGGCCTATTCCATGGGCATCGCGTCGGCGTGGCTGAAGGAAAAGAACGTGTCCAAGTGGTTCAAGGCGTTCATTATCGTAGCGGTGGTGTTTATCTGCCTTGCCACCATGTTTATCAAGCAGCATTCCGCCGTGGACTTCTTCGTGGCGCTGCCCGTCTGTCTGCTGGCGGAGGGAATCGCCTACGGCAAGAGCTACTGGGCTGTCCGTTGGAAGAAGTGGCGTTCAGTGACCTGACAATAAAATAATATGGAGGGGAGGAAATCGCATGTTTCAGATCATGGTCGTGGACGATGACCGAAACACCCGCAGACTTTTGCAGGCGGTGCTGGAAGCGGACGGCTACAAGGTGCTCACCGCCGAAAACGGAGAGGACGCTCTGGCGCTCATGGACTCGGAGTACGTCGATCTTGTGGTGCTGGACATCATGATGCCCAAAATGGACGGCTATGAGTTTACCAGAACCCTGCGGGAGACGAACAACAACCTGCCCGTTTTGATGGTTTCCGCCAAGGAATTGCCCTCCGACAAGAAGCACGGCTTCTTAGTCGGCACCGACGACTATATGACCAAGCCTATCGACGAAGAAGAAATGCTGTGGCGCATCAAGGCGCTGCTGCGCCGGGCGAAAATTGCCAGCGAGCGCCGTATCGTGGTAGGGGACGTGGTGCTGGACTACGACTGCCTGACGGTGAGCCGGAAGGGGGAAGTGCAGGAGCTTCCCCAGAAGGAATTCCTGCTTCTATACAAACTCCTGTCCTATCCCGGAAAAATCTTCACCCGTATCCAGCTCATGGACGAGATCTGGGGCGCGGATTCCGACACCGGCTGGGAGACCGTGACGGTACACGTGGGACGTCTGCGCAAGCGCTTTCAGGACTGGCCGGAATTCACCATTGAGTCCGTCCGGGGACTGGGCTATAAGGCGGTGAAAAGGGTATGAGCAAAAAGCCGGGAAAGCGCCGCTGGTCGCTGACGCTGCTCTACTCCACCGCGTTTTTTCTCATTCAGCTGGCGGCGGTTCTCATTACAGCGGCGCTGTCCTTCCTGCTGACCAAGCTGGGGGTGCTGGACAATCTGGGTATTCCCAGAAACTCCGGCTTTGCCATGCTGATCGTGATGCTGCTCATCAGCGTTCTGGTGGGCAGCGTGGTTGCCATCGGCACCGTGAAAATTCCGCTGCGCCCCTTTAACCGGCTGATCAACAACATAGACCGTTTGGCGGCGGGAGATTTCACGGCCAGAATGCACTATGGCAAGGTGATGGGGGACAACCCCGTGTTTCAGGAGCTGTCGGAGAGCTTCAACGCCATGGCGGAAGAACTGGAAAACACCCAGATGCTGCGAAGCGATTTCATCAACAATTTTTCCCACGAGTTCAAAACGCCCATCGTCTCCATTGCCGGGTTTGCGAAGCTCTTGCGCCGGGGCAATCTGACCGACGCGCAGAAGGAGGAATACCTCGCCATCATCGAGGAAGAATCCCTCCGGCTGGCGGCAATGGCCACCAATGTGATGAACCTGACAAAGGTGGAAAACCAGACGATTTTAACGGATTTGACCACCTTCAACCTGTCGGAACAGATTCGTGCCTGCGTGCTTCTGCTGGAAGAAAAGTGGAGCCGCAAAGAGCTTGACCTCGATCTGGAATTCCCGGAATATACCATCCGGGCGAACGAGGAACTGCTGAAACAGGTCTGGATCAATCTGCTGGACAATGCCATCAAGTATTCCCCCAACTACGGGGAGATCGGCGTGCGGATTTCCGAGGGGCCGGAGACGCTGGCCGTCACCATCACCAACTACGGCCCCGATATCCCCAAGGACAAGGTCAGCAGAATCTGGGGAAAATTCTATCAGGCGGACGAGTCCCATTCCTCGGAGGGCAACGGCATCGGCCTTGCCGTGGTGAAGCAGGTGGTGCAGCTCCACGGCGGCACTGCCACGGTGGACAGCGGCAGCGGCTCGACGACCTTTACCGTGGAACTGCCCAAGCAGGAAGAAACAGTCTGATACTATTTCCTGATTAAAATCTTAATTTTAATCAGGAAGGCACCGCCTGACGGCGCTGCCTGAAATCAGAAAAAATACATCTGCCGGCTGCGTCCGGGCCGGCGGCAAAAGGAGGAAAAACGGATATGAATGAAGTCAAACGGCCAAAGAAACC